>Ga0075420_100002370_pt1 | contig 16283 bp, 16 predicted proteins | sample SoiMetdeltSBSDD4_FD_75296 | JGI IMG/M metagenome (GOLD analysis project Ga0075420, IMG submission 75296) | Bulk soil microbial communities from a Populus tree surrounding site in Tennessee, USA - Soil MetaG P. deltoides SBSDD4 | ecosystem: Environmental > Terrestrial > Soil > Tree plantation... | reverse complement strand
GACGGCGGCACGGCCTCGATGGGCGAGATCCTCGGGTCGGCGCTCCAGGAGGCGGGCGCGGCGCGCGTGGTCGGGACGCAGACGGCCGGCAGCGTGGCCGGTGCGCGCCTCTTCCCGCTCGCGAACGGCGGCGCCCTGCAGATCACGGTGCTGACGATCACGTCCGGGCGGGGCACCGTGCTGAACGACGTCGGCATGACGCCCGACGTAGCGATCGACTTCTCGGACGACGACCTCCTGGGTGGGGTGGACGTCCAGCTCGAGACCGGCATCCGCAGCCTGAACGTCGGGGCGCGCCAGGCCGGCGTGACGCTGGCCCCGGCGCCGAGCCCGGCGCCGTTCGTGGCGGGGCTGGCGGCGTGACCGACGCCGGCCAGGCCCGGGTGGACGTCCTGGACTCGGAGCGGCACGTCATCCTGGCACAGGTCATGCTGCCGGCGGATGCGAACCCGTCCGGCGACGTGCACGGCGGCACGCTGATGAAGCTGGCCGACACGGCCGGCGGGATCGCGGCGGTGCGCCACGCGAAGCGTCGCGTCGTGACGGCCATCGCCGACTCGATGACGTTCGAGCACCCGGTGAAGGTCGGCGACCTCGTCCTGCTCGACGCGCAGGTGAGCTGGGTGGGCCGGACCAGCCTGGAAGTGGAAGTCTCGATCTTCGCCGAGAAGGTGCTGACGGGCGAGCGCCGGCGGACCTCGCTGGCGTACTTCGTGTTCGTGGCGCTCGGACCGGACGGCCGCCCGCACGAGATCCCGCCGCTGGATCTGCGGACGGACGCCGAGTGCGCGCGGTTCGAGCGGGCGGAGGAGCGGCGGCGGTTCCGCCTCGCCCAGCGGGGCCACCCGCCGACGTGAGAGGTCGGCCGCCGCGCGCGAACCGCTCGGGCGCGCGGCCGGCAGCGAGCTGCGAAAGGTATGGCGAGCACTGAAGCCCAGCGCAGACGCCTCAGGATCGTCTCCGGCCTGGAGCTGCCGGGCCGTCCGCTGAGCCAGGCCCGGCGCGACGCCTGGCGCCTGATCTCGCACCGCCGGACCCTGTTCGTCGCCTGCGAGGCGCTCGCGCTGGCGGTCCTGGCGGGCGCCATCGTCGCCGTCTTCTGGCCGATGCTGCTCGGGATCGGCGTCTACGCCGAGTCCGACACGTTCACGTTCTTCTACCCGGTCTTCGCGCAGCTCCACGCCTCGTTGCGGACCGGCGAGCTGCCGCTCTGGACGCCCAACCTCTTCGGGGGTTTCCCGCTGTTCGCCGAGGGACAGATCGGCGCGCTCTATCCGCCGGGCCTGCTGGCGGCGCGGCTCGGGTCGCCCGTGGACGGCTTCCTGTGGCTGCGGGTCTTCCACGTGGCGGTCGCGACCCTCGGCGCGTTCGCGCTGGCGCGGGCGCTCGGCGTCAGCACGGTCGGCGCGACGGTCGGCGGCCTGACGTTCGGGCTCGGGAGCTTCGTGGTGGCCCAGCAGCACCACGCGAACCTGCTGGCGGCGACGGTCTGGCTGCCGCTCCTGCTCGCCTGCGTGGAGCTGGGGCTGGCGCGGCAGGGCTGGCTCGGGCACGGGCTGCTCGGGGTGGCCGCGCTGATCCTCGGCGTCGAGGCGCTGGCGACGCACGTCCAGCCGCTGATGCTGACCGGCGCGCTGCTGGCGGCGTACGTCGTGGCGCGGCAGGGCTGGACGGCGATCGGCGAGGTGCGGGCGAACGTCGCGCGTCGGGGGGCGCTCGGGGCCGGCCTGCTGCTGGTCGACGCGGCGGCCACCGTGATCTTCGTCGGGGCGGTCGGGGCGCTGATCGCGGCCGCGCAGATCCTGCCGCTCTACGAGCTGAGCCAGGAGTCGTGGCGCGCGCACGGCTGGTCGTACCAGGACGCCATCGAGTATTCGCTGCCGCCGATCAACCTGGTGACGCTGATCTTCCCGTTCTTCTTCCGGCTGCCGGACGGCGGCCAGTGGTCGCTCTGGCAGGTCTGGGAGTCGGTGATCTACGTCGGGGTGGTGCCGCTGGTGCTGGCCGTTGCGGCGGCGCTGACGGTCCGCCGCTGGGCGGTGGCGTTCTTCACCGCGGCGGCCCTGGTGAGCGGCCTGTTCGCGCTGGGCGGGTACGCGCCGTTCGGCCTGTACGAGTGGCTCTGGCACGTGCCGGGCATGAGCCTCCAGCGCGCCCCGGCCAGGTTCACGCTGGTGACGGTGCTCAGCCTGTCGGTGCTGGCGGCGTTCGGGGCCGACTGGCTGGCGTCGGCCTCGCACGCCGGCGACGGTCGGCGTCGGCGGTTGCTGGCCCTGCAGGTGGCGGTCCTCGGCCTGCTCGGGGTGCTCGTGTTCCACCTGGTCGCCTGGCGGGCCTGGATCCAGGGCGATCGGGCCTGGGCGATGCAGGCGCTCTCGCAGACCTACCTGGCCCTGCCGCGCGACCCGCTCCAGCTGCTCAAGCCGATGGACGCGGTGCTCGGGCTGGAGTCGGCGCTCGACCTGGCGAACCCGAAGACGATGCTGCCGCTGGTCCTGCTCGGTCTCCTGGCGCTGCTGCTGGTGGCCTGGCGCGAGCTGCCGAGGGCCCGCCCGCTCTGGCAGGCCGTCCTGGTGCTCCTGGTCGTGGCCGACCTGACGCTGTTCGCGAGCGACTTCCATCCGCTGGTGGACGTCTCGTACCTGGGCGACCCCGGGCCGGCCGGCCGGGCGCTGGTCGAGCGGGCCGGCGACTGGCGGGTGCTCACCCGGCCGGAGGTCGACACGCCGCAGCCGAACGAGCTGCTGCCGCACGACGTCGCCGAGGCGTCCGGCTACAGCCCGCTCCAGCTCGAGCGCCACCGCTGGTACGCGCAGTCGGTCCAGACCGTCGACAACGTCTTGCTCGACCTCTGGTCGGTGCGCTGGATCGTCGAGACCTCGCGCCCGGAGCCGATGCCGTCGTACCAGCTCGTGAGCTTCCATCCGCGCCGTCCGCTGATGATCGGCGGGGCGGGCACGCCCAACGGCCAGATCACGCTCAAGCCCGAGCCGCGCCCGGCGACCCACCTCCGGCTGATTACGGCGCTCAGCGGCGGCGAGGCGATCCGCGACGGCGAGATCGTGGGGGAGTGGCTGGTGACCGATGCCGACGGCGTGCGCCAGGTCCTGCCGATGCGGGCCGGCCGCGAGATGGCCGACTGGCGGCCGCGCACCGCCGGCGAGAGCGTCGCCCATCGGCCGGTCCAGACGGCCGCGACGATCCCGATCGGCGACCAGGGGACGCCCCGGTCACTCGGGTACGCCGAGCTGCCGCTGGCACGGCGGATCACCGTGACCAGCCTCCAGTACCGGCACGTCAACTCGGCCGGCCGCACGCTCCTGTACGGCGTCGGCCTGCACAACCGCCAGGAGGACTCCACCGACCAGGTCACGCGCGAGGACCGCTACGCCGTGGCGTATCGCGACTTGGACGTCACCGTCTACGAGAACGCCGGGGCGTACCCGCGAGCGTTCGTGGTCCCTGAGGCGGTGCTGGCATCCGACGGCCCGGCGGCGATGGCCCGTCTCAGAGACGGCCCGCTCGATCCAAGGCGGCAGGTCGTGGTCGAGAGCGCGCCGGAGGGCGGCCTCGGGCCATTCGCGGCGACGGCGCCGGTCGACGCGACCGTGGTGGCCGAGGGGACGGCCGTGCTGGACCTGCGGGCCGATGCGCCGGGCGGCGGGTTCCTGGTCTTGACGGACCCGTACTACCCCGGCTGGCGGGCGTTCGTGGACGGTGTCGAGACGCCGATCCTGCGGGCCGACTACCTGTTCCGGGCCATCGCCCTGCCGCCCGGCAGCCACGAGGTCCGCTTCGTCTTCGTGCCGTGGTCGCTCCAGCGCGGGGTGCTGCTCTCGGCGGCCGGCCTGCTGATCACGGTCAGCGCGATCCTGGTCGGCGTCGGCGGGTCGCTGGTGGCAGGCCGGCCGTGGCGGCGGCTGATCCGGCGCCGGCGCGATCCGGATGCGGCGTCCGCATCCGAGGTCGCCGGGGCCGGATCAGCCGCCAGAGGTCCTGTCGAGGACCGGAAGTGAGCCGAGGCGGCGGGCCACCCATGATATACTCCGGGGCAGCGGCTGAGGTCGTGGATCGGGAGTCATCACTGGAAGCGCAAGCACTCGCCAGGCGGATCGTCGAGATCGCATCCGACAAGCTGGCTACCGATATCGTCCTGCTCGACATCCGCGAGATCGGGTCGTTCGCCGACTATTTCGTGGTCGCCAGCACAGCCAGCGAGCGGCAGATGCAGGCCGTGGTGCGAGACCTCGAACAGACGCTTCGGAACGACGATGGCGTCCGTCCGTCCCGCGTCGAGGGCGAGTCCTCGTCCGGCTGGGTCCTGTTGGACTACGGCGACGTCGTCGTTCACCTGTTCAGCGCCGAGCAGCGAAGCTTCTACCGTCTCGAGGAGCTCTGGTCCGCTGCCGTTCCTCTCGTGCGGATGCAGTAGTGAGCGACGAGGCCTCCATGCGGTATCGTGCCGGCACGCTGTTCGGAATCGGGTTGAGTCTCGGCGTGGTGATCGGGATCGCCGTCGGCACGGTCGTGGCGATGCGCGTCGGGTCGGACGCGATGGACACGCTGCGCGGGCTGCTCGATCGGGTCTCCGGCCGCAACAACCAGGTCAACTTCGAGCTGCTGCTGCAGTAGCGACGGCCGGCCGCGCGAGGCTGGCCCTGCGGGGCGCTGGCGCCGGGGCCGGTCAGGCCCCGGGCACGGTGATCCGGAAGATCGTGCCGCCGCCGTCGCGCGACTCGTGCCGGACGGCGCCGCCGGCGTACTCGAGCTGGCCCCGGGCGAGATACAGCCCGAGCCCGAGCCCACGCACGCCGGCCTCGCGGGCGTTCGAGCCCCGCTCAAACACCCGGTAGATCCGCTGGTCGTCGCCGGCGGGGACGCCGATCCCGCGATCGGCGACGACGATCTCCACGCGGTCGCCGCGCACGGCGACGCGCACGTCGACCGGCGACCCTTCCGGCGAGTACCGGACGGCGTTGGTGAGGACGTGCTGGAGGACCTGGCTCAGGAGCGTCGGGTTGCACCGCGCGACGGCCGAGCCCTCGATCTCGATCGCATGGGCGCCGCCGTCGCGACGGGTGATCTCGTGGACGACCCCATCGACGATCTGCTGCGCCTCGACCTCGATCGGCGTGGCCACGACGTCGCCGGACTCGAGCTCCGCCAGCTCGGACAGCTCGCCGAACATCGCCGCGAGGCGAGTCGACTCGCGGACGACGATCTTCAAGGCGTTCGACGCCTTCGGGTCGTCCCGCAGCGACCGCTGGAGCACCTGGGCGTAGCCGTGGATCGAGGTCAGCGGCGTCCGCAGCTCGTGGATGGCGCTCGAGGGCAGGCCGGCCTGGCGCCGCGCCCGGTTCGGATCGGTCAGGTCGTCGGGCTCGTCCGGCCCGAGGTGTGCCCCGTTCGTCATCGCGCGATCCTTGGAAGGAGCGCCGACCGGTACGGCGAAGTCGGTACGCGTCAGCGAAGAGACGCCGAGCTTCTCGCCGCCTGACATTCGATACACTCCGGGGTGGTGATTGCGGGGCACGGTGAGACGAGACGGTGTACATTTGCCGCCACGCCCCACAGAGCGGAAATTACTGCAGGAGGCGTGCCACCGATGGGTGCCCGGCGACAAGATTCGGTAGACGCGAGCGTTACCCCTCCGGCGATCGTCGGCGACGTGGTCTTCGGGGGGGCCGACAGCCCCGTGGCGGTTTGCACGCTCGGGAACCGGTCGCTGCTGCCGGCGCTGGCCGGGCGGCCGGAGATCGCCGTCGCGGGCCGCGTGTTCACCGAGAACGTCGGCGTGGAACGGATGATCCAGAACCTGGCCGCGTTCGAGGCGGTCCGCTTCCTGATCGTCTGCGGGCGCGAGACCAGCCACGGCGTCGGGCGGACGATCCTGGCGCTCCATCGGCACGGGCTGGACGCGGGCCGGCGAGTGATCGGGTCCGATGCGCCCGAGCCGCTGATGCCGGGCCTCACGGACGACCAGCTCCGGGCGTTCCAGCGGCGGATCACGGTGGTCGACCTGATCGGCGTGGACGACGCGGAGGAGATCGTCCGGCGCGCGGGCGCGCTCACGGCCGGATCCGTCCCAACGTCCGTCCCACCGGTCGCGCCCCGGGCGTCCGAGCCCGCGTCGTCCGACGAGGCGGAGGTCGTCGCCGCGACCCGCGATCCGTCGTCGGCGTGGGAGTACGACCCGATCGGCTACTTCCTGGCCTTCGTGGACCGGGCGCGCAGGTTGCTCCGGGTCGAGCATCGGACGGCCGAGCATCGTCTGGTGACGGTGTTCGAGGGACGGCAGGCCGAGGCGCTGTGCCACACCATCGTGCGGCGGGGCGGCGTGACGCTGCTGGCGCACGCCGCCTACCTCGGCCGCGAGCTGGCGAAGGCCGAGACGGCGCTGGCGCTGGGGCTGGAGTACGAACAGGATCGGCCGCTGGCACGCCCAGACACGGGCGGCGACGCGGCGGCCGACGAGAGGGAGGAAAGTAATGGCGACGATTCTGGCCATCGCCGCACACCCTGACGACGAGCTGTTCGGGGCCGGCTACCTGGCGAAGCTGACGTCCGAGGGGAACGACCTCGTGATCCTCTGCACCACGCGTGGCGAGGGTGGGGAGGTCGGCGAGCCGCCGGTCGGGCCGAAGTCGCGCCTCGGCGAGTATCGCGTGGTCGAGATGCAGAGCTCGGGCAAGGCGCTCGGGGCGCGCGAGGTCTGGTTCCTCGACTTCGTCGACCCGTGGATGGAGATCGGCGGCGAGGCGCTGGCGATCGACGCCGAGCCGGCCGCCTTCGTCGCGGCGCTGGCCGAGCGGATCGCCGCGCTGAAGCCGGACGTCGTCATCACGCACGGCTCGAACGGCGAGTACGGCCACCCGCAGCACGTCTACACCCACCGGGCCGTCCTGAGCGCGCTCGGCGCGTTGGCACCCTGGCGGCCGGGCGCGCTGTTGACCTGGTGCGCAAACACCGGCAACGCCGAGACCGACCGGGTGGTGAACCAGGACGACCCGGCCGACTTCGACCTGGATGTCTCGCCCTGGTTCGACCGGAAGGTGGCCGCCGCCAACGCCCACGTGAGCCAGCACGCGATGTTCCTGCGGAACAACAAGACGACCGACCTGGCGAACGCCCTGCGGCGGCACGAGGCGTTCAAGCGCTGGCCGATGGAGGGGTTCCCGCCCGTGGAGGGCGTGGTGCGGCCCGATGGGCGCGAGGTCGACAAGTGGCGCTGACGGCGATCGCGCCGAACCGGGCTGGCGCCGCCGTGCTCGACAATCTGGCCGATGCCCAGCGACTATGATTCCGAGACCATGACCGCGGGGAGCCCCCAATGCTGCGTCTGACCGCATACGAGAGTCCGTTCGAGGTGACGCTGAAAGGCGTCGCCGCCGGACTGGTCGGCACGCTCGTGATGACGAGCGCCCTCCAGGCCGCCGCTCGCCTAATCGGGCGGGTCGAGCGGACGCCCGAGGACGATCCGGACGACTACTCGAACGTCGGCGAGCTGACTGCACTAGACGCGTCGCCACAGGTCCCGGCCACCGAGCAGGTGGCCGAGCGCCTCGCCAGCCAGGTGTTCCGGCGCGAGCTGTCGCAGGAGACCCGCCAGCGGCTTGGCGTCGGCATCCACTGGGCCTACGGCGCGTTCTGGGGTGCGCTCTCGGCGCAGGTCCAGTTGACGCTGCACCCGCCGGCGCTGCCGTACGGAGCGCTGCTGGGGGTCGCCGTCTGGGCCGTCGGGCCGGCGAGGCTGGTCCCGGCGCTCGGCCTCTACGAGCGGCCGGCCTCCTCCGGGATCACGCACCGGGCGCTGGCGATCGGCCTGCACGTGCTCTACGGCGTGAGCACGGCGCTGACTGTGGAGCGCCTCAGCGCGACCCGCTGACGCCGCCTCCGGACCCGCACCACCGTGGCGGTGCGGGGCGGAAGACGGGGCCGGGTTACAGAAGGCTTAACTGCTTGACATCCGGCCGTTCGCCGCACGAATAATGAGTCTCGGGCAGCCCCAGACCGTCCGGCCTGGGCACCGCCGCGCCTCCAGATTCGAGACTGTGACGGACGGTTCAGCCGACGATGAAGCTCTCCCGACGCCTGTTCTTGCGTGCGGCCAGCGGTGCCGCCGCCGCCCTGGCACTCCCTCTCACGCCGTCGCCGGCCGCCGCCTGCGCCCCGGACGACGGCACCGGCTCCGACGCGATCTGCGGCCCCGCGCCGTCGACCGCGCGGCCGGCCGGCGACCCGCCGTTCGAGGCGTTCTGGGTCGCCACCCACCTCGGAACGAAGCTCTGGCCCACGGCGTCCTCCGTGCAGGGCGACGTCGGCTCGGTCGAGCCGGGCCGCCTGTTCCGGGTCGAGTCTCCGCAGGCCGGGTACCGATTGCTGGTCTGGGACCCTAGAGAGAACCGCCACGTCTACATCGGGTCGGAGGCGGTCGGGCCGGTCGAGACGCCCTTCTGGTCGGCCTTCGCCGAGGACGGGAAGTGGCTGGACGTGACGCTGACGACGCCCCAGAACATCAAGGCGATGCAGGGCGACGAGCTGATGTTGCGCGACCTGGTGACGGCGGGCCTGCAGGGGACCACGAAGCCGGGCTTCTACCGGATCCTGCGGCGGGTCTACAACGAGACCATGGACAGCCGGACGATCCCGAACTCGACGGACACCTACCTGCTGAAGGACGTGATGTTCACCCAGTACTTCACGGGCGACGGCGCCGCGATCCACTACAACTGGTGGGGACCGCCGCGCGGGTTCGGGAACCCGGGCTCGCACGGCTGCCTCGGGATGCGCTGGGACGGCTCGAAGTTCCTCTGGGACTGGGCGAACATCGGCACCCCGATCGTCATCCACACGTAGGCCAGGCGGTAGAGGTCGTGAGCGGCGCGTTAGCGCTTCATCAGTCGGTCGGTTGGCGGCTGCTCGGCGTGCTCGGCCGCCCGGCGAGCCTGGCCCTGTTCGGGCTGATTGTCGGGAGCGCGCTGCCGCTGGAGTGGCTGACGAGCGGGCCATCGGTCTGCCCGTTCAAGCTGACGACCGGCCTGCCCTGCCCGGGCTGCGGCCTGACCCGAAGCGCGGTGGCGCTCCTCCACGGCGACCCCGCGGCCTCGCTGTTCTACCACCCGCTCGGCGCCCCGATCGTGATCGCGGCGGTCGCGATCGGCCTGGTGGACGCCTGGACCTGGTGGCGCAGCCGGCGGCCCGGAGAGGCGGCATCGTCGCCGTCCCGGCTGTTGGAGCGGCTCGCGAGATCGCCGGCGCCCTGGGTGGCGATCGGCGCCCTGACGCTGGTCTGGTTGATCCGGCTGCCGCTTTACGTGACCGGGGCCTGGACGTTCTGATCCGGGGCTGAGACGGGCTCCGGCCCGCCGCTGCCGCGCGCACGCAGCCGCGTGACGAGCCGGACGACGGCGCGGCCCACCACCGCGACAGCCACGCCCGCCGTCACGACGTTCAGCGTCACCAGCGGCGCGAAGTAGTGCGACGAGTCGAAGCCGAGGTTCGGCGTGACCACCGCGTAGCTGGCGGCCAGCCAGCAGAGGAAGAGGAAGGCCGGCCCGGCCAGCCCCCGACGCAGCTCCGCGAGGGTCCGCCAGGCGAGCACCGCCAGGCCGGCCGGCACGAGCACCGCGTCCGCCGAGAGCGGCAGCGGACCTTTCGGCGTCGCGTAGGTGTCGAAGGTGCGGCGGGCGACTCGCGCGACGCGGGATCCGAGGTCGTCCGGGACGGCCTGGGACGTGAAGACCGACCGCTGGAACTCCATCTCGTCCTGGCGGTGCTGGATCAGCCCGACGACGCGGTCGGCCGGCGCAACGTAGAGCAGCGGGTTGACGGCCACGAAGACGACGACGCCGCTGAGGCCGACGTCGACCCAGGAGCGCAGCCCGAGGGTGCGGCGAGATCGGAGCAGCGCCTGTCCCTGCTGGACCGCTGTGACGAGGCCCAGGCCAAGCGCGCCGAGGGCGCCGTTCAGCTTCGTGGCGGCGGCCAGCGCCAGCGCCGCGCCGATCGCCAGCGGCAGCCAGCCCCGAGTGCCGGGCGTGCCGACTTTCGGCATGACCCGTAGCGCGAGCGCAAGCGCCAGCAGGCCGAACGCCGCCACGATCGACTCGGCCAGGGCGCGCGTCCACACGGTCGTGAGCAGCGGATTGACCAGCGCGAGCGCCGCGGCGGCGAGGCCGGCCACCTGCCCTCCCAGGATCCGGCCGACGCCGTAGACCAGCACGACCGAGGCGACGGCGAAGACGAACGTCACGCGGCGCGCCGCCAACAGCAGGTCGGGACCCGGGACGTTGCCGGCCCGCTCATTGAAGGCGCGACTCTGGAGGCTGTCGTAGCGCCCGTTGAGCTGATCGGGCTGCCAGCCCTGGAGCCAGAGGCCGAAGCCGATCGCGTACCGCGCGACCGGCGGGTGCGTGTAGACGAGGTAGTTCGGCTGCCAGGCCGGGCCGAAGAGGTCACCCTCCACGAAGGTGATCCAGAAGTAGCGGCTGGTGGCGATCCAACGGCTCTCGTCGACGCTGAACGGCTGGCCGACCGAGGGGCCGCGTAGGACCAGCACGGCCGCCAGCGCGACGAGGATCAGAAGGGCGCCCTCGCGCAGAAGGGGACGCACGGTTGCAGCCGTCAAAGCGTGCGGGATGCCGAGCGAAGCGGGAAATTTGCGAGACGACGCTGTGACGCCGGAGCGGTTGACTGCGGGTGCCCGGTGTACGAACATACGTTCAGATCAAACGTTCGGATTGGCTGTTCGAGACCGATCGCCGGCGAGCGCGCAGACCTGGCACGCAAGCTGCAATGTTCTGGTGACTGCGGAACGCTCCGAAGAGCCGCAAGTCTGCCAGCCAACTGGGGTAGGGGACGTTGGAACATCGGTCAGGCGAACGGCGTTCTGATGAGACGAGGGGACTGACATGTTCGTAGACGAAGCTGGGGCGCTCTGGTTGTCGAATCCATGGATCGCCGTCCTGCTGCTCGCGGCGGCCATCGGCCTGGTGTACTGGTGCCACCGCTGGCTCGAAGACGGCAAGGCGCCGCTTCCACGACACACGGCGTCCCGGATCCGTGACGGTGCCCTGCAGGGCCGCACGATCCGCCAGCGCCAGGCGATCCGCCCATCTGTCGTGACCGTCGCCCGCTTCGCGACGACCGAGCGATCCGCGCCGCGCACCGCCGCCTGAGTCCAGCCGGGCCTGGAGCGCAGCGCCTCCATCAGTTGTCGGCGAGCACCGTCGAGGGGCCGTCGCCGATCTCGGCCGGCAGGATCTCCACGGCGATGAACGTGGCAGGCCGGGCCGGCTTGTTCTCCAGGATGAACGGCTCGCGCCCGCTCTCGTAGAAGTAGCCGTTGGTGCCGTAGGTGGCGGAGCTGTTGTCCCAGTCCTTGCGGACGGTCGCCGTCCCCTCCTGGACGTAGAAGATGGTCGGGCCGAGGCGGGCGTGAGTCTCGGTCTTCGCCTTCGGGCCGAACGCCATCTCCGTCACGCGCAGCATCAGCGGGCCTTCGGGCAGGTCGCGGAGCGGCACCTGGACGTACGGCCCGGAGCGGACCTCGCCCTCGTTGTGGCGTCCCTCGCTGGTGAACCTCTGCTGGCCGTCGAACCCACGGCTGGCCGGCAGGATGTCGAACATCAGGACGCGGTTCGCCTCGCGGCCGTCGTTCTGGGCGCGGTGGAGCGGCTCAAGCCCCTCGAAGTACGCCTGGCCGGGCTGGTAGGTGGCGCTGGTCCCGTGGTCGAGGTCGTCGATCGTGATCGCGCCTCGCACGACGAGGTGCGCGCCGACCCCGATCTGGCGGTGCTCGAAGATCCTGGCTCCCGGCTCCATCTCCAGCTCGGTGACGCGGAACGTGTACGGCGGGTCGGGCGGCAGCGGATCGAGACGCTGTTGTAGCGCCACCCGGGTCTTGACGGTGTTGCCCCAGACCGGGGCGGGGGCGCGGGACGGGAAGGGCGGCAGCGTCCGCGTCACGGTCGCACCCGACGGGCCGTGGGCACCGGCCGGCGCCGCGGCGTTGCTGCTGGCCAGGCGCGGCAGGAGCAGCAGCCCGGCCAGCGTCACAATCGCGATCAGGACCGGGACGGCCTTGCTCACCGCGCGCCTCGCGTCCGGACCGTGTTGCGGAGGGTGCCGATCCGCTCGACCTCGCACTCGACGACGTCGCCGTCGTGCAGGAACTCCGGCGGCTTGCGGGCGAAGCCGACGCCGGCCGGCGTTCCAGTCAGGATGAGGTCGCCGGCTTCCAGGGTCAGGCCCTCGGAGAGCGAGGCGATCGTGGTCGGGATGTCGAAGATCAGGTCGCGGGTGTTGGCGTGCTGCTTCTCGACGCCGTTGACGCGGCAGATGACCTCGAGGCTCGTCGGATCGGGGATCTCGTCCGCCGTCACGATCCAGGGGCCAACCGGGCAGAACGTGTCCAACCCCTTGCCCTTGAACCACTGGCCGCCGTGGCGGAATTGGAGGTCTCGCGCGGAGACGTCGTTGGCGACGGTGTAGCCGAAGACGTGATCCATCGTGGCGCCCGTCGCGATGTCCGTCCCGCCGGGGCCGATCACCACCGTGACCTCGACCTCCCAGTCGACTTCCTTCGTGACGTTCGGGTTGACCTGGATAGCGGCGTCCGGGCCGATGACGGTCGAGGGCGGCTTGGTGAAGAAGATCGGGTACTCCGGGTCCTTCTGGGCCGCCGCCCCGAACTGCTGGGCCTCGGCGGCGTGGGCGCGGTAGTTGAGGCCGAGGCAGAAGACGTTGCGGCGCGGGCGCGGGATCGGCGCCAGCAGCGTCACGCCGCCGAGCGAGACGCCGGATGGGCCGCCCTGGATCGCCTCGCGGGCGCGGGCCAGGGCGTCCGGCCCGGCCTCGATGAAGGCGACCATCTCCGAGGGCACCGCGCCACCGGTGGCATCTGCCAGGTCGATCACGCGGTCGCCGACGACGGCGCCCAGGCGGGCGCTGCCGTCGGCGGCTCGAAACGTCACGAGGCGCATACTCTGTCTCCTCCGGGCTGCCGCCGGCGCCCGCTTGCGCTCGGGCGTCAGTCTACCGGCTTGCTACCGATCGACGCCCGCCTGCTCGCGCCCGCCCACCAGCATCGGCATGATCGAACGGACCCGGGCGACGACGTCCGGCATGACCTCCAGCAGGCGGTCGACGTCATCGCCGCTGGTCGCCCGGCCGGTCGTCAGGCGGACGCTGCCGCGCGCGAGCTCGTCGGGGAGGCCGAGCGCCGTCAGGACGTGCGAGACCTCCAACGTGCCGGAGGTGCAGGCTGAGCCGCTCGATGCGCAGATATCGTACTGGTCGAGGTCCATCAGGATCGACTCGCCGTCCGTCCCCTCGAAGACGAAGCTGGCGCTGTTCGGCAGCCGCTTCGTCGGGTGGCCGGTCAGGCTGGCGCCGGGCACCGAGGCCAGGATCCCCTCGATCAGGCGATCCCTCAAGGCGATGTCGTGCTGGTTGCGCTCCGGGCGCTCGTCCTCGGCGTATCTCAGCGCCTCGGCCATGCCGACGATCGCCGCGACGTTCTCGGTGCCGGCTCTGAGGCCTCGCTCCTGGCCGCCGCCGTGGGCATCGGCGAGGAGCGGCGTGCCGCGCTTCACGTAGAGGACGCCGACGCCCTTCGGACCGTAGATCTTGTGGCCGCTCAGCGAGAGGAGGTCCACCCCGAGCGCCTGCGGGTCGATCTCCAGCGCGCCGGCCGCCTGGACGGCGTCGGTGTGGAAGGTGGCGCCGTGGCGCCGGGCGATGGCGGCGGCCTCGGCGACCGGCTGGATCGTGCCGACCTCGTTGTTCGCCAGCATCACCGAAACGAGGATCGTGCCCGGCCCGACCGCCCGCTCAAGCTCCTCCAGGTCCACGACGCCGTCACGGTCGACGCCGACGTAACTGACGCGGAAGCCGCCGCGCTGCTCCAGCCACTCGCAGGTGCGGAGGGCGGCGTGGTGCTCGATCCTGGTGGTGACGATGTGGTCGCCCTCGCCCCGGCGGGCGACGGCGACGCCCTTGATCGCCAGGTTGTCGCTTTCGGTGCCGCCGCTGGTGAACAGGATCTCGCTCGGGCGGCAGTTGAGCACCTGTGCGACGGTGTCGCGGGACTCGTCGAGCGCCCGTCGTGCGACGCGGCCGTGGCTGTACAGGCTCGACGGGTTGCCCCAGCGCTCGCGGAGGTACGGCAACATCGCCTCGAGGACACGCTCGTCGAGGGGCGTTGTGGCGGCGTGGTCCAGGTACGTCAGGCGGGCCATCGACGCTCGAACCTTAGCACCTGGCGTGCCGGCCGGGCAAAACCATGGCATCCCAGACAACTGCAACGCCGGGTTCGCCGACGCCTCTTGTCGGGAGGTGGCGGCGGTCCGTATAGTTCAAGTCCGTGGTGTGTATCAGAACTACGCCCGGACGAACCCCACCTGCGCGGCTCAACAAGCCGCGAGGTTATCCCTCCCGCACTTCCAGGACCGGCGCCCCGACTGGGGCGCCGGTCCCCTTTTTGTGTCCTGAACCGGGCCCCGCGAGCGCACCGACCGCGAAACTGGCGGGCCGGACAAGCGTTCCCGTGGAGAGAGACTGAAAGGAGCGGACGTGACTCGATACATCTTCGTCAGCGGCGGTGTCGTGTCGTCAGTCGGCAAGGGGATCACGGTCGCGTCGCTCGGCCGGCTGCTCAAGAGCCGCGGCGTCTCGGTCGCCGTCTTGAAGCTCGACCCGTACATCAACGTCGACCCCGGGACGATGAGCCCGTACCAGCACGGCGAGGTGTTCGTCACCGACGACGGCGCCGAGACCGACCTCGACCTCGGTCACTACGAGCGGTTCGTCGACCTGAGCCTGACGAAGTCGAGCAACGTCACCACGGGCGGCATCTACTCCGGGGTGATCGCGCGGGAGCGAAGAGGCGACTTCCTCGGCGGCACGATCCAGGTGGTGCCGCACATCACCAACGAGATCAAAGAGCGGATCGCCCGCGTGCCGCGCCAGACCGGCGCCGAGGTGGTGATCGTCGAGGTCGGCGGCACCGTCGGCGACATCGAGTGCCTGCCGTTCCTCGAAGCGCTGCGCCAGATGCACCGCGAGCTCGGGCGCGACCAGTGCCTGTTCATCCACGTCACGCTGCTGCCGTTCGTCGGGCCGACCAAGGAGCTGAAGACGAAGCCGACGCAGCACAGCGTCAAGGAGCTGCGCGGGATCGGTATCCACCCGGACGTGATCGTGGCGCGCTCGGACTACCCGGTGCCGGACGAGCTGAAGGACAAGATCGCCCTGTTCTGCGACGTCGACCGCCGGGCGGTGATCCCGCTGGAGACGGCCGAGTCGATCTACGAGGTGCCGCTGGTCCTCGAAGAGGCCGGGCTGGGCGACATCGTGGTCGAGCGGCTGGGACTGGAGGTCGGAGAGCCTGACCTCAACGAGTGGCGCGACATCGTCGCTCGGGCAAAGGCCGCCGCGCCGGAAGTCCGGATCGGCGTGGTCGGCAAGTACGTCGGCCTGGAGGACGCCTACATCAGCGTCCGCGAATCGCTCCACCACGCGGCCTGGCACCACAACGTGCGGGCGCAGATCGAGTGGATCGACTCGGAGCTATTCGAGCGGAGCGATCCGGAGCCGAGGCTCCGACACCTCGACGGCATCGTCGTGCCGGGCGGGTTCGGGTACCGCGGCGTCGAAGGGATGATCCAGGTCGCGAAGTATGCCCGCGAGCACCAGGTGCCGTACCTCGGGCTCTGCCTCGGCCTCCAGGTCATGGTGATCGAGCTTGCCCGCCACCGCCTCGGCCTCGAAGACGCCAACAGCGCCGAGTTCAACCTGTTCAGCCGCGACCCGGTCATCGACATCCTGCCCGAGCAGAAGGACGTCTCTGAGAAAGGTGGCACGATGCGGCTCGGCGTCTACCCGTGCCAGCTCGGGCCCGGCACGCGGGCGGCGCTGGCGTACGGCGAGTCGATCGTCTTCGAGCGGCACCGCCATCGTTACGAGCTGAACAACGAGTACCGCCCGCAGCTAGCGGAGGTCGGGCTGGTGACCAGCGGGCTCTCGCCTGACGGCCGGCTGGTCGAGATCGGCGAGCTGGACGACCATCCGTGGATGCTGGGGACGCAGTTCCACCCGGAGCTGAAGTCGCGCCCGAACCGACCGCACCCGCTGTTCCGCGACTTCGTCGGCGCTGTGCGCACGCGGAGCCGGGGCGAGACCCGGAACGGCCACGCGACCGGAGCGACGGCGGCCATCAAGAGCTAGCGTCGCACGTCGGCAGAGCGTGAACGGCCGGCCGCGAGCGGTCGGCCGTTCTGTAT
>Ga0075420_100002369_pt1 | contig 16288 bp, 11 predicted proteins | sample SoiMetdeltSBSDD4_FD_75296 | JGI IMG/M metagenome (GOLD analysis project Ga0075420, IMG submission 75296) | Bulk soil microbial communities from a Populus tree surrounding site in Tennessee, USA - Soil MetaG P. deltoides SBSDD4 | ecosystem: Environmental > Terrestrial > Soil > Tree plantation... | reverse complement strand
ACGCCCTTCGCCTGCGCCGCGGCCTGTGCCTCCTCCAGCAGCCGCGCCTTCACCAGCACGACCGCCGCGTGATCGGCGAGTGCACGCAGCCGGTTCCGATCGCGAACCGAGAACCCGGGACAGTTCGCCGTGTGCCAGGCGCACAGCAAGCCGACTGGCTGATCGGCGGCGATGAGGGGAGCCACCGCGACATCGCCGATATTCTCGGTGTTCGAGAAAACTGGCCAGGCGAGCTGCGGATCCTCGTGTTCGACGATGAGCGTGCGGCTGCGCAGTGCGTTGCCGGCGAGCGAATCGGCGACGGGAAACATCGTACCGGCCGCGGGGGCCTCCGCGCCCGCAGCCGCGACGACGATACCATCAGCGCCAGCGAGGCGCGCGACGGCCGACCCGCTCGCGCCACAGATCTCGAGCGCCGTGTCGCAGAGAACGCTGAGCAGCGCCTCGGCGTCGGAACCCGCGGCCATGCGTCGCGCCACATCGCGCAACGGATCAGCGTCTTCGGCTGACAGGTCGCGTGCGAGCGGCGGCATCTCGCGAATCTCGAACACGAGCCAGCCCGCGCGCGTGCGCGCAACGCGAATCTCGTGCATTGCGTCGGCGCGACCGCCTGGCAGCGCCGCATGGAACACACGCGGTGTGCCGTCCTGGAGCGTCGCTTCGATGTGCGCGTGTCCTCGTCCGTCGTGGAGCGGAGGGAACGAGACCCAGAAATCGGAGCCGATCTGTCTCGACTCGGCGGCGCCGAGTGCTTCCGCTGCGGCATCGTTGACAGCGGAGACCGTTCCGTCGGGGAGGACACAGACGATCCCCGTGCGCAACGCACTGAGGACATCGAGCCCGGCGGCGGACAGTATTGCGTCGGCCTGCGCCGCACGCTCAGTCCCCTTCGATTTCACATCCGACGTGTTCAATGCTCGCTGTTCCGGCTTCATCGCGGGCACTGTGTGGTGCGGGCGGATCGAGACGCTCTTGGCAAGCGTTCACGAGCGCGTTCGCGAGGCGCGCGAATGATAATGAATCATGAGTCGCGCGCAACAGCGTGGGAACCCCCGCGACGCGATCACCACAATGCGCGCGCGACGCATCACGCGCGCATCGCGTCAGGCAGCGTTGTTCCCGGTCGGCGCCGAGCTCGTTCGATTTCGGTCGAGCGACGACAACAAAGTATAGCCAGCGCTCGGACGCACCGCGTGGAGCAATCGTCGCGCATCGTCAGGCGTGAGCGATGGCAGATAGAAGAACCCGGCGATGTTGTTCACATCGAGCAGGTGCATCTCGTCCGATCGCCGCGTGAGGCTCACGGCAATGACGGGAACGCGTGAGAGGAACTGGTCGCGCTCCCAGGGCTCGAGCGGTACGGTGGCCAACAGGTCGTACTCACAGAACACGACATCCGGGCGGTGCGTTCGCGCGGCATCGATCGCATCGTCGATTCCGACGACGCACATCGCGTCCACACCATGCTTCCGAAAGAACTGCCCGAAGTGATCGCTCAGAAACGGGTGTCGCCCGACACACAGTGCCTTCAATGCAACTCTCTCGGCCCGGGTGACATTCTCTTCGGGGTCACCGATCCATCGGCAACCGGCGGAGTCTTCGTATACCGCGAGACGAAGGATTCGATCCGGTCGAGATGAGAAGAATCAGACTCGACCGTATGTGCTTCGCTGCGTTGGCGAATGTTGTTCGCTCATGGGCGACGGGGCAAGAGAACATTGGCCGTACAAACTGGCCGCGCCGTCAACAATCACCCCACCGCGCCGTGCATTCTGCATCGCGGTTCGGTTCCGCCCGACGCATCGCCTGCGCATCGCTGTGCGGCGTTTGCGGTTAAGCTCTTAGCTCAACTGTCCAATGCGCGCGGTCGGACTAGTCGCCCACGCCGATTTGCATGGGGAGCGTCAGACGGAACGTGCTCCCCTCGCCACGCGCCGACGTGACGTAGAGCGAACCGCCGAGCAGCGCCGCGAGACGCTTCGAGATGGGGAGCCCGAGTCCCGTGCCGCCGAGCTGCTGCGAGTTCGACAGCTGAACGAACTCGTCGAAGATGCGCGGTACGTCGTCGGGCTCGATCCCCTCCCCACGGTCGGTCACCGACACTTCGATCGAGTCCGGCGACTCCAGCCTGGTCTCGACCGTGATCGGCTTCCCGCGCCCGAACTTGATAGCGTTCGAGAGCAGGTTGAGGAGGATCTGCCTCACCCGGCGCGGGTCGCTGATGATCGCCTTCGCCTCGCCTGCGACCCGGAGCTCGAGCGGTGTGCCGTGCTCGTCGGCCAACGGGCGCACGGTCACGAACAGATCCTCGATGATCGCGGGGAATGGTACCGGCTGAAGCGAAAGCTCGATCTTGCCTGCCTCGATCTTCGAGAGGTCGAGCACGTCGTTCACGAGCTCGAGGAGATGGTTCGCGGCTTTGTGGGTTCGCTGGAGCCCGTGCGTCTGCTTGTCGTTCAGCGGCCCGTAGATGTGATCGAGCAGTAACGTGTTGTAGCCGATGATGGCGTTGATCGGCGTTCGAAGCTCGTGGCTCATCGACGCGTAGAAGCGGTTTCGCGCCGTCATCGCGTGCTCGAGCTCCTCCTGCCGAATGTGGAGCTGCTCATTGAGCTCGCGCAGCTCATCGGCGTTCCGCTCGAGCGAGATGGCCTGCGTCCGCAGCGCCTCCTCCGTTCGCTGCCGTTCCGTCATGTCGCGAGCGATGAGCGTGTAGCTGCGCTGGCCGTTGACGTCGAGACACGACACCGACACCTCGAGCGGGAAACGCTCACCGTTCGACCGCGCCCCCGTCAACGCGTGCAGCTCGGATCCCGCCCCGGCGCGCTCGGCGCCGGCCATCCCCGCGAGGACTCCGTCGAGGGCCGCGTCGGGAAAGAGGTCGTTCGTTGGCCGACCCAGCACGCTTCGGTTCTCACGCCCGAACATCCGCTCGGCCGCCACATTGAACAGCGTGATCCGTCGCTGACCGTCGAGCACGAGGATCGCGTCCATCGCCGTGCTGACGATTTGAGCGAGGCGCGCTTCCTGGGCGAGCAGGCGCGCGCGATGCTCGAGCTCCACCTCGCGAATCGCGGCCTCGCGGAGCAGCCGCTCCTGCCGCTTCAACTGGCGCTGCTTTCGATACAGATCGACGAACACCGAGACTTTCGATCGCAGCACGTCCGGCTGGAAGGGCTTGGACATGTAGTCGACCGCGCCTACGGAGTAGCCGCGGAAAACGTATTCCTCGTCCTTGCTGATCGCCGTGAGGAAGATGATCGGCACGTACCGCGTGCGCTCGCGCGACTTGATCAGCTCGGCCGTCTGGAATCCGTTGAGGCCGGGCATCTGGACGTCGAGCAGGATCGCGGCGAATTCGTCGGTGAGCAGACACTTGAGCGCTTCATCGCCCGAGTGTGCCCGCACGAGGTTCTCGCCAAGCGGCTCGAGGATCGCCTCGAGCGCCAGAAGGTTTTCGGCGCGGTCGTCGACGAGCAGGATGTTGACCTGCTCCTCACTCGTCGCCCGCGGCGCGACCGTCGCCGTCTCGCCGACGATGGCGGTCATGTGACGTGCACCCCGACGCGGCTACGTACCGGCGGACGCGGCGGCGCTATCGAGACGAGGTGTCCGGCCAGGTGGTCGAGTGGAACCACATGCGCGTTCGGGACGAGCCGGAGCGCCGCTCGTGGCATGATGGGACTCTCCGCGCTGGCGGGGTCCTGCACGATACCGTACCCGCCTCGGCTGACGATCCGCTGGAGGCCTAACGCGCCATCCTCGTTTGCGCCGGTCAGCACGACCCCGACCGCTCGGCTTCCGTACTCGTCCGCGGCCGACACGAATGTGACGTCGATCGACGGGCGGCTGTAGCGAACGGGGGCATCCGTCGTAAGCGAGAAGAAGCCGCGCTCGATCAGGAGGTGGTAATTCGGCGGTGCGATGTAGACGTGTCCTGACGAGAACACAGCCTTGTCGTCGACTTCGATGACCGAAAGCCGTGACCGCGACTGCAGAAGCTCCGCGAGCATGCCCGGCGCGTCGGAGCTTCGGTGCTGCACGACGACGATCGGGAGCGCAAACGTCGCCGGCAAGCCGGCGACGACGGTGGAGAGCGCGCTCAGCCCGCCCCACGAGGTTCCGATCACCACGATCTCATACACGTTACCGCACCTTCCGGTAGATGCGATCCGGCCCTGACAGCTCTTCGTAGCTCGACTCGTACTCGGAGAGTCGCAGCGTCTCCTTCGAACCGAGCGCGAGAATCCCGAGATGAACGAGCGATTCGTGGAAAAGGCCGTGCACCCGCGTCTGCAGCGCTCGGTCGAAGTAGATGAGCACGTTACGGCACAGGATGACGTTGAACTCCGCGAATGATCGGTCGGTGACGAGGTTGTGCTGAGAAAACACGACGTTGCGCTGCAGTGTCGGCGAGAACAATGCGCCGTCGTACTTTGCCGTGTAGTACTCCGAAAACGACCGCGTGCCCCCGGCCCGGATGTAGTTCTCGGTGTACTCCTGCATTCGCTCGAGAGGAAAGATTCCGGCACGCGCCCGGTGCACAACGACTTCGTTGATGTCCGTCGCGTAGATCCGGGCTCGCTCGTACAGCCCCGCCTCCTCGAGGAGGATCGCCATCGAGTAGACCTCCTCTCCGGTCGAGCACCCTGCGTGCCAGATCCTGATGAACGGGTATGTCCGGAGGAGGGGGACGACCTTTTCGCGAAACGCCAGGTAGAACGACGGGTCCCGGAACATCGCCGTGACGTTGATGGAGAGGTCGAGCAGCAACCGCTCCATTAACGCGGGCTCGTGCAGCACGCGGTCCTGCAGGGCAGAGACGGTCTTCAGCCCTTCCGCCTCCATGCGTCGCCACAGGCGCCGGCGGATGGACGCGTACGCGTACGAGCGAAAGTCGAACCCGTAGTGCCGGAAGATTGCTTCGAGCAGCAGCTCGATCTCGATGCGCTCGAGTTGTGGATCGTAGGAGAGCGGCGCCGCCGGATCGGTCGAAACCGATACGGCCGGGGCGCGGGCCGTGAGGCGGACGCGATCCTCGCGACGCCTGGCCGGCTCCGCCCCGCCATCAGGCGGCGTCGATTCGACTTTCGACCCCGTATTCTCGACGCGCACCAGTTCTCCTGTCATCGCTCAGTCCGTGCTCGGCGCCGCGGCTCTTTCGATCCCGATCCCCGATCCCCGATCCCCGCTTCCCGATTCCCGATTCCCAATTCCCAATTCCCAATTCCCAATTCCCAATTCCCAATTCCCAATTCCCAATTCCCGATCAGTGGTAGAGCCACACGCGCATGAGCGACAACAGCTGCTCGGTATCGACCGGCTTCGTGATGTAGTCCGACGCGCCGGCCGCGATGCACTTCTCACGGTCTCCCTTCATCGCCTTCGCGGTCAGGGCGATGATCGGGAGCGACCGGAACCGCGGGATCTGACGGATGGCGCGCGTGGTCTCGTACCCGTCCATCTCCGGCATCATCACGTCCATCAGCACCAGGTCGATGTCCTCAGCGCCCTCCAGTCGGCTGAGCGCGTCCCGTCCATTCTCGGCGAATGCCACGTTCATGCCGTGGGACTCGAGAACGCTCGTGAGCGAGAAGATATTGCGGACGTCGTCATCGACGATGAGAACATGCTTACCCGCGAACACCGCATCAGCGTTATGCAGCTGCTCCAGCATGCGTCGCTTGTTCTCCGGCAGCTTCGCCTCGACGCGGTGGAGGAACAGCGCGGTCTCGTCGAGCAGACGTTCCGGCGACTTCACGTCCTTCACGATGATCGTCTCGGCGTACTTGCGGAGCCGGGTTTCTTCCGGCGGCGTCAGCTCGCGACCCGTGTAGATGATGATCGGGACCTCCCGGGTTGCCTGGCGCTGATCCGCCTTGACGCGCTCGAGGAGGTCGAAGCCGCTCATCGGCCCGCTCAGGCCGAGGTCGAGGACCATACAGTCGAAATGCCCGCGATTCAGCTCATCGAGAGCCTCCTCGCCGTTGCTCACGGTGACGATCTCGATGTCCTCCTCACCGATGAGCTCGACCATGCTTCGCTGCTGCGTCGGGTCATCCTCGACGATGATCAGCCGTTTCACACGGTTGTCGATGAAGCTTCGGATGTGCGCGAACGCCTCGTCGAGCTTCGGCTTGTCGACCGGCTTCTCGAGGTACGCGATCGCGCCGGCCATGAGCCCCTGTTGACGCCGGTCCACGCCACTGATGATGTGCACGGGGATATGGCGCGTGTCGGCGTGGTGCTTGAGGCGGTCGAGCACCTGCCAGCCGTCGATCCCGGGCATGTCGATGTCGAGCGTGATGGCGTCGGGCTTGTACTCGTGCGCCAGCGAGATGCCCATCTCGCCGTCGAGCGCGATGATCCCGAGGAATCCCTTTTCGCGGGCCATGTCGAGCAGCACGCGAGCGAAGTTGAGATCGTTCTCGATAATGAGCACGACGCGATCCCCCGGCTGAACGGCGTCGCGGTCGTCGGGAGCTGGGCCGGGAACCGGCGATTCGGAGCGAGTGGGCCGGGACTCGGACGTGGGTAGGTCACCGAGGTCGGCCTCCTCATCGATCGACTCGGTATCGTCGACCACGGTCGCTGCCGAGGCGGTGGTGTCCGCCATGGTTCGTCCATCGCGCTCCTGCTCACGCGCCGTCCGCGTCGGCTCGTCGCGTCCGGACGAGAGACCGGGTCCGCTCGACCGGCTGGTTCGTGCAGTCGAACCGGAGAACCTCGGTACGCGGCCCGCAGCCGAGTCCCTGATCCCGAGTCCCCTGTCGCCAAACCATGGTCCCTCTTCCCTCGGCCGTCCGGTGTCGAGCCTATCCGGCAGGAACAACGTGAACGTGCTGCCGACTCCAGGCGTGCTCTCGACGCGGATCTCGCCGCCTAACAAGCGGGCGATCTCGCGACTGATGGAGAGACCCAGCCCGGTGCCGCCGTACTTGCGGCTCGTCGTGCCGTCGGCCTGCTGGAACGCCTCGAAGATGAGGCGCTGCTTCTCCTTCGCGATGCCGATCCCCGTGTCGCTCACGGCGAACGCAACCACTGCGTTCGCGTTGTCGAGCGACGGGTTCGCGAACCGACGTCCCTTCTCCGCCGCGCGGATCGTCAGCGTCACGTTGCCCTGCTGCGTGAACTTGAACGCGTTCGACAGCAGGTTCTTGAGCACCTGATTGAGCCGCTGGCCGTCCGTGAAGATTCGCGGGGGCGTGCCTGGCTGAACTTCAACGGTGAACCCGAGCTGCTTCTGGTCCGCCACGGGACGGAAGCTGCGGTCCACCGTATCGCGCACGTCCGTCACGGACACCTCGCTCGCGGCCACCTCCATCTTCCCGGCTTCGACCTTCGACAGGTCGAGTACGTCGTTGATGAGGTTCAACAGGTCGGTGCCCGAGCTCAGGATCGTGTTCGCGTACTCGATCTGCTTGCGCGTGAGGTTGCCGTCCTTGTTCTCCGACATGAGCCGGGCGAGGATCAGCAGCGAGTTGAGGGGCGTTCGCAGCTCATGCGACATGTTCGCGAGGAACTCGCTCTTGTACCTCGATGAGAGCGAGAGCTGCTCCGCCTTCTCTTCCAGCGCGAGTCGTGCGGACTCCACCTCGGAGTTCTTCTGCTCGACCTTCTTGTTCTGCTCCGCGAGCAGGCTCGCTTTCTCCTCCAGCTCCTCGTTGACCTGTTGCAGCTCCTCCTGCTGGTCCTTGAGCATTTCCTCCGATTGCTTGAGCGTTCGCGCCTGCTGCTCGAGCTCGGAGTTCGACCGCCGCAGTTCATCCTGCTGCCGCTTGAGCTCCTCGGACTGGCTCTGGAGCTCCTGCGTGAGCTTCTGCGACTGCTGCAGGAGCTCCTCGGTGCGCATGTTCGCGGCGATCATGTTCAGCACGACGCCGATCGACTCCTGCAGCTGGTCGAGGAACGTCTGGTGGATCTGGCTGAACGGCAGGAAGCTCGCGAGCTCCACGACAGCCTTCACATCGCCCTCGAAGAGAATCGGGAGCACGATGATGTTCCGCGGCGGCGCTTCGCCTAACCCCGACGAGATGTGGATGTAGTCCGGTGGCACGTTCGTGAGCAGGATCGGCTTTTTCTCGAGCGCCGCCTGCCCCACGAGCCCCTCGCCCATGTGCCACACGTTGTTGAGGTGCTTGCGCTCCTTGTACGCGTAGCTCGCGATGAGTCGGAGGGCACCACCCGACCCGTTCTCGTTCTGCATGATGAAGAACGCGCCCTGCCTCGCCTGCACGAGCGGGGTGAGCTCGCTCATGATGAGTCGCGCGACGGTGTCGAGGTCCTTCTGCCCCTGCATCATCCGCGAGAACTTCGCGAGGTTCGTCTTCAACCAGTCCTGCTCCGCGTTCGCCTCGGTGGTGCCTTTGAGGTTCGCGATCATCTGGTTGATGTTGTTCTTGAGCGCGTCGAGCTCGCCCTGCGCCTGCACGGTGATCTGCCGGCTCAGGTCGCCGCGCGTCACGGCGGTCGCGACGTCGGCGATGGACCGCACCTGCACGGTGAGGTTGTTCGCGAGCAGGTTCACGGAGTCCGTGAGGTCCTTCCACGTGCCCGCGACGCCCGGCACTTCGGCCTGACCACCGAGCTTGCCTTCCGTGCCGACTTCCTTCGCGACGCGAGTCACTTCGTCGGCGAAGGCGTTGAGCTGATCGACCATCGTGTTGACGGTGTCCTTGAGCTCGAGGATCTCGCCCCTCGCGTCGACCGTGATCTTGCGCGAGAGATCCCCCTTCGCGACCGCCGTGGTGACGTCGGCGATGTTGCGCACCTGATTCGTCAGGTTCGACGCCATGCCGTTCACGTTGTCCGTCAGGTCGCGCCACACGCCTGCCGCGCCCGGAACCTTTGCCTGACCGCCGAGCCGCCCTTCACTGCCGACCTCGCGCGCCACGCGGGTGACTTCGTCGGCGAACGAGTTGAGCTGGTCGACCATCGTGTTGACGGTGTTCTTGAGCTCGAGGATCTCGCCGCGCACCTCGACGGTGATCTTCTGCGACAGATCGCCGCGAGCGACCGCCGTCGTGACCTGCGCGATGTTACGCACCTGCGTCGTCAGGTTGCCGGCGAGGACGTTCACGTTGTCCGTGAGATCCTTCCATGTGCCCGCGACGCCCGGCACGTTGGCCTGGCCGCCGAGCCGCCCTTCTGATCCGACCTCCTTCGCGACGCGCGTGACTTCGGCCGCGAAGCCCGAGAGCTGATCCACCATGACGTTGATGGTGTTCTTGAGCTCGAGGACCTCGCCCTTCACGTCCACCGTGATCTTCTTCGAGAGGTCCCCCTTCGCGACGGCCGTCGTCACGTCGGCGATGTTGCGGACCTGCGTCGTCAGGCTCGACGCCATGAAGTTCACGTTGTCCGTGAGGTCCTTCCACGTGCCCGCGACTCCCGGCACCTGCGCCTGTCCGCCGAGACGTCCCTCGGCGCCTACCTCGCGCGCGACGCGCGTGACTTCGCCCGCGAAGATCGAGAGCGAGTCCACCATCTTGTTGATGACATCCTTGATCTGCAGGATCTCGCCCTGCGCTTCCACCGTGATCTTGCGCGTCAGGTCGCCGCTCGCGATGGCCGTCGCGACGCCGGACACGTCGCGCAGCTGGACCGTGAGGTTCCCGGCCATGCCGTTCACGTTGTCGGTCAGGTCCTTCCACGTGCCGGCGACTCCCGGCACGCTCGCCTGGCCACCGAGCTTCCCTTCCGTGCCGACCTCGCGCGCGACACGCGTGACTTCAGAGGCGAACGCGTTGAGCTGATCGACCATCGTGTTGACCGTCGCCTTCAGCTCGGCCAGCTCACCACGGACGTCGACCGTGATCTTCCGTGAGAGGTCACCGCGAGCGACTGCCGTCGTGACGTCGGCGATGTTGCGCACCTGACTCGTCAGGTTCGACGCCATGTAGTTCACGTTGTCGGTCAGGTCCTTCCACGCACCGGCGACGCCGGGCACGTGCGCCTGGCCGCCCAACTTCCCTTCCGTCCCCACCTCACGGGCCACACGAGTGACTTCGCTCGCGAACGCGTTGAGCTGATCGACCATGGTGTTCACAGTCGTGCCGATGCGGAGGAACTCGCCCTGCACCGACTTCCCGTCGATCTCGAGCACCATCTTCTGCGACAGGTCGCCAGCGGCAACCGCCTTGATGACACGCGCGACTTCCGTGGTCGGCGCAACGAGATCGGTGACGAGCGAGTTCAACGCGCCGGCGCTGTCCGCCCATCCGCCTGTCATTCCCTCGAGCGAAACGCGTGCGGTCATGTCGCCCTGCCGGCCGACGATGTCGCTGATGCGCTCGAGCTCCCGCGCCATGCGCTCGTTGCGCGACGCCACGTCGTTGAACGCGATCGCGATGTCGGACATGAGCGGATGCGTCGAGCGCGCGAGCCGCACCCCGAAGTCGCCGGCTCTGAGATCACGCAGCCCGGCGAGGAGCGCCTGAAGGTCACTCGGCGTGACGGCGTCGTCCCGTTGAAGGGGCCGCGGCTCCGGCTGCTCCGCTCGACGGGCCGATGATCGCCCGTTCCGGTCGCGTGGCCGCCCCTCGGTCGCAGGCTCGGCTGCGAGCGTCTCTACGTCGGTCGAGTCGCGGTCGTTAGTGCCTTCGCCATTCTGCATTCGGCGAGATCGTCTCGTCGGAGTTCGCTCTTTAGGGTCGCGCTCGGATACGTCACGGTCGACGTGGGTGTCGCGGTCGCCGTCCACGGTGGGCTCCGGTGTGTTCGGATTGGGAATCACGGGAGAAAGGACTGACAGTCCTCATCCCTGGGGGGATTCCACCCACCCCTTCAAGAGTAGTACCGCTGAGCTACCGCACGACCACACGATCCGAGACGCGCAGCATGCCCTCGTGCAGAACCCGCGCGTAGACACGGCTTTCGCCCGGATGAGTCCGCTGGGAAACACGGCCCGACCGGCCGTCCGCGAAGACCGGCGCGATGTTCCGGCATGGCATCGCGTACGAAGTGATCTCGACCGATACCTCCCCGAGATCGGCCCGGACGCCTGGCTCCAGTAACCCCCAATCGATTCCCGCAATGGTGACGTTTTCTCCCAGCGACCCGGGCTCGATCGCATGACCCTCTATACGCAACGATTCGATGAGGTCGGACGAGTAGAGGCAGAGGGCGCGGTCGGGGCCACCGTGGTGCTTCAGGTTGCGCTGGCGGTCACCTTCCATCCCCGCGTGTGTGATTCGCGCCTCCGACACCGCGAGCTTGGGGAGGCCGCCGTTCGACCGATTCAACGAAACGATCACTCCAATCCGACTACTCGACACGACGCAAGTCTCTCCTGTTCAACCTGTTGGCTGTGCTGTCCGGCCACGGGTGGCCTCGTGGCGCGACACGACGCCCGTCACGATCCGCACCGGGATCCCCCCATTCACGGTGCGGGCGGCCACATCGAACGAGACGCCAACCTGGCGTTCTAGCTCCGGAGCAGCGGACAGCAGACCGACGTGCCACCCATCGCACTTCGCGCGCAGGACCTTCCCGAATTGCGCGTACAGGTTACGAAGACGGTCGCGCTCCCCGACTCGGACGCCGTACGGTGGATTGGTGACGACCCAGCCGCGCTCCTCCGGCGATTCGATCGACGATATCGCCCGCTGATCGAATCGGACGTCGTGCGTCACTCCGGCGCGCTCCGCGTTTGCCCGGGCAGACTCGATCGCTCCTGCGTCTCGGTCCGAGCCCAGGATCGGTGCGGGCGCACGCGCGATCGCGGCCGACTCCGCATCTGTTACCAGACCGCGCCACATGGACTCGTCGAAATCGGGCCAGTGCATGAACGCGAACCGCCGATGCAGTCCGGGTGGTATTTGCCTGGCTATCAGCGCGGCCTCGATCGGAATGGTACCTGACCCACACATCGGATCGAGAAGCGGGGCATCCGAGCGCCATTCGGACGCGATCAGCGCCGCGGCGGCGAGTGTCTCACGAAGCGGAGCTCGGCCCACCGCCTGACGGTACCCGCGCAGATGGAGCAGCGCGCCGGAGCTATCGACGCTCACGGTGCAGCGATCGTGGAACAAGCGAACGACCACGAGCTGCTCCGGCCGAACCGCCTCGTCGACCTCCTCTCCGGAGTCGCCAACCACGCGTACATCGCGAATGCGCGCCGTGATGGACTGCGCCACCCGCTCGGCGACCGCGTCCGAATGGTAGAGCCGAGACTTCCGGCATGTGACTCGAAGCGCGAGGCCAAGGTTCGGCGATACGAACGCGTCCCAAGGCAGTTTGCTCGTTCGACGCTCGAGCTCGTGGAACGTCTTCGCCGCGAAATCGCCGACGCGGACGATCACGCGGCTCGCTGTGCGAAGGTGGAGATTCGCCGCGTACAGGAGTTGCCGAGAGGCATTGAACATGACGCCCCCGGCAACAACCTCGGCATCACGAACCCCCAGGCGCTCGAGCTCGGCGGCAGCAAAGCCCTCGAGCCCGGGGGCTGTAATCGCGAATGCAGCGTACCGCGGAGTCGAGGTCATGCCTGAACTTAATCTTCGACCGATATGACTCCCGTGATCCGCATAGTCGTTCCTTCGCTCGCCGTCGCTGCGGTGGTTGCCGCGGCGGCCGTCTCGCCCGAACGCGCGACCGCCGCGCATAACGAGTCCATCGACGCGGCAATGCCGCTTCCGAGCGAGCGCGCCGGCATCGCCATCGTCGGCACTGGCGGTGCCGCCGCGCTCGACCGCGTTACAGTGCTCGACAGCGCGACCGGACAGTTCATCGCGGTGACGCGCCCCGCGTGCGCCGACACGTGTGCCCCGCTCGACTCCGCGTCAGGGGCCATCAGCCCGAGCGACGTCGCACGCCTGTTCGCGCTCGTCGAGAGCGAGCATCTCTTCGCGCTCGGCGACGATTACGACGCCTGCGGTCACTGCGATACTGGCGTGTCCTACGCGACGACGGTGCAGGCAAACGGCCGTCGGAAAGTCATCACGTCCGCCGGCGAGGTGACGCCGATGCTTCTGGGTCGCGTCCACGTCGCGCTCGCCGAAGCCATTCGGTCCGCTCGCGGGAGCGACTGACCGCGCGTCACCCCCAGCGCAGCTCCCACTCGCAGAACGCGTCGCCTTCGAGCGCGCATCGAACGTGACGGGTGGACGGGGCGGTGCCGCCGGCAAGCGTGATCGCGCATCGGAGTCCGCCCGTCTGGCGACGACAGAAGACCGACGTTCCGGCGTCGAATCCGACGAGCCGCAGCACGGCGTGACCGGGCTCCTCGTGCACGACGGTCATGTCGCCGGGGTGGTAGTAGAGCTGGAACAACGACACGCTCTGGGTGAGGAACTCACCGGGCGAGCGCTTGAGGAGGATGCCCCGGTAGAGCTGGACGCCTAACGACTCGATCGAGTACGCCCCCGCTCGCTCGGCCCACGTGGGATCGCCGGCGAGCGCCGAATCCGCCGCCTGCCACAGGGCGCGGAGGTGCGCGTACGGCACCTCGGCCGTGGCCTCCACACGGGCGAGCGTGTCTCGGAGGGCGTCGGGCACGGCGTCCAGCACACGCGAGACGAGCGCCGAGCCGCCCTCCGCTTCCAGGAAGTCGAGCGTGGTACGGATCGTCGATCCCTTCGCGAACACGCTAGGCAGCGGGAACTGGTGACGTGCCCGACCGCGGCTCGATGACCGACGCAGCGAGCGCGCGCCGGTCCGGCTTCCCCGACCCGAGGCGCGGGAGCTCGTCGAGGAACACCACGGACTTCGGCACCTTGTAGCGCGCGAGCTTGCGCCCGGCGTGTGTCGCAATGTCGTCGGCGGTGAGCGGCACGCCGACCTGTCGCACGACGAACGCTCGACCCACCTCGCCCCACTTCTCGTCGGGCACGCCCACAACGACGACCTCAGCGACTCCGTCGCACTCCGAGAGTGCCGCTTCGACCTCGCCCGGAAAGACGTTCTCTCCTCCGGAGATGAACATGTCCTTCTTCCGGCCGCAGATGCGGTACGCACCATCTGCATCGCGGGTGGCGAGATCGCCGGTGTGGAGCCAGCCGTCGGCATCGATCGCGTCCGCGGTGCGCACCGGGTCGTTGAAGTAGCCGCCGAACATCTGCGGCCCGCGAAGAAGCAGCTCGCCGGGCTCGCCGACGGGCGACTCCGTTCGCGTCTCGAGAAACGGGCTGGGCCAACCGACCGAGCCGGGCCGCCGCACCGCTTCCTCGTCGGTGATCGCGAAACAGTTCGGGCCACATTCCGTGAGGCCGTATCCTTCCCGGAATGCGATGCCCGCCGCGCGAACGCGGTCGCCTAACGCGCCAGGGCACGGGGCGCCGCCGGAGATGAGGAATCTCAGCCGCGGCAGCTCCCGTCCCCACGACCGACTCGCCGTGAGCATCCCGATTTGCGTCGGGACGCTGAACGCGAGCGTCACCTGCTCCTCCGCGAGCGCGTCGAGAAACGTCGCCGGGTCGAACTGGTCGAACAGTACGACGCGACCGCCTCGGCTCCACAGCGGCGTGGAGAACACGTGCCACCCACCGGTGTGGAAGAACGGATTCGCGACGATGGCGACGTCACCGGCACCGATCTGCCACCCGGTCGTCGTCGCCACCGCGTTGTAGAAGATCTGGCGATGCGGGAGAATCGCACCCTTCGGCCGGCCGGTGCTGCCTGACGTATACAGGAGCATGGCCGGTGAGTCGGCGACAGCGCGAAGGTGGTCGAGCGTTGCGCCGTCCGCAGACGCCAACAAACGAGGGGCATCGTGATCGAGATCCGTCCAAGGGACATCGACAGCCGAGAGGCGGAGCGCAGCCTCCCCGAGCGTACGGTGCCGCGACTCGCCGACCACGAGAGCGGGGCGAGCGTCCTCGATCACCCGCCCGAGCTCCGGCGCCGCGAGCCGCCAGTTGAGCGGAACGAGCACCGCTCCGACGCGTAACGCTCCGTAGAAGAGCGCGATGATCTCGGTTCGGTTGCCCGTGAGCGTCGCCACGCGATCGCCGACACCGATGCCGAGCCCGCGGAGCGCGGACGCCCAACGATCGGCGCTCGCGTCGACCTCACCGTAGGTGAAACGGTGGTCGTGCGACCGGTCGACGATCGCGACGCGCGCTGGGGTCACGCGACCCCACCATGCCATGACATCCGCCGTGGCCGGAAACTGCGGCAGCGGCGTCACGGGACGCGCGCGTTAGGCGCCGGCGCAGCGTGAGCCAGCAGGAACCGCAGTATTTCGGCAGTCGCGTCCGGCCCGCGCTCGTCGGTGAACGTGCCGGCCTTTGACCCACCAGACCACGCATGCCCGAGACCCGAGATCAACAGGGTTTCGAGTTCACACTCGCCTGACCCGGGCTCCGGCCGATAGCACTCACGCACGACCGCCAGCCCGCCCATCTGCCGCTCCTCACGAACCGGGGGCCCGGCAGCGTTGGTCGGGCTCCCGCGTGCGAGCGCGTTCATCGCGAGCCACATGTCGCGGCTCTGGGTCGCGTTCACCGGCCGCACCACGGAGTCGTCGGCGCCCTGTACGACGATCGCCGGGATCGGGCGTGCTCGTGTGCTCATCTCGTCACGCGCAAGCCGAGCGAGCTTCGCTACGTCGCTCGCTCCCTTGGCCATGACTCCCACACCTTCCATCACGGTCGCGGCCGCGCGGTACGGAATTCCCGAATGAAGACCGACGGCCGCGAACATCTCGGGATACGCTACCGCAACGACCGATGCCATGGCAGCGCCGGCAGAGATCCCCGCCACGTAGGTCCGACGCGCGTCGGCCGACCAATCCCGCAGCACCTGCTGCGTGGCCGCGACAATGAGCGATGGCTCGCCAGCATCACGTCGCTGATGGGCGGGATCGTACCAGTTCCAACACTTCTTCGGATTCGCCGACTCGGGTTGCTGAGGCAGCAGGACGAGCACACCCTGGCGATCGGCGTGCTCGGTCACGCGCGTGCCGCGGGCGATGTCGTCCGGATCCTGCGTGCAGCCGTGCAGCATGACGACGAGAGGATACCGGCGCCCCGCATCGTAGCCGTCCGGGATCCAGAGTCGCCACCGGCGAGATCCAGCGGTGGTCGTCACTGTGCCGTCGACGAACCGCCCGTTCGAGCCCGCGCGCCCGGCTGCCGCGGCGGGAGCACCATCGCTCCCGCCGCGAGGCTCCGGGCCGCTCACCGCGCCAACGGCGCCGAGCGCGGCGATAACGACACCGGCGTGCATGCGATCACCGATTGATGCGGACCCCGAGGAACATCATCGTGCCGACCTGCGGCATGTTGATCATCTCGGAGTGCTTCCGGTCGAATCCACAGCCGTCATCGGAGCTCGCGATGACGCTGAA
>Ga0075420_100002367_pt1 | contig 16292 bp, 14 predicted proteins | sample SoiMetdeltSBSDD4_FD_75296 | JGI IMG/M metagenome (GOLD analysis project Ga0075420, IMG submission 75296) | Bulk soil microbial communities from a Populus tree surrounding site in Tennessee, USA - Soil MetaG P. deltoides SBSDD4 | ecosystem: Environmental > Terrestrial > Soil > Tree plantation... | reverse complement strand
CCGCCGTCGTTGGTGGCCGACCCGCCCAGCCCGACCACCACCTGCCTGGCACCGGTCTCCACGGCGACGGCGAGCAGCATGCCCAGGCCGTAGGAGGTGGTGGTCCTCGGGTCCCGCTCGGCCGGCGCGAGCAGGTGCAGGCCGCAGGCGTGAGCGCTCTCGACGTAGCACGCGCCGTCGGCGAGCAGCAGCTCCCCGCGCGCCGGCCGGCCGAGCGGGTCCACGGTCTCCACCGTCACCCGACGCGCGGGCACCCCGGCCGCCGGCAGCGCCTCGGCCAGCACGTCGACGAAGCCGGGGCCGCCGTCGGCGAGCGGCCGGGTGACCACCTGGTCGTGCGGGGCCGCCGCCCGCCAGCCGGCGGCGATGGCTGCGGCGGCCTCGCCCGCGCTCAGTGTCCCGCCGAACTTGTCGGGGCAGACCAGGACCCGCATGGGCGGCAGTCTGGCAGCGTCGCGGGCCAGGTGGCACGCCGGGGCCAGCGCAAGCCAGGGCCCGACAGCACCGCCGGGCCGCACCGCCGGGCCGCACCGCCCGCCGCAGCCGGCGCCGGGCAGGGCCAGGCAGCACGACAAGGCCGGTCGGGCCGGCGTTGTGGAACAATTGGCGTCGTGACGACGATTAATCCGCCCGCGGCCGGCGGACCCACGGTCAGCCCACCTGCGCGGCCCTTTGCCGAGCCCGAGCCGACGGCTCTGGCGTTGCTGCTGCTGGGCGCAGGCAGCGACCCCGGCTCGGAGCGCGGTGTGGACTGCCCAGGTGCCCTCCCCGCGCCCAGCGACCCGGGCCTGGCGCAGCGGGCCGCGGACGCCAAGCGCCGGCTGGGCGAACGGGTCTTCGTGCTGGGTCACCACTACCAGCGCGACGAGGTGATCCAGTTCGCCGACGTCACCGGTGACTCGTTCAAGCTCGCCCGGGACGCCGCCGCCCGGCCGCAGGCCGGCTTCATCGTGTTCTGCGGCGTGCACTTCATGGCCGAGAGCGCGGACATCCTCACCGGCGACGGTCAGCAGGTCATCCTGCCCGACCTGGCCGCCGGCTGCTCCATGGCGGACATGGCGACGCTCAGCCAGGTGGAGACCGCCTGGGACCTGCTCGACGACCTGGACCTGGCCGGCTCCACGGTCCCGGTGACCTACATGAACTCCTCCGCCGACATCAAGGGCTTCGTCGGCCGCCACGGCGGCGTGGTGTGCACCTCGTCCAATGCCGAGCGCGCGCTGGCCTGGTCGTTCGAGCGCGGCGAGCGGGTGCTCTTCCTGCCCGACCAGCACCTCGGACGCAACACCGCGGTGCTGCGGATGGGCCTCGACCTCGCCGACTGCGTGCTCTACGACCCGCACAAGCCACGCGGCGGGCTGACCGCCGGGCAGCTCCGCGCGGCGAAGATGGTGCTCTGGCGCGGGCACTGCTCGGTGCACGGCCGGTTCACGCTCGACTCGGTCGCCGAGGTACGGGCCCGGGTCCCCGGCGTCAACGTGCTCGTCCACCCCGAGTGCCGGCACGAGGTGGTGAAGGCCGCTGACTACGTCGGGTCGACGGAGTACATCATCAAGACGCTCCAGGCGGCCCCGGCGGGCTCGGCCTGGGCGGTCGGGACCGAGCTCAACCTGGTCCGGCGCCTGGCCAACGCCCACCCGGACAAGCAGGTCATGTTCCTCGACCGCACCGTCTGCTACTGCGCGACGATGAACCGCATCGACCTGCCACACCTGGTCTGGGCGCTGGAGGAGCTGGCCGCCGGCCGGGTCGTCAACCGCATCACCGTGGACCCGCAGACCGCGCACCACGCCCGGGTCGCGCTGGAGCGGATGCTCGCCCTGCCGTAGCCCGGCCCGGACCCGGCCCGCGTCTCCGATCGACGCAGTGTCACCGACCTAAAAGCCCTGCGTAACCAATGTTTCCCGGACCTGCCACAACCGGACAGGGGCACCATTTGGCGTGTCCTGGACCGCTATGCTGCCTGCGTCTGCCTGGCGCCAACCGCCGGCCTGTGTTCTCGTAACGCCCGGTTCCGTACCCGTCCGGTCTGTCCCGGCCGGAGCGGAGCCCTGCCCCGCCGCTCTCCGCCACCTGACCCTGACGCGTTCCTCGGGAGGCCATGTTGACCGGGCAGCTGCCCACTGGCGACGTTCTCGCGGTGCACGGCGGCACGCCGCTGCACGGGCGGGTCCAGGTACGCGGGGCCAAGAACCTGATCTCCAAGGCGATGGTCGCCGCCCTGCTCGGCGACACCCCCAGCCGGCTGTACGAGGTGCCCGCGATCCGCGATGTCGAGGTCGTCCGCGGCCTGCTCGAGCTGCACGGCGTACGGGTCAGCGACGGCGCCGAGCCGGGCGAGCTGGTGCTCGACCCGACCAACGTGGAGCGGGCCAACGTCGACGAGATCAACGTGCACGCCGGGTCGAGCCGCATCCCCATCCTCTTCTGCGGGCCGCTGCTGCACCGGCTCGGCCACGCGTTCATCCCCGACCTCGGCGGCTGCAACATCGGCGGCCGGCCGATCGACTTCCACATCCATGCGCTGCGCGACTTCGGCGCAGTCGTGGACAAGCAGCCCAACGGCATGGACATCACCGCCCCGTCCGGCCTGCACGGCACCAAGCTGGTGCTGCCGTACCCCAGCGTCGGCGCGACCGAGCAGATCCTGCTCACCGCGGTCATGGCCGAAGGCGTCACCGAGCTGCGCAACGCGGCCGTCGAGCCCGAGATCATCGACCTGATCTGCCTGCTGCAGAAGATGGGCGCGATCATCAAGGTGCACACCGACCGGGTGATCGAGATCGAAGGGGTGGCCCGGCTGCGCGGCTACTCCCACCGCCCCATCCCGGACCGCATCGAGGCGGCCAGCTGGGCCTGTGCCGCGCTGGCCACCCGCGGCGACGTCTACGTCCAGGGCGCCCGCCAGGTCGACATGATGACGTTCCTCAACGTTTTCCGCTCCGTTGGCGGCGACTTCGACGTGCACGACGACGGCATCCGGTTCTGGCACCCGGGCGGGGAGCTGCGCGCCGTGGCGCTGGAGACCGACGTACACCCGGGGTTCATGACCGACTGGCAGCAGCCCCTGGTGGTGGCGCTGACCCAGGCGCGCGGCCTGTCGATCGTGCACGAGACGGTGTACGAGCGCCGGTTCGGCTACACCGACGCGCTGAACACCATGGGCGCCACGATCCAGGTCTACCGGGACTGCCTCGGCGGCACACCGTGCCGCTGGGGCCGGCGCAACTTCCGCCACTCGGCGGTGCTGGCCGGCCCGGCCAAGCTGTACGCCACCGAGCTGAGCATCCCCGACCTGCGCGCCGGCTTCAGCCACTTCATCGCGGCGCTGTCGGCCGAGGGCACGTCAACGGTGCACGGGGTGAACCTGATCAACCGCGGCTACGAGGGCTTCACCGAGAAGCTGGCGGCGCTCGGCGCCCACGTCGAGCCCGCCTGAGCGCTCCGCACCGACCTCGTCCGCGCGTACCCTGCGGGCCTTGGCTACTCTTGCCGCGTGCCATCGCTCTTCCGCCGCAGGCCGGCCGAGGTCGCCGACGTCCCCGACGACGCGGTCACTCCCGAGACGCCCGAATCGACCGAGACCCCGCGGCCGAAGGGCTACACCCCGAGCAAGCGTGAGCTCGGTATGACCACGCCCAAGCGCACCGCCACCGACCCGCGGCGGAAGGTGGAGCCGGCACCCGCCAACCGGCGCGAGGCGTACCGCCGCCAGCGGACCCGCATGCGCGAGCAGCGCCGGGAGGCCGCCGAGGGCATGCGCCGCGGCGAGGAGCAGTACCTGCTCCCCCGCGACAAGGGACCGGAACGGGCCCTGGTACGCGACATCGTCGACGCCCGGCGCACCGCTGGCACCTGGTTCTTCGCCGGCGCCCTCATCGTGATCCTGGGCTCCTCGCGGGCCATGCCGGTCCCCGTGCAGCTGGCGTCGAACATCCTGTGGGTGGTGCTCGCGCTGGCCGTGGTCATCGACAGCGTCCTGATCGCCCGCAAGATCAAGCGGCTGGTCCGCGAGCGCTTCCCCAAGACCACCCAGCGGATGGGCTCGCTCTACCTCTACGGCATCCTGCGCGGCATCACGTTCCGCCGGATGCGCATGCCCAAGCCGCGGGTGCCCCTCGGCGCCGCAGTCTAGAGTCCCCAGCAGACGTGGACATCCCCTGGAGCGAGGTCGACCCGCTGCCGGAGGTGAATGGGACGGTCGAGCCGGTGCTCGCGACCGTCGACGCCCTGCGGACAGCGTGGGACAACGCGCTGCGGCGGGTGTTAACGGAGGAGTTTGCCGAGGCCCGACGGCGCAGCCTGCGGCGGCATGCGATCGAGACCGGCATCATCGAGCGGCTCTACGACCTGGACTGGGGCGTTACCGAGGCGCTGGTCGCCGAGGGCATCACAGCCGAGGTCGCAGCTCGCGAGGGCGGAGTCAGCGAGGGCGCCTTCGCGCTGATCCGCGACCAGCTCAACGCGCTCGAGTACCTGACCCTGGCGGTGCGCGAGGGCCAGCACCTGTCGGTGTTCTTCGTCAGGGAGCTGCACCAGCTGATCACCCGGCACCAGCCGACCTACGAGGCCCGCGACGCGCTCGGCGGCCTGGTCCAGGTGCCGCTGCCCCGCGGGGAGTGGAAGACACAGCCTAACCACGTCCGGCGCTCCGACGGGTCGCTGCTCCAGTACACGCCGCCGGAGCATGTCCAGTCCCAGATGGAGCTGCTGGTCAAGCGGTACGCGGAGACCGCCGGCGCGCACCCCGTCATCCGGGCGGCGTGGCTGCACCACCGGTTCATCCGCATCCACCCGTTCGCCGACGGCAACGGCCGGGTCGCCCGGGCACTGACCCTGCTGGCTTTGCTCCAGGCCCACTACGCGCCGCTGGTCGTGGACCGGCGCAACCGCGCCGACTACATCGGCGCACTCGACGCAGCGAACGACGGGGACCTGCGCCCGCTGATCCGGCTCTTCGCGCAGCTGGAGATCGTGGCGCTGCGCACCGAGCTGGAGCGCCCAGCCGTGGTGGCGCTGGCCGCTGAGAGCGCGGTGAACATCGCCCGTGCCTACGCCGAGCGGCTGCGACCGCTGCGCCGAGGCACGCAGACGCAGGAGGTGCGGCAGACCGAAGCGTTCGGTGGGGCGGTGCAGCGCCGAGTTCGTACCCACCTGCAGTCGGTCGCCGACAGCCTGGCCGCCACGTTCCGGACGGTGGACCCGGCAACCACCGCAACCGTACGGCTGGACAGCCCCACCCCGGTGCTGTACTGGTCGGTGCGCCTGGACCTGGACACGTTGGACGCCAAGCTCAAGTATCTGGTCCGCATCGCGAGCATGGCGGAGCCGACCGTGCTGCGAGTTGACATCGTCGCGACCGCGAAGCAACCGGCAGGTCGGGACGCCCAGCCAGGTCCACTGATCAACCCGGCGCCCACCGACACCGTGACGCTGTTGGCCAACGACGACCTTGACCGGCGCTGGCCGGAGATCGAGGAGCTGCTGGACCGCACCCTGGCGGCCACAGTGGACAGCTTCGGCCGGGGTCTCACAGCCTGACGGCTGCCGCGTCAGCGCGTACCCAGAAGGGCTTATCTGCGAGGGTCGGCGTAGAGCCTGGTCACGACCTCCTCGATGCTGGGCTCGACCACCGACAGGTCACGCAGGGCCGCGTCCGTGGCGAGCTTCGCGACCAGCTCTCCCGCGGTGACCGCGCCGCCGTCAAGGGCGTACGTGACCCGCCGCCCGTCCGCCGACGTCGACTCCACCGACGCCCCGGCCAGCAACACCGGCGAGGGGGGCGGCTCGTCGAAGTCGACCACGACCCGGCGGCGGGAGCCGTACCGCGCGTGCAGCGACTCCAGCGACCCGTCGTGCACCACCCGCCCGTGGTCGATGACCACCAGCCGCCGGCACAGCCGCTCGATGTCGGCCAGGTCGTGCGTTGTCAGCACCAGCGTGGTGTCGCCGGCCGCGCCCAGCTCGGTCAGGAACGCCCGGACCGCCTGCTTGCTCACCACGTCCAGCCCGATCGTGGGCTCGTCCAGGAAGAGCACCTCCGGCCCGTGCAGCAGGGCCGCGGTGAGCTCGCCGCGCATCCGCTGGCCGAGCGAGAGCTGCCGGACCGGCGTGTCGATGAACTCGTCCAGGTCCAGCATTGACCGGCACCGGCGCAGCAGCGCGGCGTGGTCGGTGGCCGGCACCCGGTAGACGTGGCGCAGCAGCGCGAACGAGTCCCGCAGCGGCAGGTCCCACCACAGCTGGGAGCGGTTGCCGAAGACCACGCCGATGCGCCGGGCCAGCACCGTGCGCTGGGGCACCGGCTCCAGGCCGCACACCCGGACCGTGCCGCCGCTGGGCATCAGCACCCCGGTCAGCATCTTCAGCGTGGTGGACTTGCCGGCGCCGTTGGGGCCGATGTAGCCGAGCATCTCGCCGCGCGCCACGGCCAGGTCGACGCCGTCGACCGCGGCAACGACCTTCCTGGTACGCCGCAGCCGCCCGGCCCTGACCCGGACGGTGAACTCCTTGCGCAGCCCCTGCGCGTCGATGACGTTCATGACCCGGTGCTCCGGTAGTGCCGTACGCCGGTACGCCACAGCAGCCCGGCCGCTGCCGCGGCGAGCGCGGAGACCGCTGGACCGGCCCAGGCCGCCCAGGCGGGCAGGCCCAGCGGGTCGGGCCGGCCGAGCAGCCCCAAGGCTGGGTAGTACGCCACAAAAGCGAAGCCTAGGCCGTACCCGAAGAGACGCCGGAACCATCCACTATAGACACTGACCGGGTACGACGTGAACTCACGCCCGCCGTAGGTGAACGCGTTGGCCACCTCGCCCGAGTCGACCCACCAGAACGCCACGGTGGCGCCGGCCACGAAGATGGCGCCGAAGAACACCGCCCCGGACAGCGGCGCCAGCACGACCAGGCCCACCCGGGCCGGCGTCCAGGCGATGTCCGCGTACGTCACCGCGAAGCTGAGCACGGATGTGGCGTAGACCAGCCGGCCGATCCGGCGCACCTGGAAGTCGAGGGCGAGCAGCTGCGGCAGCACGCCCAGCGGCCGGACCAGCACCGCGTCCAGCAGTCCGGTACGCACGTAGACGCGCAGCCGCTCGATGTTGCCGACCAGCAGGTCCGCCAGCGCGAAGCCGGTCCCCGCCAGGCCGAACATCAGCACCACCTCCGCCACCGCAAACCCGCCCAGCTCCGGCGTCACCCGGAACAGCACCAGTACCGCGAGCAGGTCGGCGCCGACCACGAGCACGTTGCCGGCGAGGTCGATGAGGAACGACGTCCGGTACGACGCCTGGCTGCGCGCCTGCGCCCCGATCAGGTGGCGGTAGGTGCCGGCGGCCGTGCTAGCCACCCTGGATCACCAGCCGGCGCTCGGCCCGCCACTGGACCAGCTGGGCCAGGCCGAGCATCGCCACGGCCCAGACCGCCTGCAGCCCGACCATGGCCGCGGACACCGCCGGTGGGTCGCGCTCCACGAGCACGTCGAGCGGGATCTGTAGGAGGGACGGGAACGGGGTGGCCAGCCACAGCGCAGTGGCCACCTCACCGGGCAGGAAGCGCAGCGGGAAGTAGAGCCCGCTGAGCACCCCCGACACGAGCAGCCAGGCCAGCTGCACGCCACGGATGTCCAGCAGCCAGAACGCGGCGGCGTTGACCACGTACCGGCAGCCGAAGCTGGTCACCACCGCCAGCACCACCGACACCGCGAACAGCGGGTACGTGCCGAGCCGCCGCGGAGCGTAGAGGTCGAAGGCGAGCAGGCCGACCAGGATGGGCAGCCCGAACCGGGTGAGCATGGCGTGCCCGGCCCGCCCGAGGTCGGTGGCGAGGTAGCTGACCACCGGCGGCACCGGGCGCAGCAGGTCGGCCACCACCTCCCCGGTGCGGATCCGGTCGGCGAGGTCGGTCCAGCCCCAGAAGGCGACCACGCCGATCATGCCCTGCCCTACCCAGACAAACAGGACCAGCTGCGCCCCGTCGTACCCGGCCACCACACCCGCTCCCCCGGCGGCCGCGCCGGCTACGGCGAGTAGCACGTACGCCTTCAGGAAGCCGAACATCGTGTTGGTGACCGCAGAGGCGAACGTGGCCTGACGATAGGTGGCGTAGCGGCGGAAACCGGATGCGGCAATAGCGAAGAATGCGGCCACTTGTCCCGTCGACTTTTCCGCACCCGATGGGGTCGCAGTGGCGGTGACGAAGCCCACGCCGTTACCCTCCATCAGCAACCGTTCTGCACTAGGCCGGCTGACTCTACCGGGCGATTACGGCTGCCCAACGTGACTTTCCCCTGTCGAGGTGACCCGTGAGCGAGCGCAGCGAGCGGACCAGCCGGTCCGGCGGCGGCGCGAGCGCGGGCAGGGGCCCTGGCGGGCAGGCGGGTGGCGGCGACCCCAGCAACTGGTTCAGCGGCACTGCGGATGCCGGCGGCGAGCACGCCGGGGACGAGCCTGCTGGTGGCGGGCACGGCGGTCTGGGCTGGCGGCGGCGCCGAGGGGCCCAGGAAGAGGCTCCCAGCGCGCAGCCCCGGCCGCGCGGGCCCAGCCGAGGTCCGGCGCTGCCCGACGAGGACGACCCGACCGGTGAGCAGCCTCCGGTGCCAGGCGCGTACCCGCCAGGATCTTACCCGCCGCCAATGCCGGCACGGCGGCTTCTCGGCGAGAGGCCAGCCCCCGCACAGCCCGGCCGGCCCCATGAGCCCAACCGGCCCCATGAGCCCAACCGGCCCCATGAGCCCAACCGGCCGCGCGAGCCTGGCTGGCCGCAGGGACCCGGCGAGGCCGAGCGCTTTGCACCCCAGCGCCGACGCCCGCAGGACCTCAGCCAGTTCCAACCCGGTGCCCACCAGCAGGGCTACCCGCCGGCAGCCGGCCCGGGTCCTGGGCCATATCCGCAGCACCAGCCGTCTTCCGGCGGTCCGGGAGGGCCAGGCGGTCCGGGAGGGCCAGGGAGCCCGGGAGGGCCAGCGTACGGCGGGCCGCCCCCAGCTCGTGGGCCGCGCCCCGGCTACCAGTCTCAGCCCGGCCATCAGCCCCAGCCGGGACAGCATCAGCCCCAGCCCGGCCGCCAGCCCCATCAGCCGGGGCAGCAGCAGGACCCGGGCCGGTCCCGTCCCGGTTATCCGGGCCGTCCCGGTGCGCCGGTGCACCCCGGCCGGCAGCCCTACCCCGAGCAGCACCAGCACCCGGCCGAGCGGCCACATCCGGCAGCGCGCCCGGGCCCACCAGCACAGCCCGTTCAGCCGCGTCCAGGCCCAGGGCCGTACCAGGGGCAGCCGGCCTACCCGCGGCCCGGTGGGCCGGGCGGGCCGGGACCGTTCCCTCGCACCAACCGCGTACTCGACGCCGAGACCGGGGAGCTTCCGATCGCGCGGCGAGGTGGACCAGGCCCTCACCCGGGGCCGCCGTCGTCGCCGCCGCGGCCGCGCAGCGGGACGGTGTACGGCTCATCCCACGAGCGCCCGGTCTCCCCGGCACCCGACCCGACACATCCGGTATCGGGCATGCCGGTCTCCGGGACACCAGTGTCCAGCACGCCCGTGTCGGGTTCGCCCATATCGGGCATGCCAGTGTCGCCGTCAGCGCCCCGGCTGCCCCGGCATGGTCCGCGCCCTGCCCCGGTGCCACCGGAAGCGCCCGCGCCACCGCCACCTCAACGCCCCGCCCTGCCGCACACCGGCGCCCAACGACTCGTGGCACCGCCCCCCGGTGCCCCCCAGCCCGCCCCGCCAGCACATCAACGACCGCCTATGCCACCACTTACTCAACGCCCTGACCATGGCGCCCCAGAACCCCGAACGGCCGCACCCGTCTCAGGCGCCCCGATCTCCGGCGTCCCGATCTCTGGCCTGCCCAGCTCCGGTGCGCCCGCCGCCCACCTGCACGCCCCCGGGGCCGCCAGCCCGGGCCTTCCGGACCCGGCCGCGCTGGAACCCGTACCCGAGCCCAGCCCGCCACCCGGGCCGCCGGCCGCCGCTGCGCCGCCGCCGCCGGCCAGCGCGGCGGCAGCGGTCACGGCGCTGTCCACGCCCACGATGCTCACCCCGATCATCAAGCCCCGCCGCGGTCGGCCGGCCGGCGCCGACCAGGCCGGCCCGGGCCAGAAAGGCCCAGACCAGCAGGGCCCGGAGCAGAAAGGCCCGGAGGGGACCGGCGCGGAGCCTGGCGCGGACGCCGAGCCGGCAGAGCCCGACGGGCCAGACCCGGAGCAGGTGCTCAGCGCGTACGAGTGGCGGTTCCACCACGAGACGCTGCGGGAGCTGGTGGACAACCCGGACGACCTGCGCGAGATCCGGGACCGGCTCACCGCCAAGCTGGACCCGGCCACCGACAACGCGACCCGGGCACGGCTGCTGAGCCTGCGGGCGGTCGTCTCGCGCGTGCTCGGCGACCTGGGCAAGGCGCTCGCCGACGCCAAGCTCGCGGTGGTCCACGCCGAGGCAACCGGCGAGCTGCGCCGCATCGCGATCGCGCAGGCCCGGCTGGCCCACGTCCTACAGTGGCGGGGGGACTTCGCCGAGGCCGACCGGCTCTTCGAGGAGGCCAACTCCACCGAGCTGCCGGACCGGCTGCGCGCCACCATGCACCAGCACGCCGGCAAGTCAGCCTATGACCAGGGCCGCTACATGGAGGCGTGCAACCACTTCGAGAAGGCCCTTGAGCTGCGCAAGGTCGAGGACCCGGACCTGGTGGCCCAGACCGAGCTGGCCCTGGACGCGGTGTTCCGCAAGGTGGCGGCGGACGGCTGGGGGCCGTACCCGAGGCCCCGCGACGAGATCCTCCAGCTGCGCAAGCCACCCACCCCAGCCTTTGACGAGCAGGCCCGGCGCTGGGGCTACACGGACTCGTCCGGCGCGCCGTGCATCCCCCCGGCCTACGCCGAGGTGCAGCCGTTCCGGGAGGGGCTGGCCTGGGTACGCCGGCCGCAGAACCACGCCTGGGAGCTGGTCGACGAGTCGGGCCAGGTGCTCGTGCCGGCGTCGTTCGGGCTGCTCGGGGTGAACAGCTTCGCCGACGGCCTGGCCTGGGTCTCCCAGGACGGCGTGGCGGGCTGGATCGCCGTGGACCGGTTCGGCAAGGTGGCCATCTCAACCGGGTTCGACGACGTACGCCCGTTCCGCCGGGGCGTCGCCGCGGTACGCCGGCAGGGGCGCTGGGGTGCGGTGGACAAGGTCGGCCGGGTGGTGGTCAAGTTCCAGTACGACGGCTTCGCCACCGCGCTCACCGACGGCCGCTACATCGACGGGTTCTCCGACGAGGGTCTGGCCATTGTGGACCAGGCCGGGCGCAAGGGCGTGGTCGACCGAGGCGGCACGGTCGTCGTACCCCCGGCTCATCCGGCCATCGTGATCCACCCGGTGGCGTTCCTGGTCAGCGGCTCGGGCGGGCAGTGGGGGGCGCTCGACCGGCGGGGCCGGCCGCTGATCGACCCGAACCTGCCGAGCCGGACCGCGGTGATCGACGAGATCGACCGGCTGCTGGCAGACACCAAGCCGGTGCTCTAGGCCGCCAGACTAGGGTCGTGGCTATGGAGTTCCGACACCTAGGCCGCTCCGGCATGCTCGTGAGCGAGATCTCGTACGGTAACTGGATCACCCACGGGTCGCAGGTCGAGGAGGACGCCGCGGTCGCCTGCGTGCGTGCCGCGCTCGAGTGCGGCATCACCACGTTCGACACCGCTGACGTCTACGCCGGCACCAAGGCCGAGGCGGTGCTCGGCCGTGCCCTGGACGGCCAGCGCCGCGAGGGGCTGGAGATCTTCACCAAGGTCTACTGGCGGACCGGCCCCGGACCCAACGACAGCGGCCTGTCCCGCAAGCACATCATGGAGTCGATCAACGGCTCGCTGCGCCGGCTGCGGACCGACTACGTGGACCTCTACCAGGCCCACCGGTACGACAGCATGACCCCGCTGGAGGAGACCATGGTCGCCTTCGCGGACGTGGTCCGGGCCGGCAAGGCGCTCTACATCGGGGTCTCGGAGTGGACCGCGGAGCAGATCCGCGCCGCCCACGCGCTCGCGACGGAGCTGCGGGTCCCGCTCGTGTCCAACCAGCCGCAGTACTCGATGCTCTGGCGGGTCATCGAGGCCGAGGTCGTCCCCGCGTGCGAGGAGCTGGGCATCGGGCAGATCGTGTGGTCGCCGATCGCGCAGGGCGTGCTCTCCGGCAAGTACCAGCCGGGCCAGCCGCCGCCGGCCGGCTCCCGGGCCACCGACGAGAAGTCCGGGGCCATGTTCATCCGCGACCTGATGACCGACGAGATCCTCGGGCCGGTGCAGCGGCTGCGCCCGCTCGCCGAGCAGGCCGGCCTGACCATGGCCCAGCTCGCCGTCGCCTGGGTGCTGCAGAACCCGAACGTGTCCTCGGCGATCGTCGGGGCGACCCGCCCGGAGCAGGTCCACGAGAACGCGAAGGCGGCCGGCGTACGGCTCGACGCGGGGCTGCTCAAGGCGGTCGACGAGATCCTCGACGCGGTGGTGGAGCGGGACCCGGCGCACACGAGGTCCCCGTCCCGCCGGCCGTAGACGGCCTGCGGTGGTGGGGTCCGCACGGGGCCCCACCACCGGAAGGCTCATCAGCCCTGCCAGAACCGGATCGCGTCGAAGCCCTCGGCGTAGAGCTCCCGCGGCAGCCCGATCACGTCGCCGACGGCGAACACGGCACCGAAGAAGACCCGGGCCGCCGTCGGGTTCCACAGCAGGGCGAAGAGCAGCAGCATGCCGTACGGCGCCACGTGGTCGAAGCCGCGCCGCCACTGTGGCGACAGCCAGGGGTAGACCATGTTGCCACCGTCCAGGCCGGGCATGGTTGCCAGGTTGAGCAGGCTCGCGGTGAGCTGGAGGAAGGCGAGGAAGGCCAGGGCCACCCAGAAGTCATGGTGGTCCGCGGTGTCCGTGACGAACGCCAGCGGCACCATCAGGGCCAGCGTGAACAGCACGTTCGTCGCCGGGCCGGCCAGGCTGATGAGGCTGTCGACGACCCGGCCGCCGCGGATGGCGTGCCGGTCGACCCAGACCGCGCCACCGGGCAGCCCGATGCCGCCGAGCAGGATGAAGACCACCGGAAGGATGATCGACAGCAGCGGATGGGTGTACCGCAGCGGGTTGAGGGTCAGGTAGCCGCGCTCGGCCACAGCCAGGTCCCCGGCCCGGTACGCGACCACGGCGTGGGCGTACTCGTGCAGGCACAGCGAGACCACCCAGCCGGAGACCACGAACAGGAACACGTTCACCCGGGCGTTGCCGAACCCGCTCCACGCCATCCAGCCGCTCGCCGCGAACAGCGCGGCCACGCACAGGAAGACCACGCTGGGCCGGAACGCCTCCCGGGGCACCCCGCCGACCAGGTGCCCGCGGGCGAAGCGGTCGGAGCCCATAGTCACTCGCCGCCCACGTCACTCGCCGGCAGGGGCGAGGCTCATCCGGTACTCCACCCGGTCGTCCTCCATCAGCACCACCGTGGTGACTCCCGACCCGGCCAGCTCGCGCCAGGTCTGCCCGATCCACGACTCCGCGTCGGCCTGGCTGCCGAACGTCTCGTGCGGGCCGTCGACCGGTCCACCGCTCGGGTTCTCGTACCGCCAGGTCCACGCCATGTCGCCAGTCCCCTTTCCGGTCCCGAAGCCGCTGTCCGCCGGCGCCTTCGCCAGCGTAGCCGGGACGCCCACCGGCAACGCCTTACCGCGCCGCCCACACCGCCACGTCCTCACCCGCCTCGCCCCTTCACCCGCCCCGACTTCACCCGCCTCGACCCGCGCCTACACCGCCACCCCGCCACGGCCGCTGCCTTTCCGCGCGGCGCAGCGGAGACCGTAGGGTACGGGGCATGACCGATGACGGGTGGAGCAGCGCGCTGGTGCTGGGTGGGATCCGGTCCGGCAAGTCCGCGTTCGCCGAGTCGCTGGTCGTGGAGGCGCTGGTCACGCAGGATGTGGAGGGCGCGACCCGGACCGTGCGCTACGTGGCCACGGGCCGGTCGGTCGCGGGCGACACAGGCGCCTCGGGCGGTGCGGGCGCCCGGCACGGCCGGCCGGAGTCCTGGTCCACTGAGGAGCTGTCCGGCCACCCCGACCGGCTCGCGGCCGTCGTGGCAGAGGCCAAGGCGGACGAGGTGGTGCTCGTCGACGACCTCGGCGGCTGGGTCGCGGCGCTGCTGGAGGCCGAGGAGGGCGACGACACCGCGGGCACCGCCGCCGCCATCGCCGCGCTGGCTGAGGCCGCGCGCACCAGCGCCGGCCGGGTGGTGCTGGTCAGCCCGGAGGTGGGGCTCTCCGTCGTACCGGCGACGCACGCCGGGCGGCTCCTCGCCGACGTCCTGGGTACGGTCAACCGCGCGCTCGCCGACGCCTGCGCCACGGTCGTGCTGGTCGTCGCCGGCCAGCCGGTGTGGCTGAAGGGCACCCTTGCCGGGACCGGGGCCGCCGCCGTCACCGCTGGCCCTGCCGGTGCCGCTGACCCGGCCGGTGCCGGTGCCGCTGGCCCTGCCGGTGCCGCTCGGCCTGCTGGCCGCGGGCTCGCCAGGGCACGGCCGGTCCCCGCGCTCATCGGCGCCGCGTCACCGGTCCTCGACCCCGGTGTGGTGTTCCAGCCCGGGATGGACCTGCCCATGCCCGACGATGCCGCGGCCGCCGCCGCCCGGACGCACCTCGCCACCCTGGACCTGCCCGGCGCCGGGCTCGGCGCGCTCGCGGAGATGGTCGCGTTTGCCGCCGCCACGCAGGGCCGGGCGGTGCCGCAGCCGTGGCAGGAGGTACGGGTCCTGTTGCTGCACGCCGACCACGACGGCGGCGCGGCGGCCGGCGACAGCCCGGCCGAGTCGGCGCGGCGGGCCGCCCGGGCGCGCGCTGGCGAGGACCCGGCCGCGTTACTGGCGGCCGAGGCCGGGGCGAGCCTGCGGGTGGTGGAGGCGATGCCGTCCCAGCCGTTCGAGACCGAGGACGCGCTCACCGGCCCGCAGGTGGACGAGGCGCTGGCGTACGGCTGGCGGCTCGCCGCAGAGGCGGCCGACTCCGGGGTGGACCTGCTGGTCATAGCCTCGTACGGCGCCGGCGCCGAGGCCGCCGCGGCGGCTGTGGTGGCGGCGGCGACCGGGGCGGAGGTGGTCAAGCTCCTCGGCCGGGTGGTCGGTGCCGACGGGCGCATCGACGACGCCGCGTGGATGGTGCGCTGCGCCGCCGTCCGGGACGCGCTGCACCGTACCCGGTCCCGCCCGCGCGGGGCGCGGGACCTGCTCGCCGCGCTCGGCGGCGCAGACCTCGCGGTCGCCACCGGCGTCCTGCTCGGCGCCGCCGCGCGGCGCACCCCGGTGCTGCTGGACGGGCCGGTCGGCGTCGCCGCTGGGCTGGTCAGCCGGGACCTGGGCGGCCAGGCCCGGCACTGGTGCCTGCTCCCCGACGACGGCGGGCAGCCGACGGTGCGGTACGCCGCGGACGTGCTCAACCTGCGCCCGGTCATGGACCTGCGGCTCGGCCTCGGCGAAGGGGCCACGGCGCTGGCCGCGCTGCCGCTGCTGCGGGCCGCGCTGACCCTGGCGAGCACCGTGCCGGCACGCCCACCCGCCCCGGAGCCTGAGCCCGCCGAGCCCGGGCCAGCTCCCGAGGCAGTGCCGGTTGTGACCGCTGAGCCATCGACAGTGGACGGCACAAGACCGACGCCCGCCGGATAGCGGAGTCCGCAGCAACCCCCTACCGGATGTGCTGCGACGATGACTGTACGAGCATCAGGGGCTGCGAACAGGGCTAGCATCAGGAAGCTAGCCGCTCCGACAGTCGATGGTCGTTTAACAGCTATGGGGACTCCATGAGTCGCGCGACACTGCGAATCCTGCAGGTCACGTTGAGCGTGGTTAGCGCCCTGCTTATCGTCCCGATTGCGGTGAATGTCGGCACTGGCGGCGACGCGCCCAGCTGGCTACAGCCTTACACCAACTGGCTATGGCCGGTCGCCATCGCGTGCGTAGCACTCGTTATCGCGCTGGAGATCTGGGACATGCTTCAAGTGTCGGGGAGAACGACATCTGCCCGGCGCCCAGATGATCCGCGTAACTACCAACTCGCGTTGGCGCAGGTCGCCCGGTACATCGAGGAGAGACAGCGCGGGTCACTGGCCGAGCGGGTCCGGCTGGCCCTAGCGCTGGACGAACGGCCCCAGGAAGTACAGCAGCCCGCACACCTCGTCGAGCGGGTGAGTGGTGAGGCGTTCCAGCTCTCCACGGACCTCACCATCGCGGACGTGTACGAACAGATGAGCGAGTCTATGCTGATCCTGGGTGCACCAGGTGCCGGTAAGACCACGCAGTT
>Ga0075420_100002364_pt1 | contig 16298 bp, 18 predicted proteins | sample SoiMetdeltSBSDD4_FD_75296 | JGI IMG/M metagenome (GOLD analysis project Ga0075420, IMG submission 75296) | Bulk soil microbial communities from a Populus tree surrounding site in Tennessee, USA - Soil MetaG P. deltoides SBSDD4 | ecosystem: Environmental > Terrestrial > Soil > Tree plantation... | reverse complement strand
GTGTGGGCCACGTGCTCGAACCCGTCGAGCGCCTCCTCGAGCTGCTCGACGATGTCCTTCCAGATGAGCACGTAGCGCGCCGGGTGCTCGGCGTCGAAGTTGTACAGGTCGGCCCGGGCCCGGCGGTACAGCCGGTCGCCCTCGTTCTCCAGCTCGTTGATGCTGATCAGGTACGTCCGCAGCGGCTCCTGCTTGAGCCCTCGCAGGTTGCGCAGGCCGTCGGCGGTCGCCCTGGCCGCCCGGTCGATCAGCCGGGCCTGCTCCACCACCGCGTCCAGTGGATCCATCACCTTGTGGAGGACCAGCATGTCGGCCGCCGCCTCCATGGCGTCGAGCACGTCGTCGAGCTGTCCGGCCAGGGCGTGGATGTCCTCGCGGTCGAAGGGGGTGATGAAGGTGGAGTTGAGCCGGGAGTAGATGGCGTGGGTGAGCCGGTCGCCCTCGTGCTCGGCCTCGACCAGGCGCTTGGCCTTCATCTCCGGGTCGACGAAGTCCTCGACCAGGTCCAGCAGGTACCGGGCGGCGTCGGCGAGGTTGGCCGCGACCTCGTCGAACAGGTCGAAGTACGACTCCTCGCGGGGAAAGATCCGCAGTTTCACGTGCCCTCCCGTCGATGTGGGAAGCACGCGAACCGTAGCAGCGCCGAGGCTGCGGAAGCCAGCGAAGCCAGCCGAACCGGCCGGTGAGGTCGTCCTCGGTGCGCCGGTCGACCGGGTCACGCAGGCGACGGTACGGGCGGCCGCCGACATGCCAGGCGATGGATGAACAAGAAATGAACCGACCGGGAAGCTCCTCCTGGACAGAAGGTGAACGCGTGGAGTCGGCCGCTCAGCCGTCGAAGCGGTAGCCGACGCCGCGGACGGTCACGATCAGCTTGGGGTCGTGCCGGTCCTCCTCGACCCGGGCCCGCAGCCGCTTCACGTGCACGTCCAGGGTCTTGGTGTCGCCCACGTAGTCGTAGCCCCAGACCCGGTCGATCAGGGTCTGGCGAGTCAGCACCCGGTTGCGGTTCTCCATCAGGATCTCGAGCAGCTCGAACTCCTTCAGGGGCAGGTTGACCTGCGTCCCGCGCACGCTGACCTCGTGCCGCTCCTGGTCGAGGCGGATGCCGCCGACCTCGAGCACGGCCGTCTCCGGGCGTGGCCCGTCGACGGCCGTGCCGGCCCGCCTGAGCAGGGCGCGGACCCTGGCCACCAGCTCGCGGAGGGAGAACGGCTTGGTGACGTAGTCGTCGGCGCCCATCTCGAGCCCGACCACCCGGTCGACCTCGGCGTCGCGGGCGGTGAGCATGAGGATCGGCACCTGGCTGGTGGCCCGGATCCGGCGGCACACGTCCCAGCCGTTGAGGGTCGGGAGCATCAGGTCGAGCACGACCAGGTCGGGCCGCTCGGCCTCGAAGTCGCGCATGGCGTCGCCGCCGTCGGTGGCCGTCACGACCTCGATGCCCTCACGCGACAGGGCGTAGCGGATCGCCTCGAGCAGCGACTCCTCGTCGTCGACGACCATGACCTTCGGCATGCCACCAACTTTTCCACCGCGGGCCGCGGCCGGGCAACGAGCGGCGGGAAACCTTCACCGTCCGTTTCCCTGTCATCCACCTCCCGGACCTCGTGGGCTTCGGCCTGCGCGTACGATGACCTCGACGGACAGGGGGTTGCCGCGTGCGCACGACCTTCGAACAACGCCTCCAAGGGCTCGAGGCGAAGCTGCTCCAGATGGGCCAGCTCGTGCAGAGCCAGCTCGAGCGGACGCTGGAGGCGCTGACATCCTTCGACACCACCCTGGCCGACGAGGTGATCGTCCGCGACGACCAGATCGACCGGTCCTATGTCGAGGTCGAGCAGGAGATCCTCCGCACCCTGGCCCTGCAGGCGCCCGTGGCCAAGGACCTCCGCCTGGTGGCCGGCGTGCTCCACATCAACTCGCACATCGAGCGGATGGGCGACCTGTGCGTGAACATGGCCAAGTTCGTCCGCATCACCAAGGACTACCCGCCGGTCCCCGAGATCCAGTCCACCCTGCTGGAGATGGGCGGCCACGCCCAGCGGATGGTGGCCGCGGCCATGACCTGCTTCGCCCGCCGCGACCTGGAGCTGGCCGAGCGCCTGCCCATCTTCGACCAGCCGCTGGACCGGCTGAACGCCGAGGTCTTCCGGCAGATCGAGCGGGCCGCGGCCGACGACCGGACCCTGGAGTGGGCCAGCCGCATGGTCCTGGTCGCCCGCTACCTGGAGCGGCTCGGCGACCACTCGGTCGACATCGGCGAGCAGGTGGTGTTCATCGTCACCGGTGAGGTCAAGGAGCTCGTCCCGTCCAAGGCGGTCCGGGCCGGGGTCGAGGACAGCTAGGCTGTGGCCTTCCTGGGCGCCGGCCGGCGGGTCGCCGCCCTGCGCCGGACCGTCCACCGCCTGGCCGAGACGGCCATTCCCGGCTGGCGCTGGACCGAGCCCGACGACCTGCCCGGGCTGACCAACGAGCTGGGGGCGATCACCACCCGCCTGCGCGACCGGCTCGACGAGCTGACCGAGGAACGCGACCGGGCCGGCCAGATCCTGGACGCGCTCGACGACGGCGTGCTGCTGCTGGACGGCGCCGGCCGGCTGCTGGTGGCCAACCCGGCCGCCCGGTCCTGGTTCGGGCTGCCCGACGATCTCCGCCCCGGGCTGCCGGTCCAGCGGGTGCTCGGGGCACCTCAGGTCAGCGCGCTGGCCGAGGAGGCGGCCGAGGCCGGGGCGCCGATGGTGGGCACCCTCACCCTGGTGTTCCCCGAGCCCCGCACGCTGACCATGCGCGCCTTCCCGCTGGCCGACCGCGGCCCCACCGGGCGGATCGTGGTCACGATGACCGACATCACCCAGCGCCGCCGGCTGGAGGTGCTGCGCCGCGACTTCGTGGCCAACGCCTCCCACGAGCTGAAGACGCCGGTGGCGGCGGTCCGGGTCCTGGCCGAGACCCTGCTGACCGCCCTGCCCGACGACCCCGAGGCCGGGCGCCGCTTCGCCGAGCGGATCGCCCGCGAGGCCGAGCGCCTCGACGTCCTCGTGCGGGACCTGCTGGACCTGTCCCGGGTGGAGCGCGGCACCCTCGACGTCGAGCCGGTCGACCTGGTCGGGCTGGCCAAGGAGGTCGTCGGCGGCTACGGCGACCTGGCCGAGGAGCGGCGCATCAGGCTCCACAGCGAGCTCCGGCCGCAGGTGTCGATGCGCGGCGACCGGGCCCAGCTCGGCCTGCTGCTGTCCAACCTGCTCGACAACGCACTGCGCTACACCCCGGCCAAGGGGACCGTGTGCGTGCGCCTGGACGCCACCGAGAGCCGGGCCGTGATCCAGGTCAGCGACACCGGACAGGGGATCCCGGCCCGGGAGCTGTCGCGGGTGTTCGAGCGCTTCTACCGGGTCGACAAGGCGCGGGCCCGCCAGACCGGCGGGACCGGCCTCGGCCTGGCCATCGTCCGCCACGTCGCCGAGGCCCACGGGGGCACCGTCGGGGTCGACTCGGAGCTGGGCCGCGGGTCGACCTTCACCGTCTCCCTGCCCGTCACCGGCCCTCCGGCTACCTGAGCTGGTCCACGGCCAGCAGCGCCAGCACGGCCAGGGAGATCACGGCCAGGGCGGCGGCCAGGACGCGGGGGGCGGCATGGGCCGGGAGGGGGTCGCCGGCGCGGATGGCCCGGTCGGTGCCGAGGAAGCGGCGGTAGCCGCTCCAGGCGGTGATGGCGCCGAGCAGGACCAGGACCCCGCCGACGGCCTCACGGCCGCCCGGCCAGCCGAGCTCGGGAGCGAACCGCACCACGCCCAGCCCGGCGACGTCCAGGGCCAGCGCGGTCCGCACCCAGGCGAGCAGGGTGCGCTCGTTGGCCAAGGAGAAGCGGTAGTCGGGCTCTGGCCGGTCCACCCCGCTATTCCACCACGCGACACGGCTCGGAGCCGCCTTCGCCGGTCGGCTAGGCCAGCCAGGCGCGGAGCTTCTTGCGGCTGGCGGCCTTCCAGACCGCGCGCCAGCGGTCGCGGGTCTCGGCCGCGCTGGCCCGTTCGGCGGCGATCAGCTCCCCGGCGATGAGGGCGACGTCGCGCCGGGCGGAGCCGGCCGCCTCCCGGAGCCAGGCCTCGCCGACGACCGCGTCATGGTGGTCGCCGAGGACGCTCTGGAGGTCGGCCACGGCGTCGGCGAAGTCCTCGGCCGGCTTGCCGATCACCGGCTCGACCGCCTCGGCGGCGTAGCGGGCCCGCTTGGCCCGGATGCGGATCTGGTGGAGCTGGTCGTCGGGCGGGTCGTCGCCGGCCTTCCGCACCCGCTTGTGCAGCCGCTTCCAGGGCTTGACGACCAGCGGCGGCATCACCTCGGCGGCCGGGCGGTCGGCCCCCGGGAGCAGGGCCGGCGCGGCCGTGGCGGCGACCAGGTCGTCGAGCAGCACGGCGTAGCGCCTGGTGCCCATGGCCCGGAGCAGCCGGCGGCGGGCGCTGTCGCGCTGCTCGACCAGTCCGGCCAGCAGCCGGGGGGCGAGCCTGGCGTCGGCCGTCGGGAGGGCGGCCAGGTGCTCGGAGAACCGCTCCAGCAGCACGTCGGTGTCCCGGACCTCTCCGAGCAGGTCGGCCAGCCACTTGAGCTCGTCGCGGAGCCGGTCGGTCCAGGAGGGTTCGAGCAGGCTGGAGAAGGTCCGCAGGGTGGAGCGGAGCCGCCTGGTGGCCACCCGGGCCTGGTGCACCGCCTCGGGGTCCTCGCCGGTCCGGACCCCGGCCTCGTGGCGGAACAGCCGCAGGGTGCTGGTGGCCAGGTCGTGGCGGAGCAGGGCCTCCACGGTGGCGCCGCCGTCCAGCTCCGGGGGGATGACCTCGGGCCCGAGCGTCCGCTCGCGGCCGCCGAGGGCGCGCAGGTACTTGGGGGTCGGCTCGGCCTGCTCGGCGCCGGCCTCGAGCAGCCGGTCCAGCACCTGCCCGAGCAGGTCGTCGTCGGCCGCCTCGTCCAGCTCGACCTCGAGCTCGCGGAAGCGGGTGACGACGCGCCGCCCGTCCAGCACCTGGACCTCGTCGTCGGCCAGCTCGGCCAGGCGCGACCCGGCGGGCTCGTGCAGCTCGACCGGGCGGCGCAGGGTGCGCATACGCACCACCGGCGACAGCCGGCCGGTGCGCACGAACGGCCGGACGAGGGCGACCGCCTCGGCCGGGGGCCTGCGCCCGTCGCCGGAGAAGACGTGCTCGGCCCGGACCAGCAGGGCCCCGGCCTGGCCCTCGGGCAGCTTGACCGTCCAGCCTTCGCCGGGGCGGTAGCGCAGGCTGGCTCCCCAGCGGGCCAGGCGCAGGTCGGCGGTGTCGTAGTAGGTGGTCTGGAGCCGCCTGGCCGACTGGGGCTCGGCCACGTAGGCGTCCTCGGGCCCGCCGAGCCGTGGCAGGTCGAACCCGGGCGGGGCGACCAGCTTGGCCTCACGCTCCTTCATCGGCCATCCTCCTTGCCTGCGGCGTCAGCCTGGCTGGGGGTGCCGGGGGGCCGGCTCGACCGCCAGCGGCGCCAGGTAGGTTCCCTTCCAGGCATGCCCACCGTCGAGCTCCAGTATCCAGGTGGAGCCCTTGGGCCACCGGGGAGGATCCGACAGCTCGAGGCCGGCTTGCTGGAGCTCGTCGAAGACCTTGCCGATGAGCTCGCCGTGGGTGCAGAGCGCCGCCCGGTCGAGTGCCGGGTGGGCCAGCAGCTCGAGTACGCCGTCGACGGTGCCCTCGACCCCGAGGGCACCGTCGGGCTCGACCGGGCGCCCGAGCCGGCGGGCCAGCGGCTGCACGGTCTGGAGGCAGCGCTCGGCCGGGCTGGACAGCACCCGGCCGAGCGGGCGGCCGTCCAGCCGTTCGATCAGCCCGAGCGCCTCCCTGCGTCCCTGCGCGGACAGGGGGCGGGTCAGGTCGGGGCCCTGCCACTGCGCCTTCCTGCCCGCGTGGGCGTGCCGCACGAGATAGACCACGGGCACGACCTCCCATGATCTCCCGCCGGCTCCGCCAAGGTCCGTGCCCAGCTTGACCGATGGCGGCCTTCTCGACAATCCAAGCACGACCCGGGCGTTCCCGGAACATCCGGACGGCCGTGGACGGCCGAGGCGCAGGGCGCTAGCGGGGGCGGGCGGCGGTGCGGCCGCCGTTGCCGGTCGGCCGGGGCTCGCGGGTGGGCCGGCGGCTCGACACCCGGGTCGAGAGGGGGGAGCGCAGCTCGCGCAGCAGGGCCTGGGCCGTCGACTGGCTGATGGCGACACCGCGGTCGGCCATGGCCTCGACCAGCTGGGCGGGGGTGAGCGTGTCGGCGTCGGCCCGCTCGTCGAGGATGGCGGAGGCGACCATGAACGGGGCCTGACGGCGCCGGGGCCGCGGGTCGTCGTCGTCGTCGGATCCGGCCCCGGCGTCGGTCTTGGCCGCGGCGACGGCCTGGCGGAAGGTGTCGGTCGGGGCCCGCCGGTCCCGCCCGGCGGCGGGCTCGGGCCGGGGCAGCGCCCCCGCCCTGGCCTCGGCCGGGGCCGGCCGCGCGGACGCGGCGGACGCGGCGGACGCGGCGAGGACGCTTTCGCTGCGCCGGGGCCGGCGCATGGCCTCGACCTGGAGGCGGGCCAGGGGCGCGGTCATGGCCGCCTCCTGGGCCGCCTCGGCCTCGACCTGGAGCCGGGTGGCCCGCAGGGTGGTGGCCCGCCGCAGCACCATCATCAGCAGCTCGACCCCGAGCACGAGGGCGGCCGGGGGGATGGCGGCGACCCCGCGGGCGGACCAGTTGTGCTCGGCGTGGGCGACGTTGAGCACGAAGCTGACCGCGGCCGCCCCGGCCAGCAGCAGCTTGGGCCACCACACCTCCCACCAGGCGCGGCGCACCCTGGTGGTGGTGAACCACAGGTCGGCGCCGGTGGCGACGACGATGAAGGAGTCGACCAGCAGGGGCACGGCCCAGCCGTGCTCGGGGGCGATGCCCTGGGAGCGGACGGCATAGGCCCGGATGGCCTCGAAGCTGGTGTAGAAGGCCAGGCAGGCGATGCCGAGGACGGTCGCGCCGAGGACGGCGACCAGGGTCGTCCTGAACCGGGTGAGCCACTTGTCGTTGGCGACGATCCCGGCGATCAGGGGTGGTCCGGTGACGGCCACGGGCGGCACGCTCCTCGGGACGTGGGGTCGGGCAGAATCAGCGCAAGGTTCTACCGCACCCGGGCCCCGTGACGCACGATACGGACGTTTCACCCCTTGTTGGCGCCGTGCACGCGGACGAAGTCGTTGACCCCGTAGTAGGCGTCGATCGACTCGCCGGCGTCGCCCCAGAACCCCTCGAGGACGTCGTACTCCATGCGGCGGCGCTCGACGTACCAGTTGTTGACGTCGGTGATCTCCAGCTCGCCCCGGCCCGACGGCTGCAGGTCGGGGATGACGTCGAAGACGTGCTCGTCGTAGAAGTAGATGCCGGTGACCACGTAGTTGCTGGGCGGGTCGTCGGGCTTCTCGAGGATGCGGACGACCCGGCCGTCGCCGTCCAGTTCGGGGACGCCGAGGTGGCGCAGGTGGGCCGGGTCGTCGACGCGGGCCAGGACGAGGCGGGCGCCCGAGGGCTGGGCCAGGAAGTTGGTCACGGCCGGCCGGACGCTCCGCTCGAAGACGTTGTCGGCCAGCATGACCACGACCCGGTCGCCGTCGACGAAGCGCTCGGTCAGCCCCAGGGCCTCGGCGATCCCGCCGGGCCGTTCCTGGTAGGCGTAGAGCAGCCGGTCGATGCCGTACTCGTGCCCGTTGCCGAGCAGGCGCAGGAACTCGCCGGCGTGGGTGCCCCCGGTGACCACCATCAGCTCGGTGATCCCGGCCGAGACCAGCGTCTCGATGGCGTAGGTGATCATCGGCCGGTCGTAGATGGGCAGCAGGTGCTTGTTGGTGATGCGCGTCAGCGGGTGCAGCCTGCTGCCGGTGCCGCCGGCGAGGATGACCCCCTTCACGCGCCGTACTTGGCGAGACGGCCGGCGGCGGCGAGCAGCTGGGGCAGGAGGTGCTTGGCCTCGAAGCGGCCGAGGGACCCCTGGCGGCAGGTGACCTCGTCGAAGCCGGGGAGGCCGTCGGCGGCGGCGGTGCCGCCCCACAGCAGCACCGGGACCGGGTGCCAGGAGTGGGCGGCCATCTGGGCCGGGGTCGAGTGGTCGCCGGTGACGGCCAGGACCTCGACCCCCGCGTCCAGCATGCGCGGGACGAGGGCGTCCACCTCCTCGATGGCCTCGACCTTGCGCTCGAAGTCGCCGTCCTCGCCGGCCGAGTCGGTCTTCTTGATGTGCATGAACACGAAGTCGTGGTCGGGGAGCAGCTCGGCCAGGGCGTCGACCTCCTCCTTGGCCGCGCCCTCGACCTGGTGGGTCTCGAAGCCGAGCAGCCGGGAGATGCCCACGTACATCGGGTAGGCGGCGATGGCCAGCGCCTTGACCTGGTAGCGGTCGGGGAAGCTGGGCATGTCCTTGACGCTGTCGAAGCCGCGCAGCAGCAGGAAGTTGCCGCGCTCGCGGCCGGCGAGCAGGGAGCGGGCCTGGTCGAGCACCTGCTTGACCAGCTCGGCGGTGCGCCTGGCCTCGGGCGTGCGGGCCTCCGGCTCCAGCGGGGGCACGCCGACGACCTGGGGGTCGGTGTCGGTCACGTCGCGGTCCAGGCCCTCGCCCCGGAGCACCAGCAGGCCGCGGTGCTCGCGCTCGGGCTGGATGAAGAGCTCGACCGGCCCGTCCAGGCGCACCTCGCGCATGAGCAGCTCGCAGATGCCGGCCGCCTCCTCGGTGGGCAGCCGCCCCGCCCGGCGGTCGGCGATGGTGCCGTCGGCGGCCAGGGTGCAGAAGTTGACCCGGGCGGCCACGTCGCCGGGCCGGAGCTGGAAGCCGATGCCGGCCGCCGACAGGGCCCCGCGGCCGATCTCGTAGGTCAGCGGGTCGTAGCCGAACAGGCCGAGGTGGCCGGCGCCCGACCCGGGAGTGATGCCGCGGGTGACCGGGTCGTGCAGGCCCAGGGAGCCCTCGCCGGCCAGCCGGTCGAGGTTGGGGGTGCTGGCCTCGGTGAGCTCCGAGCCCCGCTCGACGGTCCGGTAGCCGCCGAGGCCGTCCATCACCAGCAGGAGGGCCTTCTTGCCCTCGGGCCTTGCCATCTCGGTCACGACGGACTCGTAGGTGAGCGACGACATGGGCGCCTCCGGCCTGCGGGGGTAATGAGCTCCGAGTCTACGGTTCCCCGGTTGGCGGGCGCGAAAAAGTGACGACCCCCAGGAACCCCGTCCGGTTGACCGGCGGGCAAGCCCGCCTGCTCCCGGCCGATTGGGCCCCTGGGGGTCGTCGGCGCCCCGAGGAACTCCCGTGGCCTTCCCGAGAACGACTCGCGAAAGTCCCGTCCTACGACCCAGAGGCCGCTTGGACCTCGCCGCGGGCCGGCAGGTTGCGCGTACCCACCGTCCACGACGCGCCGTCCGGGCCCGTCAGCCCTTTCAGCGGGAACTCCGATCCGGATTTCCCAGTCCTACCGCGTCGGCCCCTCGGGGCGAAGCGGAATCTAGAAGGCGGCAAGGTGTCCGTCAAGGGAACGTTTCCCCTGGTCAGACGCGTATGCGCAGCTAGAGACGGGTAGAATTACTTCGATGGAATTTCCGGGGAACGGCCGGAGCCCTCGGCCAGCCTGGCCCGCCAGGCTTTTTCGGCAGCAATGCTCGATGCGAACCCAATCTCTATCGCGGGCAAATAGGCTGCATCGGCGAGATCGAGGACCGACCCCACGACCCGGTCGACCTCCTCGTAGGTGATCGCCCGCAGCGGGACCTGGCCGACCAGGAACAGGTCGCCCGCCTCGTCAAGGGTGAACCGGAGCACGTAGCTGGTCGCCTGGCGCAGCAGCAGGTCGCGGTAGAGCCGCTCGCGCTGCTCCTCCGGGGCGCGCATGAAGAACGACTCGACCCGCAGGGTCCGGTCGCCGACGGCCAGGTGGACGCCGATCCCGAGCTTGCGCTCGCCGGCCAGGCGCAGGAACCAGCGCCCGTCGCCCAGCTCCTCGGCGGCCACGCCGGCGTCGGCGACGAACGCCGCCACCGCGGCCACCGCAGCCGCCCGCACGTCCTCGGGTTCGGGTCCTCGGTTCACAAGGCTTGAGACTACCCTGGGGCTCGACCAGCGACGAGGATGGGAGGCAACGATGACGGCCATCCGGGTAGCCGGGCTGCGCAAGCGGTACGGGGAGCTGGAAGCCGTCCGCGGCATCGACTTCGAGGTCGCCGAGGGCGAGTGCTTCGCGCTCCTGGGGCCGAACGGGGCCGGCAAGACGACCACCGTGGAGATCCTGGAGGGCTACCGGGACCGCGACGCCGGGGAGGTCGAGGTGCTCGGCCTCGACCCGCAGCGCGGCGGCCGGGACCTGCGCGAGCGGGTGGGCATCGTGCTCCAGTCCTCCGGCCACTTCCGCGAGCTCACCGTGCGCGAGGTGCTGGACCTGTTCGGCGCCTACTACCCCCGCCCCCGGGCCACCGGGGAGGTGATCGACCTGGTCGGCCTGCCCGACAAGGCCGACGCCCGCATCAAGACGCTGTCGGGCGGCCAGCAGCGCCGGCTCGACCTGGCCCTCGGGCTGGTCGGCGACCCGGACCTGCTCTTCCTGGACGAGCCGACCACCGGGTTCGACCCGTCGGCCAGGCGGCGGTCCTGGGAGCTGATCGAGAGCCTCCGCGACCTGGGCAAGACGATCCTGCTCACCACCCACTACATGGACGAGGCCCAGAACCTGGCCGACCGGGTGGCGATCCTGTCCGCCGGCCGGGTGGTGGCCGCCGGCACGCCAGACTCCCTCGGCGGCCGCGACGAGGGCGAGGCGGTGATCGCCTTCCGCCCGCCGCCCGGCACGTCCCTGGACGACCTGCCGGCCGACCTGCCCGGCCGGCCGGTGCCGCGCGAGGACCGGGTCGAGCTGCGCACCACCGAGCCGACCAGGGCCCTGCACGTCCTCACCGCCTGGGCGCTGGCCCGCGGCGAGGAGCTGGACGCGCTGACGGTGACCCGGCCCTCGCTGGAGGACGTCTACCTCCGGCTCACCAGCGCCCCCCAGGAGCTGACCCATGCCTGATCGCCGTCCCGCCGGCCGCCCGTCCGACCTGGGCCTGCTCTGGCGCCAGTTCCGGGCCCAGAACAAGCTGTTCCTGCGCAACCCGTTCTCGGCCTTCTTCTCGCTCGCCTTCCCGGTGATGTTCCTGCTGCTGTTCGGCTCGCTCAACGGCGGCGGGCGCATCGCGGAGCTGGGCAACATCCGCTACATCCAGTTCCTGACCCCGGGCATGCTGGCCTTCGCGGTCATCTCCACCTGCTACACCGGCCTGGTCACGGGGGTGGCCATCAACCGCGACGAGGGCCTGCTCAAGCGGGTCCGGGGCACGCCGCTGCCGCCGACGGTCTACATCACCGCCCGCATCCTCTCGGCGGTGTGGTTCTCGTTGGTCAGCGCCGTGGTCATGGTGGTCGCGGCCATGCTGCTGTTCCACGTCGAGGTGATCACCCGGATGCTGCCGGCGGCGGTGGTGACCCTGCTGCTGGGGGCGGCCTGCTTCTGCTCCCTGGGCATGGCGGTGGCCGCGGTCATCCCCAACGGCGAGGCGGCCCCGGTGATCGCCAACTTCACCTTCTTCCCGATCGCCTTCGTCTCCGACCTGTTCTTCCCCACCGCCGGCGCCCCCGCCTGGGTGGGCACGGTCGCGTCGATCTTCCCCGTCAAGCACTTCGCCGTGGCCCTGGAGGGGACCTTCAACCCGTTCGTGCACGGCAGCGGGTTCCAGTGGGGGCACCTGGGCGTGATGGTGCTGTGGATGGTCATCGCGGTGGGCGTGGCCGTGCGCTTCTTCCGCTGGGAGCCCAAGGTCGGCGCCGAGGCCGGCGGCCGCCGGTCCCGCCGCGCCGGCCGGACCGCCGAGGCCGACCAGGCGGCCTAGCCGGCCCTCGGGACGGGAAGGCGGTGGCGGTGCGGCTGGCGGACCTGCTGGCCGGGCTGTCACGCCTGGCCGACCTGGGGTTCGGGCTCCAGGCCGGTGGGGCGCTGCGGTCGTGCGCGCTCGCGGCCGGCCTCGCCCGGTCGCTCGACCTGCCGGACGACGACGTCCGGGCGGCCTTCTACACCGCGCTGCTGCACCACGTCGGCTGCACCGGCTACGCCCACGAGACGGCGCGGCTGTTCGGGGACGAGCTCGTCCTGAACGCCGCCGCGGGGCGCAGCCACCCCGCGGACCCGCTGGACGTGTTCCGGACCTTCCTCCCCACGCTGGCGCGAGGGCGACCGCCGCTCGAACGGGCCCGGCTGGCGCTCGCCACCTTCACCCGGGGCGGCCGCTTCGCGACCGCCTACACCGTCGCGGCCTGCGAGGTGGGACGGGACGCGGCCCGGCGCCTGCGGCTGCCGGAGGAGGTGCAGCGCGGCGTCTACCACGTCTACGAGGAGTGGCGGGGCGGCGGCGACCCGCGGCGGGGCTGGCCGGCGACGACCTCCCGGTGGGGTCGCGGGTGGCCCGGCTGACCGGCATCGCGGTGCTGTTCGACACCATCGGCGGGGTCGGGATGGCGGTGGACGCGGTGCGGCGGCGCGGCGACATGCTCGACCCGTGGATGGTCGGGCGGTTCGTGGACCGCGCCGAGGCGCTGCTGGGCCAGGTCAACGCCACCGACCCGCGAGCCCTGGCGCTGGCGGCGGAGCCTCGGCCGGTGGTGACGGTGGCCGAGGACCGGCTGGTCGAGGTCGCGGCCACCTTCGCCGACCTGGCGGATCTCAAGTCGCCGTTCACCCACGGGCATTCGGGCGGCGTGGCCGCGCTGGCCCGCGGGGCCGGCGAACGGCTCCGGCTCCCGCCGGCCACCGTCGCCGACCTCGAGGTGGCCGGGCTGCTGCACGACGTCGGCCGGGTGGCCGTCGCGGACGTGGTGTGGGAGAAGCCGGGCGCCCTGAGCGCGCACGAATGGGAGCAGGTCCGGCTGCACGCCTACCACTCCGAGCGGATCCTGGCCGGGTCGGAGCGGCTGACGCCGCTGGCCCCCATGGTCGGGATGCACCACGAACGGCTCGACGGCGGCGGCTACCACCGCGGCTGCACGCGCTCGGAGCTCCCCATGCCGGCCCGGGTCGAGGTGCTCGAAGGCCACGCCCACCTCGCCCACCGGACCGACCCCGCGATGGTCGCCGCCGTGGTCCGGCGGTTCGTCAGCGGCCGCGGGTGTCGAGGGTGTGAAAGGCCTCCGCGTAGCTGAGGCCGGCGTCGGCGCCGATGGCCGCGTTCCAGGTGCGGACCCGGCGCTCCAGATCGGCGTGGTCGCCGATCTGGCTGGCGTGGGCGGCCACGGCGGCCAGCTTGGCGTCGATGGTGGCGGTCACGTCGACCAGCTCGTCGGGGGTGTCGGTGCCGAACAGCAGCACGGTGTGGGGGCGGTGGGCGGCCAGGCCCTCGGCGCCCAGCGGCGGTGCGTAGAGCGGGTCGCGGGCGGCGACCACGCCGTCGACGGTGAGCAGCCCGGCGGCGCGGTGGTCGGGGTGGAGCAGCCAGCGCCGCCAGGGGTCGTGGCCGAGGACCACGTCGGGCCGCACGGTCCGGACCAGGCGGGCCACGGCCAGGCGCAGGGCCATGGTGACCTCGAGCTCGCCGTCGACCGCCCCCAGGAAGTGGACCGGGGCCACCGCCCCCAGGGCGGCCGCGGCCGCGGTGGCCTCGGCCCGGCGCACCGCGGCCAGCTCGGCCGGGTCGGTCCCCGGGTCGGGGCTGCCCTTCTCCCCGGCGGTGAAGCAGGCCAGCTCCACGTGGACCCCCCGCCCAGCCCAGGCGGCCAGGGTGCCACCGGCCTGGAGCTCGACGTCGTCCGGGTGGGCGCCGAACGCCAGCGCCCGCCGGATGGCCAGCACTAGCCCATCTGCTCCAGCACCGGCACCTGGACCAGGTCGCCGTAGAGCTCGATCAGGCGGGCGGCGGCCCGGTCCCAGCCGTGGGCGCCGGCGAAGCGGGCGGCGGCGGCGCCCATGGCGGCCAGGCGGCGGGGGCTGGACAGCAGCTGGGCGACGACGTCGGCCCAGCAGTCCGGCTGGTGGCTGGCGAGCAGGACCCCGGTGGTGCCGTCGCCCACGGCGTGCAGCAGCCCCCCGACCCCGGCCGCCACCACCGGGGTGCCGCAGGCCTGGGCCTCCAGGGCGACCAGGCCGAACGACTCCGACCAGGAGGGCATGAGGACCAGGTCGGCCGCCCGGTAGATGGTGGCCAGGCGGTCGTGGGGCCGGGGAGCGAGGAGGCGGACCCGGTCGGCGATCCCGTTGGCGGCGGCCAGCCGGCGCAGGCGGGCCGGCTCGCCGTCGCCGTTGCCCGAGGCCCCGCCGACCACCAGCAGCTCGACGTCCAGGTCGGGCCGCCGGCGGCACAGCTCGGCCAGGGTGAGGACGGCGACGTCGGGCGCCTTGAGCGGCTGGAGGCGGCCCACGAAGGCGAGCACGTGGCGGTGGGCGACGCCGAGGGCGGCCCTGGCCGCGGCCCGGTCGCCGGGGAAGAAGCGGCCCCGGTCGACGCCGTGGGGCACGATGCTGACCTTGGCCGGGGAGGCCCCGTACAGCTCGACCAGCTGGCGGGCCTCGGCCGGGGTGGGGACGACCAGGCGGTCGGCGGCCGCCACCACCCGCTCCTCGCCGGCCAGCCGGGCCGGCGGCTCGGGCTGGTCGCCGTCGGCCAGGCTGAGGTTCTTGACCCGGCCGAGGGTGTGGAAGGAGTGGGCCACCGGGCTGTCCCAGCGCTCCCTGGCCAGCCTGGCCACCCAGCCCGACACCCAGTAGTGGCTGTGCAGCACGTCGTAGGGCCCGTGGCGCTCCCCCGCCCGCAGCAGCGAGCACAGGAAGGCGCACAGGTAGCGGGGGAGGTGCTGCTTGGGGATGGGCTCCAGCGGCCCGGCGGGCAGGTGCAGCACCCGGACCCCGGGCTCGACCTCGACCACCGGCGGGTCGTCGGGGGAGCTGGCCCGGGTGTAGAGGTCGGACTCGATGCCCGCCTTGGCCAGCTCGCCGGCCAGGGCACGGACGGTGACGTTCATGCCGCCGGAGTCGCCGACCCCGGGCGGGGCCAGCGGGGAGGAGTGCACCGAAAGGACCCCGACCCGGCGGATCGGCTGCTCGAACGTCTCCACCCGGGCTCCCTGCGGTCGCTCCGGCTCCGCGACCGTGACGCGAAGCACCCGCGGGTGTGTACCCGCGGGTGCTCACATGCTACCGGCGTTTGCTGGTGTCGCTACTTGTCGCCGACCTTGGCGGCCGCGTCCTTGACCGCGCTGGCGTCGGCGGCGGCGGCCCGGCGGGCGCTGGTGCCGGCCGACTTCACCGACGAGCGGGTGGTCCTGGTGCTGCGGCGGACCCGGGTGTTGGCCGCCTTGGCGTGGGAGACGGCGTTGCGGTTGGCCTCGGTGGCCTGGCGGGTTGGCCGCGACCGGCGGACCCCGGTGACCAGGGTCTCGCCCCGGCGCACGAGCTGGCCGTAGGTCTTGACGGCCTCGTCGGGGAGGCGGTCGCGCAGCTTGGCGGCCTCGCCCGGCAGGTGCCGGATGGTGGAGACGGCCAGGTCGGCCGCGCCGGCGACGGCGTACAGGGCCTGCTTGGCGTCCTTGGTGGTGAGCGTCGGCATCTAGGAGTGCTCCTTCCTGTCGGCTGCTTCCCCGGCCGGGAGCACGGTCGCGCCCTCGGCCCGGAACGAGCGGTAGACGTCGATCAGGACCTGCTTCTGCCGCTCGGTCAGGTGGGGGGCCCGGAGGATACCGACCTCGAGGTCGGTGGGATCGCCGTCCTCGTCGAGGATCCCGGCGCGAACGTACAGCGTCTCGGCGCTGATCCGCAGGGCCTTGGCGATGTCCTTGAGGATCTTGGCCGACGGCTGCCGCAGCCCCCGCTCGATCTGGGACAGGTAGGGGTTCGACACCCCCGCCTGACTGGCCAGCTTGCGCAGGGACAGCTCCGCCTGGCGACGCTGCTCGCGGATGTAGCGACCGACGTCGCCGAGCTGGTCCATTCCGGCCGGCACGATCCTTCCTCCTTCCTGACGCTAGCCAGGGTAGTCCAGATGGTTAACTTTTGCAAGCACCAGTCGGGGCGGGTCAGTCCGGGCGGGAGAGCGCCAGCTTGGCCGGGCGGACGGCGCCGACGGTGTGCCCGCCGCCGTGGATGTCGACGGTGGCCGCGGGGAGGAGGGCGTTCCACTGGTCGTCGTCGACCCAGTCGAGGGCACGGAGGGCGGCCATGAGGGCGGCGGCCCGGGCTCGGGGGGCGCCGTCGAGGACCTTGAGGGCGAGGCCGGTGCCGGTG
>Ga0075420_100002358_pt1 | contig 16309 bp, 11 predicted proteins | sample SoiMetdeltSBSDD4_FD_75296 | JGI IMG/M metagenome (GOLD analysis project Ga0075420, IMG submission 75296) | Bulk soil microbial communities from a Populus tree surrounding site in Tennessee, USA - Soil MetaG P. deltoides SBSDD4 | ecosystem: Environmental > Terrestrial > Soil > Tree plantation... | reverse complement strand
ATGTAGGGATACACTCCGTTAGGATCAAAGGCAGTAGGTACAGGTCCTGCCGGGGTTAACAGGTGTGTTAGAATATACTCGTTGTATTCAAAAACTGTAAGGTTTTCATGTGGAGATTGGGCACTGCTTATAATGCAATTGGAACAAAAAATTATTGCTATCAGAATTCTTGTTAGCATCATTCGCGACAAATTAATTTTTCAGCTTTGTGCTTAATTCATTCAAAAGCGCGGCACCTTTTTGAACATGTTGTTTCAATTGATCTTCCTTAAATTCTTTTTCGGCGGTAAAAAGTGTGAGATGCTGACCCAAATGTTCGAGAAGGTTTTTTACCTGAGGGTCTTTTGAAATACCGGCCTTAGCTTTCAGGATCTTTATTTTTTCATAATCAACTATCCCTTCTCTCATTTTTTCAAACCGAATACTTGATTCACCACCGGGATAGATCATAAAGCAATCACCTGCGGGCCATAATAAATGTCTTGCATCACGAACCGGATCAGCAGGCCATGCATCATAAGCCCATCGCAACATGCCATCATACGCATGCGCCATGGTATACCATCCCAGCCAGCGGGCTTCAACCGGTGGAGAGAAAACAAAAGTGTTAGGATATGCAGGTGTGCAGCAGATATAATAAGTGGATGCTTGTTTTTTTGCTGTACGATTTTTCACGTCTTTTATTGAAGGCTCCTTATAAAATACACATGAATAATCATCAAGCAGCCCATCCAGCTCAGGATGCCAGTCACCGGCATACGTTATCTTCCATTGCTTTGAGTGATCCCTGATCACCTTGATGGCTGCCAATGTTTGCTCCATAGCGTTTTCATTGATGCCTAAATAGGTTTTGTTCAGCCAACCTTTGGCTTCTAAATGTTTTTTCAGGTCGGTAAGAAAAATATTCCAGTTCGTTTTAAACACAGCAGAAGTTGCCTGCCATTGTTCGGTAACAAAATTTCCGGAAGCTTCATCGATATAACGAAACCGATCTCCCCATGGAATAGGAGTGTAGATCGTTATTGCTTTATCGATACCCGCATCGATGGCAAGTTGCACATATTGATCAAAAATACCGTAATCGAATTTCCAGGTTCCATTCTTTTTCTTTATCCACTCTATCATGCTTCCTTCGATCATATAAGAGTTATCGGCCCATGGAGAATGTACGGCATAAGTAGTGATATATTTTCCACCCGCATCTGCATACAGTTTCAAATGTTTTTTCAAAAGCGATCGGTGTTCATCGCCCCAGGGTTTTACTTTATAATATTCCGCGATCACCCATGGGTTTTGCCAGAGATCAAGCCTGTATGACCATTCATGCGGTTTGGGTAATATATGTTCTTGTACGCTGATAGAAAGCTGAAGCCTGGAACTTTGTTTTTCAGACATCACTTCAATATAACCCTGGTAAACTCCTGCGGTCACTGAAGCTGGGATATCGATAGAAAGCCAAACAGGTCTTACCGTAGTCCCCGGCAATTCGAAGCGATCAAAAGATTCTAACCTGTCGGGCATAAGGTAAGCTTTGTCAACCGGCCCTTCGCCGCAGGTTACTTCTCTTGCGCCATATTGATAATTGGAAACAACGTACCGGATTAATTGCGTTTTCAAATTATTTTTTGAAAGCACATTTCCACTTGCAGTTTTAAGATCATTTAAGGAGACACGAACCTGGGTGATGGTATCCGGCGACCAAACAAGAATTAGTGTATTCAACCGTTCGCCTTTCCACCCGCTAGCGGCCCAGGTTTGTGTTTTGGTTATCGCAGGTGCGTCAGTTCTGAAAAAAGCTTCATTGGTTGAAGCGAATGAAACATTCAATCCCCGTTCAACTTTTTTCCATGCTTCAGGTTTCGAGCTTTTGTCAAACGCGTATTCCTTTTGATAGTGATAAGATGGTTTTGATATTAACGAAGGATCAAAATAAGCTTGTTGACAAAATAATGTATTGGTAAATAAAAGTGGCAGGCTTATTATTAAAAAATTCTTCATCATCCAATATTTTATTCTTCAATAATTAAAATAACAAACAAGTTCTCAATCTATGAATTAAAAATTGATGTTACCACTCAATTGATCTTAGTAAATCTTATCAGGAAGCCGCCACCCGGCGCTAAATGAATATTTATGATATCATTTCTTTGAACAGTTTTTTCTGACAGATCATAATCGGCGCCGTAATTATGTGCATTGACGCCGTCTTTACAAACCGTTGCTTTATAATTCCCGGAATCTAAAAAGTCAAATGCCAATTTAATATCTCTTGCATTGCTGTTATTTAATGCACCTGCATACCAGTCGTTTCCTTTTCTTCTTGCTGTCAGAATATATTCGCCAACCTTTCCCTGTAATATTCTTGTTTCATCCCAGGTGGTTGGAATGCTGCCCAGCAACTCCATGAAGTCAGGCTCTTTCATTCCCTGGCTCGGATTACCACTGAATATTTGTAAAGGGCTATCATAAACAAGGAACATAGCCAATTGATGACACCTTGTACCAATGCTCATCGGATTTTTTCCAATGGGTCTGAACTGATCTTTTTGTGCATTTAATAGTAAGCCCGGTTCATAATCCAGCGGGCCCGCCGGCATTCTTGTATATGCAATGGCAACATTGTGATCCGGTGTTGCCAGTTCACTCCAGATATTCCATTCTGCACCCAGCACGCCTTCCTGTGTTATTGCATTTGGCCAGGTACGATTAAAGCCCTTTGGCGGAAATGCACCATGAAACATGATCGAGATTTTATGATCGGCGCAAGCTTTGGCAATTCGATGATAAAAGTTCACCATCTTCTGATCATCACGATCCATAAAATCTGTCATGATCGATGCAATGCCCCAGTTGCTGAATTGTTTTAATGCGCTGTCCAGTTGTTTGTCCAATGTGGCACAAAGTGTCCACAACATCAATCGAACATTATTTTGTTTTGCATAAGCTGTCAATTCATTCATGTCAATATCGGGATTGATCTTAAAAAGATCTTTTACATCGCTCCAACCCGCATCCAGCATCACCTGGTCAAACCCGAATCGTTTGGCAAAGTCTATATAATATTTATAGGTAGCCGTATTGATACCTGCTTTAAAGGAAACATTGAATAAATTGATGCCAATGATCCACTCATCTGTCCCTTTTCCATACCTGATCCACGACGCATCATCAAACTGAGGTTTATCACCAAGTAAATAAAGTATATCATTGTTGGGAAGCTCAATATCATTTTTTGCTACCAATACTGCCCGCCAGGGCAACATTCTTGTTCCTTTTGTTTTAGCAATATAATTGGCTCTTGCTTCAACAATGTATTGAGGAAATTCACCTTCCATTAATTTTTCTTTTACCGGATAAGCGGCGAACACTCCCTGTAACCTGTTCGCTTTTCTTTCTAAAAACATTCCCGGGTAGTCGAAAAGATTGGCATCAGAAAAAGCAAGATGGTAGCCATTGGGCAAGGAAACAGTAACCGGCGAATAGGTCAACATCGTATCGGCAATTGCGGATAGCTGTTGTTTTTTATAGATCGCTTCAAAGCTGGTATGAAAACGATCTACATTCTGTCGCTTGTCCATGTGGGCAAACCAAACATCAGTCTGGTCATCAAGTTCAAACGATACTTTTTCACTTTCTATGATGATCGAATCTTTAAACCTTGTACCTATCCGGTACGCCATGCCATCCGGATACATTCTGAATTGAATGGAGAAGGGCTCCTTCAATGTCAACTCAAGCTGGTTATAATTATCAGCAATGATCTTCTTTCGGTACGGTACGGGAACTGTTACCGGTTGATTTATCTTCCTGTATTTGTGAGAAGCAACAGCAAGTTTACCTGATAACATTTTTTGATTTGCTAATTGCAGATCAACGGATGATGATTGTGTCAACAATTGTTTGCCCGCAAACAAGGTCCAGGAAAGCTTATCCTTTGTTTTTATTTCTAATCGTAAAGAAGAATCAGGAGAATACAGATCGTAAGATTGTTGGGCGCTTGAAGAAAGTATTGACGCAAAGAAAGAAATACCCAGCAATAGACGGATCATAAAGAATTTCATTTAACAGATTTAACACGAATATCTATTGATGGTAACGATGGAAGGGCGCTTGACGGTTTATCCAGATAGAAGTAACTGACCGAAGAATAGTCATCGATCCTGTAAAAATTCACCCAGCCTTCGGGAAAACCCGCGTCGGTTAGAGATGGCGGTTTCTCCATGTCTAACAACCTGTGAAATTCTTTTGGCCCGGCGACAGTAACTGCTTTGAAATTGGCGCCACGCTGCCGCAGCTGCTTCATATCTTCCTTCATCCAGCCACCGATCTGCTGAATCGTAACCTTAATATCATTGTTAAAATAGATGGCATCAGGAATATGCCAACGATAAAAATTGAATTGCCCTGTTGAATCATTTGCTATCGTGCAGCCCTGGTATTGATTAATGAATTTCCCTAAACCCCAGGCACTGCCAATATAATCCTCCGCACCAGTTCCATTGATGGTTGGATATTTTGAATCACCGTCTAAATATATTTTTACTTCACCCTCACCCCACCAGCTCCTGCTATAGGAAGTATCTGTATTCAATCCAACAGAAATACCAAGAAATCTTCCTTTGCCCCGCACCTTTGGAAGCAATACATAATCATCTCCCAGTTGCCCGGACCAACTACGATTCCAATACGCATGAAAGTAAAGGGCATTGGCCGGGAGCTTATGCAACATATAGTCTATATCATAAAAAAGCATTACTCTTTCCTTACCTTCATTGATCAGCAAAACTTTTACTGCTTTTTTAAAAGGCATTGGTATGTAACAATTATACGATCTTCCTTCGCCACTTGAAAACAAAGCCGACTCAAATGCAACTTGTTTACCGAGATTGTAAACAAAGAAATCACCCAGCGGTACATCGACAGCTGGTTTGCTGCTGCCATCCCAAAAAAATTGCAAACGCAGACTTCTTAGTTTCAAGGCACTGTGATCGATCGTTAACCAAATGCGCTGAATCGTTCCCTCACCTTTTATATCAAGCAAATTTTTTGTTTCTCCTGCTTCTATAAATTCAAAGGCGTTTCCTTTAGCAGTCTTATTTGTCTTACCTCCATTGCCTTTCACGCCGTTTGGATTTTCAAAACTGCTTAAACGGCTCTGCGGGTTAACAGGCATTTCATAAAGTGATTGTGCCTGCACAGTTATTGTCGTTTGCAGGCACAATATGATGAATAGATATTTCATCTGAGTTTATTTGGACCAATTGACTTTTGCCGTTTTTACATCTCTGGAATTGCCACCGATCATTATTTCAAAATCCCCGGCTTCCCAGTCGTATACCAGGTTGTTGTTTCCCGTATTGGTCTGGTAATAATATTTCAGGTCATTTGGAGTGATGCTGAATGAAACAGTTTTTGTTTCGCCAGCTTTCAATTCTATTTTCTGAAAACCTTTCAATTCTTTAAGCGGTCTTGTGTTTGTGCCCACAAGATCTCTTATATATAGTTGTACAACTTCTTTTCCATCAAACTTTCCATTATTTGTAATGGCAATGCTGGCTGTCAATGTTTGATTGCCTTTTAGTGATGGAGCACTTAATTTCAGATCACCATAAGCAAAACTTGAGTAGCCCAAACCAAATCCAAAAGGGTAAACAGGTTCATTACTTACATCGAGGTAATTGCTTTGGAATTTTTGAAACCATGGCCCACTCAAAGGACGCCCTGTATTCTTATGATTGTAGAACAGAGGAACCTGTCCTACATTCTGAGGCCAGGTTGTTGTAAGCTTGCCAGAAGGATTTACATCTCCAAACAATACATCAGCAATTGCATAGCCAGCTTCACTGCCGCCAAACCATACATTTAATATTGCAGGAACATTATCGTTTTCCCATTTGATCGTTAACGGTCTTCCGGTAAATAAAACCAACACCACTGGCTTTCCCGTTCTTAACAGCGCTTTCAGCAGGTCGATTTGTACATCGGGAATATTGAGATTTGTTCTGCTGGATGCTTCACCTGTCATTTCAGCTGCTTCGCCTAATGCAGCCACTATCACATCAGATTGGTTGGCGACATTCACTGCCTCTGTGATGATATCTGCAGCAGGACGATCATCTCTTTTTAATGATTTTCCAAACATAGTGGCCCGACCCTCAAACGCCGCATCAGCATCAAGATTTGAGCCCTTTGCATAAAGGATTTTTGCATTATCACCCGCAACAGATCTTATTCCGGATAGCAGTGAAGTAGCTTTTGAAAAATTAGCCGCCACGCTCCATGTGCCGGGCATATTCTCCTTATTATCGGCTAAAGGACCGATCAATGCAATCGTACCTGTTTTCTTCAAAGGCAATGCATTGTTTTGATTCTTTAGCAGAACAAAACAATCGGCAGCGATCTTTCTTGCTTCATTCCTGTTTGCATCGGTAAAGACTTCTGTTTTGGCGCGGTTCTCATCACAATATTTATAAGGGTTGTCAAATAATCCCAATTTGTATTTTGCTTCAAGGATCAGGCGGCATGCATTATCAATTTCCTGTTGTGTCACTTTACCTTCTTGTAATGATTTTTTAAGCGTACTCAAAAATCCTTCACCCACCATGTCCATATGTATGCCTGCTTTCAATGCAAGGGCCGAAACAGTTTTCAGGTCACCCATCCCATGTGCAATCATTTCATTGTTACCCGTGTAATCAGTAACAACAAAACCTTTAAAGCCCCATTGTTTGCGCAACACATCCGTCATTAAATATTTATTGGCCGTTGCCGGAATACCATTTATATCGTTAAATGACGCCATTATTGAACCAACACCCGCGTCTACTGCGGCCTTATAAGGGGGCATATATTCATTATGCATTCTTGTTAAACTCATATCAGTTGTATTGTAATCGCGACCAGCTTCTGCGGCTCCATACAATGCATAATGTTTAACGCATGACATGATATTGCGATTCGTGGTAAGATTACCCTGGTAACCTTTTACCATTGCTTTTGCAACCTGGGATCCCAGGTAAGCATCTTCGCCACTGCCTTCAGCGATGCGGCCCCAGCGTGGATCACGGGCGATGTCTACCATTGGCGAAAATGTCCAGCAGATTCCATCTGCACTCGCTTCAGCTGCGGCGATCTGCGCACTGCGCTCAATAGCTTTCATATCCCAGCTACAACTCAAGCCCAATGGAATCGGAAAAACAGTTTCATAACCGTGGATCACGTCCATGCCAAAGATCAAAGGAATTTTCAAACGGCTTTCTTCAACAGCAACTTTTTGTACGGCTTTGATCTTTTCAAGCGATTTTATATTGAACAAGCCACCAACCTTTCCTTCTTTGATCTTCTTACCAATATCGGAATTCGACGCTTGTCCGGTAACAATATCACCAGAGCCTGGCAGATTCAATTGACCCAGCTTTTCGTCAAGTGTCATCTTCTTCATCAATCCATCGATGAAGGTTTTCATCTTTGCATCCTGTGCATCAGCATTTATTACAAATGCTATCACAAATACAAACAACCATTTTTTCATGTGTTTTTATTTTATGTAGTCAACTATTGAATTTCTATTCATCGTCCCTTGCCTTCGACTTTGCCAGTGGCAAAGTCGCACTCTTCCACGTCCTGTTCGCTATTGAGCTAGCGAGCCTCAACCTATTTAAAATTCTTTCCGTACTGCGTTTTAGTTTGCTTCGGTTCGCCGCAACAACCAAATTTTTTGAGTTCACTATGCCAAACCTCGCAATGACGAAGATTCTGTCTGCCTGAAAAGAAACGAACATCAAGTGTGATTTTCGTCATTGCGAGGCCGTCCTTACAATTCATTACATCATTATTTCAGAAGGCCGAAGCAATCCAAACAACAGTTCAATGATCTTATTTAAAACTGATCTCACTAGCCTTAATCGTGTACTCGATCCTGCTGTTACGAAATTTATCTATGATCTCCATTCTTATTACAGGATCAGTTTGCCACTCTATCGTTAACAATCCAAAATGATTATCCATCACCGGACCTTCGATCCTGTTCTTATTCAAGGTAGCAAAATCCCAGGTGGAAGTAATACCACTTGCCGTTACGTCATAAATAGGATACAATCCTTCGTCCTGCAACCGTGAAATTTCAGCATAATGTACATCACCCGTAAGAAACATAACTCCATTTGCTTTTGTTTTCTTTACCAGGTCAAGCATTCTTTTTTGCTCATGTGGAAAATTGGCCCAGGCTTCATAGCCATTGTACTCAATGCTGAATTGAGAGCCGCTGCATATCAAACGCAGGTCTGCAGGTTTGCTTAATTCTCCTTCGAGCCATTCCCATTGTTCAGCGCCTAACAACGTACTGTCGGTTGAAGTATGGGGAATATAATCGGGTTTATAAAAATAACTTTCACGTGGAAGCTTTGCCGTCGTATCATATAAAAGCAAATTATTTCTGAATGTACGCACATCAAGCAATATCACCTGTATGGTTTTATCACCGGCTCTTACATATTCGGTATGATAAATTCCTTCGTGTTTCCTTCTGTCGCTTTCGGCCGGTTCTTTGAAAAATCTAAGAAAGATCTCTTTTGATTGTTGTTTATAAGGATACCATTTGCCCGAATCGTTCCATCCGTAATCATGGTCATCCCAGGTAGCAAGGATCCTGGTAGCGCTGTCCAGTTTTTTAAATTCCTCCATTGCGCCCCACCTGACATATTTTGCCTGCAACGTGTCCATGCTCTCAGTATCGCCATAAATATTATCCCCTAAGAAAATAAAGACATCAGGTTTTTGTTCTGCAGCCAACACCAACACCGGTTGCGGTTCATCCTGCCAGCCACAACTACCAAATGCGATCTTTGTTATAGGCGGTTTTTGTTCACAGGAGATTAAACATACTGCGACCGCTGCTAATAAAACATAATAGTTTTTGTATTGACTCATTTGATTAAATACGGTTTTATGGCGTCCTGCCAGATCTTGTACCCGTTGGCATTCATATGCAAACTATCTTCTAAAAAAATTTCAGGCATTGGTTCACCTGCCTGGTTCAGCATTTTGGTATGAACATCGATAAAGGACGTATTGGGTTGTGTAGCTAAGAATGCGCTGATCTGTTGATTTGCCTCTCTCATTTTTGAAAATAAATGCCTTCTGCTTGGACTTGGTTTCAATGAAATAAATGCAACCGGCGCTTCTGTCTTTGCTCTTATCATTTGATAAAGCTGTTTGAACCGGTCAACAACCATTGCCGCCGTTACGGTGTCAGAAGAGGCAAGATCATTTTCTCCGCAATAAATAACTATTTGCTTTGGTTGATACAGGAAGATAATATCATTGGCATATCTTATCTGATCTAATAAGGTAGAACCGCCAAATCCCCGATTGATGATCGTGTACCCGGGAAAATAATCATTTATATCTTTCCACATGGTAAACGATGAGCTCCCGATAAAGAGAATTGCGTTTTTAGAAGGAAAAGAAATTGAATCTTGTTTTTTGAAATGCTGAATATCATTCCAGAAGGCTGGTTGTTCGGCAATAGCCTTATTATGCTGTTTATCATGCCCTGCATTACAGGCGCATAAAACAAAGAGTAGTATGTATAGTAGATTTCTCATTTTACTTCTATAACTTTTGATCTTTCCGATGTTCCGTTCTCATTGATGGCTTCTATACAATAATAGTATGTCTTTTGAGAATCCATCGATTTCATCCAGTATTCATTATTAGCATGCACCATAATGCTTGTGTATAATTTTTCCGGGTATGTGCCGTAATAAATATTGTAAGCAAAAGCATTATCGACAGGTCTCCATTTAATAAACGCACTGCGTTTATCTTTTTCAGTGCGCAGCACGATAAGATCTTTTACAGCATCAGGTTTTGCGCCATTACCGTTTCCGAATACTCTCAGACCACTGACGGCAAATTTTCCGGTCGGCATGTGAATGTTTTCCAGCTTTATGAACCTTGCCTGTACAGGTTTTTCCAGTTCCACATAATCATGTGGCACATCTGTTTTGTTGTTGCTTTTATCGACCAGCACATTCCATTTTTTTCCGTCGACAGAATAATAAAGTTTGTACTGATGATATAACCCCTTCGTTTTTCCGAGAAAGATCGTATCCATTTCTTTCGGAAAGCTGACATCCTGGTCCGCATAATTTATTTGAATTGCATTCACAGTGGAAACATTTCCAAGATCAGTCTGTATCCATTCACCGGCGTTTGCTGTTTTTGCACTCCAGTAAGTTTTTGCTAACTCATCTACTGCATGATTCGGAGCATACCCACCAAGGGTGGAAGAAACCTGCACGGGTTTATTATAGTTCAATAACATCCATCCTGTAAAATATTTTGATTTACCATTTTCTCCATATTGCGATCCTTGCGGAAGCGCATTGGGAAGATAATGCGGATAGTCGCCAAAGGTTGTATTGCACCACATCACATCGTCTTTATCAAACCCAGTTGGCCAGATGCCGATCCTTCTTTCAAAAGTGTTCTTAACGGATATGACTGTTGTGGATACATGCCAAAAATTTTTATGAATATCCTGGAATGTCGCGCCATGTCCTGCACCACGAACAAAACCACCGAGTTTGTAACTTAATGGATCTGACATCGCTTCAAAAGGGCCGAGTGGCCCGCTACCCACCAACAAACCATCTGCATAACCGCTGAATTCTGTACCGGGTGCGCCATATTGTAAATAGTATTTGTTTTTATATTTTGTCAGGTGTGAACCTTCAATAAAGGGATCGAGAAACGTATTATCCATATGCTCGCCAAAGCGCTGCCATCCGTAACGCCAATGTTCGAGCAGGTACATTTCTTTCCGGGTACCATATGGTTCCATTGTTTTTCTGTTTAACTCGATCCCATACATTGGGAATTTGTTGCTACTTCCATTGTACATGTATAATCTTCCATCATCGTCGGTAAAGAAAGACGGGTCCCAGCCGCCAATATCAAATGAATCAACAAGAGGTTTCCATTCATTGGCCTTTGGATTTGTGCTCATCCAAATGGTGAATCTGCTTGTATACGTGGAGCCAAAGACGATCATCGTATCGCCGATAATACCCACCGCAGGAGCACAAAGCTCATCATAGGTACCAGTATTCCATGGACGCAAAAATTTTCTTGAAATGAATTTCCAGTTCAACATATCGCTGCTCCACCAATAACCCCATTGATTGGTGCTGAATAGATAATAATCGTTTTTGTATGTAACGATCACCGGGTCGGCAGTAGAACGATGTCTTCCCCATGATGAAAAATTTGGAATAGGGGAGTAGCCATAATCAATATTGATCGGGTTACAATAAGTCTTCTGTTGAGCAGAACTGGTAAACGTGAAAAGTGAAACGTGAAAGGTGAAAAGTAAAACATACATGTACCATTTGTTGAATAGACTTGGTGTCGTACAAGAGTGCGACGCAACGATGTTTAATCGGAGCGATGAAGCCGGTACCAAAATTATTTTCCTCAAAATCCTTTTAATCATAAAATCCTGGTTTAAAGGTTTCGTTTTTTTATTTCGTTCACGGCGTGATCCACAGCCCTGGCAGTAAATGCCATATATAGAATTGATGGACTCTGACTTCCTGTACTTGTCATGCAGGCACCATCGGTCACAAAAACGTTTTTGCAATGATGAAGCTGATTGAATTCGTTAAGCATTGAGGTCTTTGGATCACTGCCCATGCGTACGCCACCCATTTCATGGATATCAAGTCCCGGCGCCTGCTTGTTATCATAAGCCTCAACATTTTTCACACCGGATGCTTCAAGCATGGCCTGACCTTGTTCAAGAAAATCTTTCAGCAACTTTTCATCATTGTCATCATAACCAACTGACGTAATCAGCAAGGGTATATCCCACTGATCTTTTTTATCATCACTAAGCCGCACATGATTGGTTTCTTTGGCAATCGTCTCACCCTGCATATACATATACACAGTCCATCTACCGGGATCACTCATGGCATCTTTATAGGCAGCGCCAATTTCAGGTTCGATAGCCGGGTTGAATGATTGCCTGCTGGCACCGGAATAAATAACATAACCACCAAAGAAATCGGTATCTCTTTTTTCTACATTGCGGAAATTAGCAATAATACATTCGGCTGGTTTTGATCCTTTATAATAACGGTCTTCAAATCCATCGACATAGCCCCACATGCCGCCACGATAATTGTGAAAGCAAATGTGTTTGCCCAATTTACCGCTGTCATTGCCCAAGCCATTGGGGAAACGATTGGATGTTGAATTCAACAGGATCAAATTGCTATTCAATGCGGAGGCATTAACAAAAATTATGCTGGCAAAAAACTCTGTTGCTTGTTTGGTGTTAGCATCTATCACCCGAACGCCAACCGCCTTTTGCTTCTGAGCATCATAAATAATGGAATGCACAACTGAATGAGGACGTACGGTAAGATTACCTGTTTTCTTCGCCCATGGTAAGGTACTGCTTACTGAACTGAAATAACCGCCCAACGGACAGCCACGCATACAGGCATTCCGGTTCAGGCATTGTGTGCGTCCCTGGTCAATATGAATTTGCTGCGGTTCTGTGATGTGTGCCCACCTCCCGGAAACATAATGACGATCAAACTTTTCTTTAATTACTTGTTGCAAATGTTTCTCCACTGCATTTAATTCGTAGGCTGGTAAAAACTCTCCATCCGGCATAGATGGAATGCCTTCTTTATTACCACAAACACCAATAAATTTTTCTACATAACTATACCAGTCTTTTATATCATTGTATCCGATCGGAAATGATTCACCAAATCCAAAACGTTTGGGAGCCGTAAAATCATAAGGGCTCCATCTTGCACAGGCACGACCCCAGGTAAGTGATTTGCCACCGACCTGGTAACCACGGATCCAGTCAAATGGCTTTTCCTGTATGTATGGATGATCGGCATCTTTAACAAAGAAGTGTTGAGTGCTTTCGTCGTAACCTGCAGCCTTACTGATCAGCGGATTATTTTTCCTTGTTTCCCGGGTTATATCTCCGCGGTGGGGCAACTGCCATCTTGAAAGATTAGCAGTTGGGTAATCTTTGATATGTTCAATATTCCTTCCTCTTTCCAATACCAAGGTTTTCAAACCTTTTTCGCATAATTCTTTTGCTGCCCAGCCGCCGCTGATACCACTTCCAATCACAATAGCATCATAAGTGTTGGCCTGGACACCTCCGCTATTGATATTTGTTTGTGTTATGCCGGGCATTATTTATTTAGGTTTAAATAATAAATGATCGAAACTTATTTTACCACCACCCATAAAAAGAAAAACCAATCCAAGTAATACAAATAAAAAGGGATGCTGATCATCCATCCAGAATTTTCCATGACCAATAAAAAATGTTATATAACCAAAAGTGCCAATGATGACAAGACAGGCCAGCCTCGTAAATAAGCCAAGTAACATTAAAACGCCTGCGACGAATTCGGCGACTTTCCCGATATATGGCAATAAAGAAGAGGATTTGAACGTATCCCAGCCGGCATAATTTTTCATTTTTTCAGGATCAAAAACTTCCATGCCATGAATGAGCAGGAAAATGGAAAAAATTATCCTGATAAGAAATAATCCATTGGTTTGCCAGATTGGACTTGATGAAAGGAATTTATTCATAATAGTTTTTTTGCCACGGAGACACGGAATCGTACTTCTGTTTTCCGTGTCTCCGTGGCATTTATAATGTAAATCTCTCACCACCTCTTAATACCGAATATGGTTGTTCAATCTTTTCCGCTTCCCGCACAAAATCATTCACCTCCGCTGTATTAAATGTGAACATATCATAGTGGCAGGGTATCACAAACCTTGCATTGATCGCTTTTCCTAATTCAGCTGCTTCTTTACAATCCAAGTTACCTGCTACTTTTCTTTCCGGTTTGTTTCCATTGATGGGTAATAAGGCAAGATCAACTGCAAAAGGTTTCAACAATTCTGTCATTTCATCAAACCACAAGGTATCACCGCTATGATATATTTTGTACGTTCCAAATTCTATCACATAACCCATGAATTTACAATTCCCATATTCATCTCTTTCAATCTCGTTATGCTTTGCCGGCACCCCGTGAAATGTAAATTCATCAAGTGTAACTGATCTGCTATCATTCATTCCAATTGGGTAGCGCTTCTCACATTTCACTCTTTCCGCGACAAAGTCCCTGTTAGCTTCCGGAATAATGAATTTGATTCCCGGGTTATTTGCTAAAACAGGTATCAATGTTTCTGCGTCCAAATGATCAGTATGATTGTGGCTTGATGTAACCACGGAAATGGTTCTTAATAATCCTGGTTTTACTACCAACTCACTCATTCTTGTATGCGGCTTATCAGTCGTCAAATACTTATTTGTCAAAGAATCTGAGAGATACGGATCGATCAGCACTCTTTTTCCTTGCCATTGCAACAAAAACCCACTTTGTCCTAACCACCAAATATGAAAATGGTCTTCATCAGTTAAGAATGAATCCATTTCTGCAATAAGCTTGTCGTCTTTATTCAATGCTTTGATCAACTCCATTGCATTCCATTTCAGTGAACATTGAATATTGAAAATTGAACATTGTGCATCATCAGCGAACAAAATGTCCAACAATCAACGCTCGATTTTCAATGTTCAATTTCCCTAAATTATAAGCTCTCTCTTACTTTTTTTGCTCCCTTCACCATATTCACCAGTTTTTGTCTCGCTGCCCATCTTGCCGTCTGGCTTAACCCGCAATCAGGCGCCACAGATAACTTTTCCGCCGGTACATACTTCAAACATTTATTGATCCGTTCGACGACATCATCTACGGTTTCGATATAGTAATTTTTTACATCAATGATGCCGACAGCCACATTCATTTTTTCGGCAAATGGTTTCAACAATTCAATCTCTGCAAATTCACGATTGGCCATCTCAATATGTATCTCATTTACTGTCATGTCAAGAAAATCAGGAAGCATCGGTTTAATACTCCGGTAACCCACAGGTCTTCCTTTAAAATTTCCAAAACATAAATGCGTGCTGAGATTACATTTACCAACGATTGGTTTTACCGTGCGATTAAAAATGTCTACAAACTTCTTTGTATCTTCTTTATAAGCATAACAACTCATGGATGGTTCATCCACCGTTATTTCAGTACAACCTGCAGCTACCAAAGCTTCCAACTCGTTTCGAATGATCGGTAATAATGCTTCCGTAATATCATATCGGGATTTGTATTTGTCATTGGGTAATAATCTTCCACTTAAAGTATATGGACCCGGAACACTTGCCTTTAATGTTGGCCCTTCCGGGGCTAACTTTTTCAATCTTTCAAATTCTTTTACGGCGCCTAATCCATTTGGAGCAATCAATTCTCCGACGATGTTATGTTTGCCACGTTGATCATGGGCAGGCGGACCGAACTTTCGTGTTTCTGTTTCATTGTTTTCAATTCCTTTGATAAAACCGTAAAAAGATAAATTGAAATCAAGCCTTGTTTGCTCGCCATCGGTAATTACATCAAGGCCTGCTGTTATCTGATCATGAATAGCAGCGATCACAGCATCTTCGATCATTTCTTCAATGTCGGCTGCGCCAAACTTATTTAGATTTTGAGAGGCAAATTCAAGCCACCCGGGAAAAGGATAGCTGCCGACTACAGTTGTTCGAATTGGTATATTGCTCATATTTAATTCGTATTATTTATTATTGATTATTAATTATTGCCAGATCGGACATTTTCTCATGAGGGGATAATAATCAATAATGAATAATTATTAATTCAGTTATTTACCTGCATTCTTATACAACTCAGCCATTCTATGTGCATGTTCATCATAAGCGGCTTCAAAGATCCAGGCTGCTTTTTCTGCACCAATAACACTTGCTGCAGTCAGAACCTTTGGTGGCTTTCCGGCTTCAGTCAAGAGCCTTGCCACTTCGGCTTTGATGCTATTTATGATTATAACACCGCCAACAGATGAACCCGGAGATACAGGTGTTTCCAATCCTTCCACCGTTATCATGGAATCACCAGCCGGAGCGCCGGTGTCCAAAACAAGATCAGCAAAGTCAGAAAGTTTCTTTCCATCTTTTCTTTTACTCTTGCTTTCTTCCAAATGTTGTTTTGTAACAACGACAACAACCCTGATCCCTTTTTGTTGGAACAATTCTGCCATTTCAATCGGTACCAGATTGCAGCCACTTGATGAAATGATCAGTGCCGTGTCTTTTTTATCCAGGCTAAAATTTCTGAGTATTCGTTCTGCAAAACCGGGAACATTTTCCAGGTACATTGCTTGTCGCTGCCCG
>Ga0075420_100002357_pt1 | contig 16310 bp, 15 predicted proteins | sample SoiMetdeltSBSDD4_FD_75296 | JGI IMG/M metagenome (GOLD analysis project Ga0075420, IMG submission 75296) | Bulk soil microbial communities from a Populus tree surrounding site in Tennessee, USA - Soil MetaG P. deltoides SBSDD4 | ecosystem: Environmental > Terrestrial > Soil > Tree plantation... | reverse complement strand
CATGGAGGAGGGCTGGGCGCTGGTGGAAGGGCGGCGACGGTGACCCTGCTGGTGACGCGCTGCCCGGCATGCGCCACGGCGTTCCGCGCACAGCCGGGACAGCTCTCGGCGCGCAAGGGCATGGTCCGCTGCGGCAAATGCGCGACGGTATTCGACGGCGTCGCCAACCTGGTCGAGGAGGGTGCCGGGATCCCCGGGGAGCCCTCGCCGCAGCTCGGCCTGTTCGAAGCCGGCACGCCAGGCCCGGCCGCGCCGGGCAGGGCGCGGGCGCTGGACGACGACGAGCCGCTGCCCGAGTTCCTCGAGGAGGCGCCGCCGCGCGCGCGCTTCAGCATCGCCTGGGGTCTGGGCGCTGTGCTCGCCCTGGCGCTGCTCGCGGGCCAGCTCGCGTACTACTACCGCACCGAGCTGGCGACGCTCGTGCCGCAGACGCGGCCGTTCCTCGCCGAGGGCTGCCGGTTCCTGGCCTGCGAGTTGCGGCTGCCGCGGCGCCCCGACCTGCTCAGCATCGAATCGTCCGACCTGCAGGCCGACAAGCGGCGCGAAAACCTGATCGTGCTGAACGCGGTGATCCGCAACCGCGCGCCTTTTGCGCAGGAACATCCCTCGCTCGAGCTCACGCTCACCGACGCGCTGGACAAGCCGCTGGTGCGGCGCGTGCTGCGCCCGGAGGACTACCTCGCGCGCACGCGCGAAGCGCTGGCGCCGGGCATCGCGCCGGGCAGCGAGTCGGTGCTGCGCATGCATTTCGATACCGGCGGCCTGCGCGCCACCGGCTACCGGCTCTACCTGTTCTATCCTAGCTAGATGAAAACCCTGATCACCGGTTCGATCGCGTACGACACCATCATGGTGTTCCCGGACCGCTTCCGCAACCACCTGCTGCCCGACCAGCTGCACATCCTCAACGTGTGCTTCCTCACGCCGGAGATGCGGCGCGAATTCGGCGGCACCGCCGGCAATATCGCCTACAACCTGAAGCAGCTGGGCGGCGACCCGCTGGTGATGGCGACGGTGGGCGAGGACATCGAGCCCTACTTGTACCGGCTGCAGCGCCTGGGCATCGATGCGCAGCACCTGAAGAAGGTGCCCGGCCAGTTCACCGCGCAGGCCTTCATCACCACCGACCTGGACGACAACCAGATCACGGCGTTCCATCCGGGTGCCATGAACCACGCGCACGAGAACCGCGTCGGGCCGGCGCTCGGCGCGGGCCTTGCCATCGTCGCCCCCGACGGCAAGCAGGGCATGCTGCAGCACGCGCGTGAATGCGCCGAGCACGGCATCCCGTTCATGTTCGACCCGGGGCAGGGGCTGCCGATGTTCGACGCGGCGGAGCTCTCCGAGATGGTGCGGCTTGCCGACTACGTGGCCGTGAACGACTACGAGGGCAAGATGCTGGAAGAAAAGACCGGGCGCAAGCTGGAGCATCTGGCGCGCGACGTCAAGGCGCTGATCGTGACGCTCGGGGCGCTGGGCTCGCGCATCTACGCGGGGGAGGTGCAGCACGAAATCCCGAGCGCCCCCGCCGACAGCGTGGTCGACCCCACCGGCTGCGGCGATGCCTACCGCGCGGGCCTGCTCTACGGCATCGCGCAGGGCTGGGACTGGCCGCGGACCGGGCGCCTGGGCGCGGTGATGGGCGCCATCAAGATCGCCAGCCGCGGCGCGCAGAACCATCAGGCCGTCCGCGAGACGGTCGAAGCGCGCTACCGGCAGTCGTTCCGCGAATCGCCCTGGGGTTAGAGGCGCGCGCGGATCTGCGCGCAGTACTCTTCCAGCCGCTCGCGCGGCGGGTTCTTCACCGGCCACACCAGCTGCATGCCGTCGGCCTCGTGCCGCGGCAGCACGTGCAGGTGGAAATGGAACACCGTCTGCCCGGCCGGCTTGCCGTTCGCCTGGTAGATCGACAGCCCCGGCGGGTTGAAGGCGTCGCGGACCGCGCGCGCCACGCGCGCCGCGGTGCGAAATACCGCCGCTGCCTGCGCGTCGTCGAGGCCGTAGATGTTGTCCGCATGCGCCTTGCAGGCCACCAGCACGTGCCCCGGGTTCACCTGCCCGAGGTCCATGAAGGCGAGCGTCGCCTGGTCCTCGAACACCACGCTGGCGGGAATCTGCTTCGCGACGATCCTGCAGAACACGCAATCGGCCTTCACGCGCCCTCCGCTTGCTGGTAGCCGCGGCAGGTTACCTGAAACAGGTTCCGGTCTTCCAGCCGCAGCGCGGTGAGGCTGCCGCCCCAGACGCAGCCGCTGTCGAGCGCCACCAGCCGGTCGGCGAGCCTGAGGCCGAGCGCCGACCAGTGGCCGCAGATGATCGGCAGTTCCCCGGCCGCGCGCAGCTCGAACCAGGGCCGGAAGCCGGGCGGCGCCGCCGCGCCTTTCGCGCGCAGCTCCATTTCGCCCGCCGCGTTGCAAAAGCGCAGCCGCGTCATGGCGTTGACGATCACCCGCAGGCGGTCCCAGCCGGCGAGGTCGTCGCGCCAGGCGGATGGGGTGCCGCCGTACATCTTCGACAGGAAGGCGCGATAGTCGGCGGCGCGCAGCGCGCGCTCCACCTCGCGCGCCAGCGCCTGCGCCTGCCCGAGGTTCCACTGCGGCAGCAGGCCGGCATGCACCATCGCGTACTGGTGCTCGACGTGCATCAGCGGGCGGCCCCGCAGCCACGCGAGCAGCTGCGGCGCATCGGGCGCGGCGAGCAGCTCGTCGAGCGTGTCGTCGCCGCGTTTTTTCGCGAAGCCTTCGGCGACGCACAGCAGGTGCAGGTCGTGGTTGCCGAGGACCACCACCGCCTTGTCCCCCAGGCCGCGCACAAAGCGCAGGACTTGCAGGGAGTCAGGCCCGCGGTTGACCAAGTCGCCGACGAACCAAAGACGATCGCGCGTCGGATCGAACTCCAGACGCGCCAGCAGCGCCTGCAGCTCCTCGTTGCAGCCCTGCACGTCGCCGATCGCGTAGGTCGCCATCGGCGGCGAGTCTACAGGGCGGCGTCCATCCTGCGGTACTGGATCGCCTCGGCGACATGCGCCGCCTCGATCGTGCGCGCCGCCTCCAGGTCGGCGATGGTGCGCGCCACGCGCAGCACGCGGTGATAGGCGCGCGCCGACAGCGACAGGCGCCGCATCGCCTGCTTCACCAGGCCCTCGGCCTCGGCCCCGATGGCGCAATGCGCTTCGATTTCCTGCGTGCCGAGTTGCGCATTCGCCTTGCCCTGGCGCGCGAGTTGCGCCTCGCGCGCAGCGGCGACGCGCGCACGAATCGCTGCGCTGCTTTCGCCGTCCGCCGCCGCCAGCAGCTCCGCCTCGCGCGGCAGGGGTGCTTCGATCTTGATGTCGATGCGGTCGGCGAGCGGCCCCGAGATGCGCGCGCGATAGCGGGCGATGGCGTCGGGCGTGCAGCGGCAGCGCCCCGCAAGCTGCCCCAGGTAGCCGCAGGGGCAGGGATTCATGGCAGCCACCAGCTGGAAGCGCGCCGGAAACCGCGCCTGCCGCGCGCCGCGCGACAGCGATACCCAGCCCGACTCCAGCGGCTCGCGCAGCGCCTCCAGCGTCTCGCGGCCGAACTCGGGCAACTCGTCCAGGAACAGCACGCCGTGGTGCGCGAGGGAAATCTCCCCGGGGCGCGGCGGGCTGCCGCCGCCCACCAGCGCCACGCGCGAGGCGGTATGGTGCGGGGCGCGCAACGGCCGCGAGCCCCAGCGCGCCGCATCGAAGCCCGCCGTGGCGGCCGACTGAATGGCGGCGCTCTCCAGCGCCTCGGCGCCGCTCATCGGCGCGAGGATCCCCGGGAAGCGCGACGCCAGCATGGATTTGCCGGTGCCGGGCGGACCGACGAGCAGCAGGCTGTGGGCGCCCGCTGCCGCCACTTCCAGGGCGCGCTTGACCGCGGACTGGCCTTTCACGTCGCGAAAATCGGCATACACGGCCGCGGCGGGCGTCGCGTCGTTGCGCTGCCGCTCGAGGGGTACTTGGCCGGCGAGGTGCGCGCACACTTCGAGCAGCGTCTTCGCCGGCAGCACGGTGGCGCGCTCGGCAAGCGCGGCTTGCGCCGCGCTCGGTGCCGGCAGCACGAAGCTGCGCCCCGCGCGTCCGCAGCCGAGCGCCATCGCCAGGGCGCCGCGCACCGGACGCAGCTCCCCGGTGAGCGAGAGTTCTCCCGCGAACTCCAGACCCTCGAGCGCCGCCGCCTTCAGCTGGCCGCTCGCGGCGAGGATGCCGAGCGCGATCGGCAGGTCGAAGCGGCTCGAGTCCTTGGGCAGGTCGGCGGGGGCAAGGTTGACGGTGATGCGCCTCGACGGAAAGTCGAACTGGGCGTGGTTGAGCGCGGCGCGCACCCGGTCCTTCGCCTCGCGCACCTCGGCATCGGGCAGGCCGACGATATGGAAGGCGGGCAGCCCGGGCCCGAGGTGCACTTCCACCGTCACGCCGGGAGCGTCGATGCCGGCGAGCGCGCGGCTCGCCACCGTTGCCAGGGCCATGGGCCTTCCCCTTCCGGGAAAAGCAACGCGGCGCGGGCGCCGCGGTTTACCGCTTCTCCAGCCCGGCGACGCGCGCTTCCAGGTCGGCGAGCTTGGCCTGCGCGCGCTCGAGGAGCTTCTTCTGCACCTCGAAGTCCTCGCGCAGCACCACGTCGTAGCGGTCGAAGAACGCGGCGAGCAGGGCGCGCAGGTTCTTCTCCAGGTCCTGCGCGGGCGATTGGCGCGCCGCCTCGCCGATGCGCTCGCCCAATTCGTCCAGCAGCCGGCTGTCGATCATGGGCGCGAGCCTAGCATGCGTGTTGCACCAAATTGGAGCATGCCGATGCACCTCCGCACTCCGGCCGGGCTTCCCGTCGAAATACCACGTCCGAAATGAACCTACGTTCTTGAAAAACCACGTTTTTCTGTTCTGGCACGAGAGGTGCTTTGAGGGAGAAGCGTTTTCTCACTCGACACCTTTGGAGGTCACATGATGCGTCAGTCCCTACTTGCAGCTGCAGTTGCCGCCGCGCTGGCGGTACCCGGCCTCGCCAACGCGCAAGCCAAGTCCCCCCATACCGTCGCCGGCAACATGGGCGTCTTCAGCGATTACCGCTTCCGCGGCATTTCGCAGACCTTCGAGCAGCCCGCCATCCAGGGCGGCATCGATTATTCGCACGCGAGCGGATTCTACCTCGGCAACTGGAACTCGAACGTGAGCGGGCTGAGCTATCCGGACGGCGGCGGGATCGAGATGGACTTCTACGGCGGCTACAAGTTCGAGACCGGACCGGTGACGCTGGACGTCGGCCTGCTGCAGTACTACTACCCCGGCGCGAAATACGCCAACGGCGACAAGTTCGACACCACCGAGGCGTACGTCGGCGTGGCCTGGAAGTGGCTCACTGCCAAATACTCCATCACCACGGGCGACTACTTCGGCCTGACCTCGGCCACCAGCGGCTCCTGCACGGGCGCCGACTCCAAGAACTCCGGCTACCTCGACATTACCGCTTCGTACGAGATCATGCCGAAGCTCACCCTGGTCGGCCATGTCGGCAACCAGACGATCAAGGACTGCGACCCGCTCGAGTACAGCGACTGGAAGCTCGGCATCACGTACGACATGAACGGCTGGCTGCTGGGCGCCGCCTATATCGACACCGACGCCGACGAGACCCTGTACACCTTGACCTCCTCCGGCGGCAAGGTGAAGGAGATCGGCAAGGGCACCGTCGTGTTCTCGGTCAGCAAGTCGTTCTGACACACAGTGACCAAGCGCGGGCGCATGGCGCGCCCGCGCGTTCCAGGAGAAAAGGATGAAACTGATTTCAGCCATCATCAAGCCGTTCAAGCTCGACGAGGTGCGCGAAGCCCTCTCGGGCATCGGCGTACAGGGGATCACCGTGACCGAGGTGAAGGGCTTCGGCCGGCAGAAGGGCCACACCGAGCTGTACCGCGGCGCGGAGTACGTGGTCGATTTCCTGCCGAAAGTGAAGATCGACGTCGCGGTGAAGTCCGACCTGCTCGAGCGCGCCATCGAGGCGATCGAGAAGGCGGCCAACACCGGCAAGATCGGCGACGGCAAGATCTTCGTGTTCGAGCTCGAGAAAGTCATCCGCATCCGCACCGGCGAAACCGATGCGGACGCGCTCTAGGGAGATGCACATGAAGAAGCTGTTCGCAATGATCGCGCTGGCCACCTCGTTCGCTTTCGCGGGCGCGGCGCTGGCGCAGGACAAGCCCGCCGCGACGCCGGACAAGCCGGCAGCGGCGGCCGAGGCGGCCAAGCCCGCCGCCGAACCCGCCAAGCCGGCGCCGCCCAAGGTGGACAAGGGCGACACCGCCTGGATGCTGGTGGCCACCGCGCTGGTCATCCTGATGACCATCCCGGGCCTGGCGCTGTTCTACGGCGGCATGGTCCGCTCGAAGAACACGCTCTCGGTGCTGATGCAGGTGTTCGTGACCTTCTGCGCGATCGCCGTGGTGTGGGTGGTGTACGGCTACTCGATCGCGTTTACCGGCAGCAATGCCTTCATCGGCGGATTCTCGAAGATGTTCCTGTCGGGCGTGACCGGCGAATCGCTTGGCGCCACCTTCTCCAAGGGCGTGGCGATCCCGGAACTCGTGTTCGTCGCCTTCCAGCTCACCTTCGCGGCCATCACCTGCGGCCTGATCGTCGGCGCCTTCGCCGAGCGCATCAAGTTCTCGGCGGTGCTGGTGTTCGCGGTGCTGTGGTTCACCTTCGCCTACGCGCCGATGGCGCACATGGTGTGGTACTGGGACGGCCCCGACGCGATCACCGACGCCAAGAGCCTGGAGGCGGTGACCGCCGCCGCGGGCTGGCTGTGGCAAAAGGGCGCCCTCGACTTCGCCGGCGGCACCGTGGTGCACATCAACGCCGGCGTCGCCGGGCTGGTGGGCGCCTGGGTGATCGGCAAGCGCATCGGCTACGGCAAGGAAGCGATGCCGCCGCACAACCTGCCGCTCACCATGATCGGCGCGTGCATGCTGTGGGTGGGCTGGTTCGGCTTCAACGCCGGGTCCAATCTCGAAGCCACCGGCACGGCAGCGATCGCGTTCCTCAACACGATCGTCGCCACCGCCGCCGCGGTGCTCGCCTGGCTGCTGGCGGAATCCCTCGCCCGCGGCAAGGCTTCGGCGCTCGGCGCCGCGTCCGGCGCGGTCGCCGGTCTGGTGGCGATCACGCCGGCCTGCGGCTTCGTCGGCATCATGGGCGGGCTGGTGATCGGGCTGGCCGCCGGCGTGGCGGGTTTCTGGGGCGTGAACGGCCTGAAGAAGCTGCTGGGCGCGGACGATTCGCTCGACGTGTTCGGCGTGCATGGCGTCTGCGGCATCGTCGGCGCTCTGCTCACTGGCGTATTCGCTGCGCCCTCGCTCGGCGGCTCGGGGATCTACGACTACGTGGCCAACAAGGTTTCCGCGGACTATTCGATATGGAATCAGGTGATCGTGCAGGGCACCGGTGTCCTCACCACGATTGTCGTGTCCGGCGTGGTCTCCCTGATCGCCTTCAAGCTCGTGGACCTGACCATCGGCCTGCGCGTCACCGAGGAAGCCGAGCGCGAAGGCCTCGACACCACCTCGCACGGCGAGGCGGCCTACCGGATGTAGCCGGCCCGAAGTCTCCCCCTAGGTCCAGACCTAGTTCCCCGGGGCGCGCAAGCGCCCCGTTTTTTTGCGCGCGACCGGCTCGCCTATACTCGGCGCTCCATGAACGCGGCCGAACACCTCCTCGGGCGGGAAGCGCTCGCGCGCCACGGCGAGCGCACCGCGCTCCTCTGCGGCGAGGAGACGCTCAGCTACCGCGCGCTCGCCGCGGAAGTCGGGCGGGCGGCGAACGCGCTGCGCGCGCTCGGCGTGCAGCCGGGCGAGCGCGTGCTGCTCCTGCTGCGCGACACGCCCGAATTCGTCGCCGCCTGGCTGGGCGCGGTGCAGTGCGGCGCGGTGGCGATCGGCCTCAACACCAAGCTGCCCGAAGACGACTACCGCCACATGCTCGCCGACAGCGGCGCGCGCCTGCTGATCGCGGAGGATGCCCTGCTCGCCGTGCTCGGGCCGCTCGCAGAGCAGCTCGCGCGCGAGCGGCGGCTCGCCGCGACCGCTGCCTGGCGCAAAGCGCTGCGCCAGGCAGCGCCGCAGGCAGATTTCCACCCGGCGCAGGCCGAGACGGCGGCTTTCTGGCTCTATTCCTCCGGCACCACGGGCCGGCCCAAGGGCATCGTGCACGCGCACCGCGACGTGCTGCCCGCCGGGCAGGCGCAACGCGAGGTGGTGGGGCTGGGGCCCGGCGACAAGGTGTTCGCCACGTCGAAACTGTTCTTCGCCTATGCGCTGGAGAACGGCCTGCTGGGCCCGCTCGCGCTCGGCGCCACCGCCGTCCTGCACCCGGACTGGGCGGACGTCGAGCAGATCCAGGCGGTCATCGCGCGCCACCAGCCGAGCGCGGTGTTCAGCGTGCCGACCTTCTATCGCCGCCTGCTCGCGCTGCCCGCCGAGCGCCTGGCGCCGCTGCGCGCCGTGCGCCACTACGTTTCCGCCGGCGAGCGCCTGCCAGAGCCGATTTTCGAGGGTTGGCGCGCGGCCACCGGGCGCGAGATCCTCTCGGTGTACGGCATGTCGGAGACCTTCTGCGTCATCATGGCCACGCCGCCGGGGGGCGCGGGCGCGCATCGCAGCGGCAAGCCGCTGCGCGGCGTGGAAGTGCGCCTGCTCGACGAGGACGGCGACGAGCTCGACAACGGCCAGCCCGGCGTGCTCTGGCTGCGCCATCCCGCCCTCAGCTCGGGCTACGCCAATCGCCCCGACGCGACGCGCGAGCAGTTCCGCGACGGCTGGTTCTGCACCAGGGACGTGTTCCTGCGCGACGCGCAGGGCTACTACTCGCACCAGGGGCGCAGCGACGAGCTGGTGAAGATCGCCGGCCAGTGGGTGCAGCCCGGCGATCTGGAGGAAGCCGTGCAGGGCCTGCCGTCGGTGGCCGAGGCTGCCTGCGTGACGGCGCCCGACGGCGACGGTTTCGAGCGCCTGGCGCTGTTCGTTGCCGCGCGCGGCGGCGACCCGCAGGCGGCGATCGCGGCGGCGGCGGCGGCCTGCGAACAGAAGCTGCCGCGCCACAAGCGGCCGAAGTGGGTCCTGCCGATCGCCGAGCTGCCGCGCACCGCCACCGGCAAGGTGCAGCGCTTCAAACTGCGCGAACTGCTTGCGCAGCGGCGCGCCGCCAAGGACTAGAATCCGCGTTTTTCCCCCAGAGGTCAGCATGGCTTATGCATTCCCGATCTGGACCCCGCCGGCGCTGCCGGTCGCGGGCGGCGGCGACAGCTTTCCGGTGCGCCGCATCTTCTGCGTCGGCCGCAACTACGCCGAGCACCAGAAGGAGATGGGCGGCAGCGGCCGCGAGCAGCCGTTCTTCTTCATCAAGAGCGCGCACGCGCTGGTCGCCGGTGGCGGCAACGTGCATTACCCGCCGAAGACGGCGAACTATCACTACGAGACCGAGCTGGTGGTCGCCATCCACAAGGGCGGCCGGCGCATCGACGCCCGGCGCGCCAACGAGCACGTATTCGGCTACGCGGTCGGTCTGGACATGACGCGGCGCGACCTGCAGCAGCTGGGCAAGGACCACGGCCGCCCCTGGGATTTCGGCAAGGACTTCGACGAAGCCGCGCCCTGCAGCGCGCTTGCGCCGGCCGCCAAGATCGGCCACCCGTCAAAGGGCGCGATCTGGCTGCAGGTGAACGGCAAGGAGCGGCAGCGGGCCGACCTCGCCGACATGATCTGGTCGGTGCCCGAGCAGATCGCCTACCTGTCGGAGTACTACACGATCGAGCCCGGCGACATCATCTACTCCGGCACGCCGGCCGGCGTCGGCCCGGTAAAGGCGGGCGACGAGCTGCACGCGGGAATCGACGGGGTCGGCGAGCTCAAGGTGAAGATGGTGCCCGCGCTTTGAAGCTGTACACCTATTTCCGCAGTTCAGCGGCGTTCCGCGTGCGTATCGCGCTGCACCTCAAGGGGCTCGCTGTCGAGTCGGCGTTCGTGCACCTGGCGAAGGGCGAGCACCGCAAACCCGGCTACGTCGCGGTGAATCCGCAGGGGCTGGTGCCGGCGCTCTCGGTGGACGGGCAGGTGCTGGCCCAGTCGCTTGCCATCATGGAATACCTGGAAGAGACGCAGCCGCAGCCGCCGCTGCTGCCCAGGGACGCCCTGGGCCGCGCGCGCGTGAGAAACCTTGCGCTCATCGTCGCCTGCGAGATCCACCCGCTGAACAATCCGCGCGTGCTCAAGTACGTCAAGGGCACGCTGGGCCACAGCGACGAGGACGTCAACGCCTGGTACCGCCACTGGATCGCCGACGGCCTCGCCACGCTCGAAGCCGAACTGCGGCGGCCGGGTACCGGCCGCTACAGCCACGGCGATGCGCCCGGAATGGCCGATTGCTGCCTGGTGCCGCAGATATTCAATGCGAAGCGCTACCAGTGCGAACTTGCGCCCTATCCCACGGTGATGCGCGTGTTCGAGACGTGCATGCAGCTGGATGCATTCGACCGCGCGCAGCCGAGCAGACAACCGGACGCCGAATGAAGCGCGCGACGACGGGCAGGTTCCGGGTCTACCGCAGGTTCCATCCCGGCACGCAACCGGCGTACGACTACCCTCCCTATGCCTCGACGGCGAAGCGCCACCCGACGCGGCCGCTGGTGATCGTCCCGCAAACCCTGTCGGAAATTACCGGCCCGGTATTCGGTCTGGACGATGTCAAGCCCACCGACAACGACCTGACGCGGCAGCACAGGGGTGATCCGATCGGCGAGCGCATCATGGTGGGCGGCCGCGTGCTCGACGAGAACGGCAGGGCGGTGCCGCATGCGCTGATCGAAATATGGCAGGCCAATGCCGCCGGGCGCTATCCGCACAAGGTGGATCGGCACAATGCCCCGGTGGACCCGAATTTCTCCGGCGCCGGGCGCACGCTGACCGACGCCAAGGGGCGTTACCGCTTCATCACCATCCGGCCGGGGGAGTACCCATGGCGCAATCACTACAACGCCTGGCGCCCGGCGCACATTCACTTCTCCCTGTTCGGGCGGGCGTTCCTCACGCGCCTGGTGACGCAGATGTACTTCCCTGGCGACCCGTTGCTGCGCTACGACCCGATGTACATGAGCATTCCGGACCAGAAGGCGCGGATGCGCCTCATTGCGCAGTTCGATCTCGAGAATACTGTTCCTGAGCAAGCGCTCGCTTACCGTTTTGACATCGTCCTGCGCGGGCGCGCGGCGACCCCGATGGACCGCCCGTGAGGCTGCGCGCAAGCGGCTCGCAGACTGTCGGTCCCTACCTGCACATCGGGCTGACCTGGCTCAACACCGCGAAGATCGCCGGCGCCGGCGTGCAGGGCGAGCGCATCACCGTGCAGGGTCGGCTCCTCGACGGCAACGGCAAAGCGGTGAGCGACGGGCTCATCGAGATCTGGCAGGCGAACGCCGCAGGCAAGTACGCGCACCCTGACGACCGGCAGGAAAAGGCGCTGCAGAAGGGCTTTCGCGGCTTCGGCCGCATCCCGACCGACGCCAGGGGCGCATTCAGGTTCACCACCATCAAGCCCGGGCGCGCGCCCGGGCCCGGCGGCAGGCTGCAGGCGCCGCATCTTGCGGTGACGATCTTCATGCGCGGGCTGCTCAAGCAGCTCTCGACGCGCCTTTATTTCCCCGGCGAGCCCGCCAATGCGCAGGACCCGGTGCTGCAACGGGTCCCCGCGGCGCGGCGCGCGACGCTCATCGCGCGGAGGATGTCCAGGGGCGTTGTACAGTGGAATATCGTCCTGCAGGGCAAGGGCGAAACGGTGTTCTTCGACTACTGAAGCTAGGCGTCGCGGAACAACGCCTTCAATTCTCCGGGAATTTCCACGCCGCGCAGGCGCGTGCCGGGGCCGTTGTCGAATTTTCCCCAGACGCGCGTCTCCGAACCCTTGGCGAGCGCCATGCCGTCCTCGCGCTGCACTTCATGCGCCACCACAAAGGACTTGCTGCCGAAGCGCAGGATGCGCGAGCGCACTTCGCAGCGGTCGCCCTGCTCTGCCGGGTACAGGAACTGGCAGTCGGCGGACACCAGCGGCATGGCGAGGTGCTCGGCACGCATGCGCTTCGCGCCGTAGCCGACCGAGGCGAAGAACGCCCAGCAGGCCGCGTCCATCCAGCGGAAGTAGGTCGGGTAGAAGATGATGCCGGCAGGGTCGCAGTCCCCCCAGTGCACCTCGCAGGAGAAGGCCGCGACCTTCGACGGAAAATCGCCGGCGTTCACGTCTGCTCCCAGGGCAGGCCGTCGCGGCGCCAGCCCGCCAGGGTATTGCGATGGTGCCGCTCGTCCAGGTCCCCCTCGAAACCGTGCAGCACGTTGACCACGCGCTGGAATCCGGCGCGCTCGAGCTCCTCGCCGGCTTCCACCGACCGGTTGCCGCTGCGGCAGATGAGGACCACCGGGCGATCGACGTCGCCGGCGGCAAGCCTGCGCACCTCGGCGGCAAATGCGGTATTGCGCGCCATGCTTGGGCCCTCGTTCCACGCGATGTGCACCGAGCCCAGGGGATAGCCGACGAAGGCCAGCTCCAGCTCGCTGCGGCAGTCGATGAACAGCGCTTCCGGGTGCCGCTGGAGGAACTGCTGCGCGCTCTTGGGTTCCAGGTGCTCCATGCGGGGAGCCAATTATAGCGTAAGCAATTGACAGATCAGGACTAACTAGGCAAACTGCGGGTTCGCGCCGATTTGATGTTCAGCTTGCGGGCGCGTTACAAATACCGCTAAAGAGACGTGCCGAGACGCCCGTTTCCGCGCAAGCCGAACGGGCGTTTTGTTTTCCGGGATCCGATGACGCATAGCGATCGCAGCGCGCAGCTCGCGGCACTGATGGGCGAGAGGATCCTCGTCCTCGACGGCGCCATGGGCACCATGATCCAGCGCGAACGGCTGGACGAGGCCCAGTTCCGCGGCGAGCGCTTCCGCGACTGGCCGCGGGACCTGCGCGGCAACAACGACCTGCTGGCGCTGACGCAGCCGGACCTCATCCGCAGCATCCATGAGCAGTACCTCGAGGCCGGCGCCGACATCATCGAGACCAACACTTTCAATTCGACCGCCGTGTCGATGGCCGACTACGGCATGGAGGCGCAGGTGGCCGAGCTCAATCTCGCCGCGGCGCGCCTCGCGGTGGCGGCGGCGCGCGCCTGCGAAGAGAAGGATCCCTCGCGGCCGCGCTTCGTCGCGGGGGTGCTCGGGCCGACGACCAAGACCGCGTCGCTCTCGCCCGATGTCAACGACCCGGGTTTTCGCGCCATCAATTTCGACCAGCTGGCCGCGGCCTACGGCGAGGCGGCGGCAGCGCTCGCCGAGGGCGGCGTGGACCTGTTCCTGGTGGAGACGGTGTTCGACACGCTGAACGCCAAGGCCGCGCTGTTCGCGCTGGAAGAGCTTTTCGAGCGGCGCGGCAGGCGCTGGCCGGTGATCGTCTCCGGCACCATCACCGACGCCTCGGGGCGCACGCTCTCCGGTCAGACCACCGAGGCGTTCTACAACTCCGTGCGCCACATGCGGCCGCTCGCCGTGGGACTCAATTGCGCGCTCGGCGCCAAGGAACTGCGGCCCCACGTCGAAGAGCTTGCCGCCATCGCGGAAGCCTTCGTTTCCTGCCATCCGAATGCCGGCTTGCCGAACGCCTTCGGCGAGTACGACGACACGCCGCAGAACATGGCCGCGCTGATGGGCGAGTGGGCGAGGAACGGCTGGCTCAACATCATCGGCGGTTGCTGCGGCACCACCGCCGAGCATATCCGCGCGCTGGCGCAGGCCGTGCAGGGCGTCGTGCCGCGGCGCATCCCGCAGCTGCCGAGGCAGCTGCGCCTCGCCGGGCTGGAACCGCTCAACATCGGCGCGCAGTCCCTGTTCGTCAACGTCGGCGAGCGCGCCAACGTCACCGGCTCGAAGGCCTTCGCGCGCCTCATCCTTGCCGGCAACTACGCCGATGCCCTCGCGGTGGCGCGCCAGCAGGTGGAAAACGGCGCGCAGCTGATCGACGTCAACATGGACGAGGGGATGCTCGATTCGGAAGCCGCCATGCAGCGCTTCCTCAGCCTGGTCGCCGCCGAGCCCGACATCGCGCGCGTGCCGGTGATGATCGACAGCTCCAAGTGGCGCGTGATCGAGGCGGGCCTCAAGTGCATGCAGGGCAAGTGCATCGTCAACTCCATCAGCCTCAAGGAGGGCGAGGCGGAATTCCTGCGACAGGCGCGCCTTGCGCGCCGCTACGGCGCCGCGGTGGTGGTGATGGCCTTCGACGAGCAGGGGCAGGCGGACACGCTCGAGCGGCGCACCGCGATCTGCCGGCGCGCCTACGAGCTGTTGATCGCGCGGGCCGGTTTCGCCCCCGAGGACATCATCTTCGACCCCAACATCTTCGCCGTGGCGACCGGTCTCGAGGAACACGCGCGCTACGGCCTGGACTATCTCGAGGCGGCGCGCTGGATCCGCGCCAACCTGCCGCACGCACAGGTCTCGGGCGGCCTGTCCAACCTGTCGTTCTCGTTCCGCGGCAACGATGCAGTGCGCGAGGCGATGCATACGGCGTTCCTGTACCACGCGGTGCGCGCGGGCATGTCGATGGGCATCGTGAACGCCGGGCAGCTGGGCGTGTACGAGGAGATCGAGCCGCAGCTTCTCGAGCGCGTCGAAGACGTGGTCCTCAACCGCCGCGCCGACGCCACCGAGCGGCTGGTCGAGTTCGCCGACACGGTGAAGGCGGGCGGCGGCAAGGCGGCCAGGGAAGACGACGCCTGGCGGCGCGCGCCGGTGCGCGAGCGCCTGGTGCACGCGCTGGTGACCGGCACGGCCACGCACGTCCTCGCCGACACCGAGGAGGCGCGCCTCGCCGCCGCACGCCCCATCGAGGTGATCGAAGGGCCGCTGATGGACGGCATGAACGTGGTCGGCGACCTGTTCGGCGCCGGCAAGATGTTCCTGCCGCAGGTGGTGAAGTCCGCGCGCGTGATGAAGCAGGCGGTGGCGCACCTGATTCCGTTCATCGAGGCGGAGAAGGCGAAGACCGGCGAGGCCGGCCGGCCCAAGGGCAAAATCGTGATCGCCACGGTGAAGGGCGACGTGCACGACATCGGCAAGAACATCGTCGCCGTGGTGCTCCAGTGCAACAACTACGACGTGGTGAACCTCGGGGTGATGGTGCCGGCGCAGAAGATCCTCGACACGGCGCGCGAGGAGAGAGCCGACGCGATCGGCCTTTCCGGACTGATCACGCCCTCGCTCGAGGAGATGACGCACGTCGCGAAGGAGATGGAGCGCCAGGGGCTGCGCCTGCCGCTGCTGATCGGCGGCGCCACCACGTCGCGCGCACACACCGCGGTGAAGATCGCCCCCGCCTATTCGGGCCCCGTGGTGTACGTGCCCGACGCCTCGCGCTCGGTGACGGTGACGCAGAGCCTGCTGTCGGCAGAGGCACGCGAGGCCTACGCCGCGGAGGTGCGCGCCGACTACGACAGGATCCGCCGCCAGCACGCGGACAAGAAGGGCCAGGGGCCCTTGCTGCCGATCGCGCGCGCGCGCGAGCTCGGCCACGCGACCGACTGGCAGGCGTATACGCCGCCGCAGCCCGTGAAGCCGGGCGTCACCGCCCTGAAGAACTACCCGCTCGACAAGCTCGTGCCCTACATCGACTGGGGGCCGTTCTTCCAGACCTGGGAACTGTCGGGCCCCTATCCGGCGATCCTCGAGGACGCGGTGGTCGGCGCCGAAGCGAAGAAGCTGTTCGCCGACGCGCAAGGTTTCCTGAAGAAAATGATCGACGGCCGCTGGGTGCGGGCGAGCGGCGTGTGCGGCCTGTACCCCGCGGCGCGGGTCGGCGACGACATCGAGATCTATCGCGACGCATCGCGGCGCGAAGTGCGGCTGACCTGGCACAACCTGCGCCAGCAGAACCAGAAGCCGGCGGGCAGGGCCAACCAGTGCCTGGCCGACTATGTGGCGCCGAAGGAGGCCGGCGTGCCGGACTGGATCGGCGCCTTCGCCGTTACCGCCGGACTCGGCATCGAGCGCAAGCTCGCCGAGTTCGAGCGCGCGCACGACGACTATTCGGCAATCATGCTCAAGGCGCTCGCCGACCGGCTGGCGGAAGCCTTCGCCGAGCACCTGCACCAGCGCGTGCGCCGCGAGTACTGGGGCTACGCCGCGAACGAGGCGCTCGGCAACGCCGAGCTGATCGCCGAGAAATACCGCGGCATCCGCCCGGCGCCGGGCTACCCGGCCTGCCCCGACCACACCGAGAAGCGGACG
>Ga0075420_100002356_pt1 | contig 16312 bp, 19 predicted proteins | sample SoiMetdeltSBSDD4_FD_75296 | JGI IMG/M metagenome (GOLD analysis project Ga0075420, IMG submission 75296) | Bulk soil microbial communities from a Populus tree surrounding site in Tennessee, USA - Soil MetaG P. deltoides SBSDD4 | ecosystem: Environmental > Terrestrial > Soil > Tree plantation... | reverse complement strand
GGGTGTGGCAGGCCGCCACCGCCCGCGCCGCCATACCGATCGACGCCCGCCGTGACTGCAGCATCTTCCTGGACGAGGCGCAGAACTTCCTCACCCTCGCCAGCAGCCTGGACACCATGCTGGCCGAGGCCCGCAAGTACCGGCTGTCCATGGTCCTGGCCCACCAGGACCTCGCCCAGTTCCCCCGCGACCTGCTCGCCGCCGTGTCCACCAACGCGCGCAACAAGGTGTACTTCACCTGCGGCCCCGAGGACGCCCGGGTCCTCGCCAGGCACACCCTCCCGGAACTCGACGAGCACGACCTCAGCCACCTGGACGCCTACACCGCCGCCTCCCGCCTGGTCGTGAACGGGCGGCAGACCCCGGCGTTCACCATGCACACCCGTCCCGCCCGCCCCACCGTGGGTGAGGCCACCGCCATCCGGCAGGCCGCCGAGCGGTCCGTGCCCGCACAGGACACCAGCGGCATCGACGAGGTCGTCAAGCGGCTGTCCAAACCGGACAAGCGCCGCCAGCGCAAGCCCCGCACCGCCTAGCCTCCCGCGCTCCAAACCCGCACACACCGCTGTCACCGCAGCCGATTCGACCGGTCCTGGGGGGCCTCCTGCTGCTGCTCCTAGCCGGTGTCCCGACTCCACCGGTCCCTCCGGTGACAGCGGCTGCTGACCAGCGCTGTCAGTGCCGCACCCGGGCCTGACACCCCGATCCGAACCACCCCACCGATTCAAGACACCCCTCCGTGATCGGAGGGAAACCCTCATCTCCGAAGGAGCACACAGCTCATGTCGACCACGTCCGATCCGTCGATGACCACCGGCCCGTCGTCCACCACATCCTCGTCCTTGTCCTCGTCTCCTGCTCCGTCGTCTCCTGCTCCGTCGTCTCCTGCTCCGTCGTCTCCTGCTCCGTCGTTACCTGCTCCGTCGTTACCTGCTCCCTCGTCACCTGCTCCGCCTGCAGCGTCCAAGCGGCGTCGCCGCCCGAACCGTGTGCCGCCGCCGGCCGGCAAGCCCGGGCCGTTCGACCCCCTGCGCCGGCTCACCTCCCGCGACGAACTGCTGCTGTCCTGGCTGGCCGAGCACTACCTGCTGTCCAGCGATCAGATCACCCACGCCCTGTTCACCAACCCGCGCACCGCCCGGCAGCGGCTGACCATCCTGACCCGGCTCGGGTTCCTCACCGCCATCCCCCGCGGCCGCGACGACGGCGCACCCCAACCGTGGCTGTACACCCTCGGCCCGCTCGGCCTGGGCCTGCACCCGCGCGCCTACTCCGACCCGGACAACCTCGGCCTCAAGCCCCCGCGCAGCAGCGTCGACCGGGCCCGGCGGATCCTCGCCAGCCCGCAGGCCGAGCACTTCCTCGGCGTCAACCAGTTCTTCGTCGACCTGCACGCCCACCACCGCAGCCACCCGCACGCGAGTCTGCTGCGGTGGTGGTCCGAACGCCACGCCACCGACACCTACAGCCGCGCCGACATCCATCCAGACGGGCACGGCATCTGGCAGGTCCACGGTCGCGACAGCACCCGCACGGTTGGGTTCTTCCTGGAACTGGACCGCTCCACCGAGAACCTCGCCCGCGTCATCGGCAAGCTGAAAGGCTACGAGACCCTCGCCCGGTTCGGCCCCCGCTACCCGGTGCTGCTGTGGGTCCCCGACACCCGCCGCGAAACCAGCCTGCTGCGGGCCCTGGACGGCGTGCACACCGCCATGCCGGTCGCCACCGCCGTGCAGCAAACCAACCCAGCCGGCCCGATCTGGGCCCTCACCACGGATCCCTACCAGCGTCGGCCGCTGCACCAACTGCCCAGCGACCCGGGCCCCGACACGGTCACCAACCCCGACCGCGGCCAGACCTACCACGCCAGGGACGACCACGATGACCAGTAGCGACCCCGCTCCCAAGCGGCCAACCCAACCGCGGCCTGCGCGCGAGCGTGACCTGGCCGAGGAGCTGGAAGCCCGCACCACGCGGCTGCAGGTGCTGGCCGCCGCACACCGGCGTCTGCGCGAGGGCATCCGGTACGAGGCACAGCGGCTGGTCGCAAACGGGGTGCTGTGCCGCGGCGGTACCAACGCCGCCCTGGCCCGGCTGCGGCTGCCACCCCTGGACCTCGACGAGCCGACCGACGCGCTGACCTTCCAGGTCACCGTCGCCCTGCGGGTGGCCGCGCACAACGCGCAGCAGGCACACGCCCGCGCCGCGGCGATCGTCATGCACGACCAGACCCACCTGCGCGACGCCACCGCCGACGACGACCCCACCATCTGCGTCCTCGGCGCCGAGGCGACCTCGACCTCCGGTCACACCACCTTCGCGGTGGAGGCCGACCTACACCTGACCTTCTACCTCGAATGCGCCAGCGGCCCGGTCCCGTGGGCCACGGCCCGACGGCGCCTGGAGACCGACCTGGCCCGGCTGGACCGGGTCGAACCCGACCTGAACACCATCACGCAGGTCGACGCCCGCCGCGTCGGCCCGCCCGACCCCGACGGTGACGACCCCGACAAGTACGACCCCGACGACGCCTGGGACTAACCCCCCGGCGGCGTCAACGATCACGGCACCGCGAGCCAATCGGCTCTCACACTGCCCGGTGTGACCACACTGTGAGAGCAACTGCTCTCACACCCGGCCATCAACGGCGTCGGCACCACCGGCCGGATCGCTCTCACACGCAGGTCAACGCCCGTTCCCGGCCAGCACCCGGCACGGCGGCACTGACAGCGGCCGACGCTACCGTTCCCGGCAACACCTTCACACATATCAGCACCACCCCGGTCCGGTCCCACCTTCGGGCACCACCGCCGCACCAACCGGTGCGCCACGCCCACCCGCCAACACCTGGCCGGTCGGCCCGCGCGCCGCGCGGCGACCCCCGAGGTCGCACCAGACCACCAGCACCACTGCTGGATCCGTTCAGCACCAACCAATCCCTTCCACGCAGCGACCCATGCACCCGGTGGGCCGCGCACCCCTGCGCGCTCTCACGCGCCACAGCCGAGGAGGATCCCGCATGTCCAAGAAGCCGGCCGGCAACAACACGGCCAACCCCAGCCCGACCACCACGGTCCAGCCCGACCCGACGATCCGCATCATGATCGTCTGCGTGCCCGACGACCTGCCCGGCGCCGTGTTCGACCGCCGCCAGCTCGACCGGCACTTCGGGGTCCAGGGCTGCATCGCCCAACGGTTCTGGGCCAAGCCCACCGCGGTGTGGAACCGCCGGCAGCTGGTCGACGCCCGCAAGGGCCGTCCGACCCCCTGCGCCGGTGGCCCGCTGCGGCTACTGGACCTGGTCGCGCTGCGACACGCCTACGGTGTGGGCGCCGGTGTGCGCCACCAGACCTTCGTGCGTGTCGTGCGCGGCACACGCGACGCCCGCCCCTGGGTGACCTACGTACAGCGCCACCTCGACGACCCGGACGCCTACCCGATGGACAAGGCGCAAGCCGACTTCAACAACCAGCCTCGGGTCCTGGCCCTTCGCACCCACAACGCCGTCACCTACGGCGCCAGGCGCCTGGAGCCAGAGGAACTGGAGATGCTGCAAGCCGGTCCCGTGGCCTACAGCAACTACCAGTACCTGACCGCCGTGGCCGCCGACGCCGTCCTCACCCCGGACGGGCACCGGATGGCCCCGGCCACCGACCGGTTCGCCGACCGGTTGACCTACCTCGAACAGGCCAACCGCTACCTGGACACCCTCGACGAGCACACCCGCGTCGTGGCCGTCCAGGTCTAGCAAGTACCTAACCGACGTGTGAAACCGGTCGATGCCGCCTTCCCCAGCCGGGGAACGCCCATCGACCGGTTCCACCGCTCGCCCCGCACGAGCCACGGCCCGACCACATCCTTCAACGGGCATCCGCCCGCCAAGCCGCGAAGGACCCAAAGCACGATCGCACACCGTCAGAGCGTCACCCCGATCGACCCCTTTGTGCTGCCAGCCCTATCCCACGCCACCTCGCGACGCCGAACCGACCGCCGCAGCGGGCCGGCGTCCGGCCGGCCGGCCGACCGGCTCAACCCGACCAACCCCATCCCTTGCCCGGCGCCCCGGGCCCGGGGCGCAACAAGCACGCCCGGCCAGCGCCACGGCCGCACTTTCCCTCTTCCAGCCGTAGACCCCAGCCATCACCCCCGTTGGCGCACCCAGCGCCAGGAAGGAGCGCACCCGCCCATGTCCACCCGAGCATGGTTCCGCCTCACCGACGTACAACCCCTCGCAGAGCACGCCATGGCCTGCCCAGACCACCGCCTCACCACCCCGCAGGTCCGCGCCGGCGGCCCACTACGACCCGCCCTGGACTGGACCGCCACCGGCGACGGGCAGGACTTGTCCTCCAACGGTGTCCCGGTCTGGTACGACGAGGACGGCCAGGAGCACGCCGCCCAGGCTTGGACCTGGCATCACCCGGCCACCAGCCGGTCCGGCCACCCCACCCGTCCCAGCGTCGACACCGCCTACCTGCCGCTGGACCTGCCCACCAACCATGCCCGCGGCCGGCTTTCGGTCATCGACGCGCTGCGCGACGGCCGGCACACCGGAGCGCACTGGCTCGTCATCGACCTTGACGCCATCGACGGGCATCTCATCGGCCCGCAGGCGGTGCGGCTGCTCGACCACCGCGACGAGATCGTCCCGCCGGAGGCAACCTGGCGGGCGGCGGATGTCACCGCCGCCGCCGTCGGACACTGCGTTTACCCGGCCCTGATCGCCGACGGCTACACCGTACGCGGTGACGACGTGCTGCCCCGCTTCGAGCGGGGCACGGTCGACCAGATGGCCGCCGACCTCGCCGTGGTCAACGTCAACAGCATGCCCGGCGAGATCGCCGTCCTGCGCTTCGACGGCGACGTTCTGGTCGTGCTGTTCGAACACGACGACGGTGTGCAGACCCGCCAGCGGGAGACCGACCGGGTGTACCCCGACCCCAGCGGCTTCTACAGCCCCGGCGCCTACCAGTGGCCGTGGACCCCAGTCTGAGTGCCCACAGCCCCGCCCGGCGGCACACACGGCTGCACCCCGCACCTGGCCACCCTGCCCGGTTGCGGCGTTTCCCACCTACCGACGTCACCCGGCCGAACCACGACAACCGCACACCGTAAGGAGGATTCCATCGTGATCGAACCAAGTACCGTGCAGGCGCTGGCCGGCGCCCTTGTGCACACCGAGTCCGTCGCCGAGCAAGGCGGCTGGGACGCCGACCCCGTGCTGCTCGACCTGTTCGACGGACCGGTCATCGGCGCCGACCGCACCATCGAGATTGTTCCGTTCCCCCTCGATCCCGCGCCCTGGCGGATCGCCGATCCGCACCGGCCCGGACACAACCTACCGGTCCCAGTCGTGTTGCAGGCCCTCGCCCACACGCTCACCTCGGCGCAGGCACCCGACTGGCTTCCCGACTGGCTGGGCGAGCTTGGCCGCACGCTGATCGGGTTCGCGTTCTGCTGCGAAGGGTGGGCCACCGCCGGCTTCGCCGGCTACCAGCCCGGCGACCTCAACGCGGTACCGGCCATGGCCGACGCGGAGGTCCGCGTTGTGACCGCCGTGGATGTCGACGGCCGCTACTACCAGGTGCTGCGGGTCCGCGGTGAGGACGACGCCACCCTCACCACCGCCGAGGTTCCCACCCCGTCGATACGCGACACCATCGTCGTGGACGCCCTCTACCGGCTCGCGACGACGATCTCCTCGGCGAACGTCCCCGTGGCGAACGCCCGCCGGTCGCCGGCCTCGCCGGCGCCGCACCCGCCGGCGGCAGCCGGCCAGCTCCCGACCGCCGAAGTCGCCACGCGCCAGGAGGGCACCGTGCCGTTGCGAGAACCCATGTTCCTGATCACCGACGCCGACGGTGCGCCGCGCGGCGCCATCGCCGTGGAGGACGGCCGGTGGATCGGCCGCGACACCGCCGGCCGGCCGCTGTTCAACCGCAAGGACCAGGCCGGCGCCACCGCCGCCGCGCGCCGGCACGGCCGGCTTGCCTCCACCGCCGATTACGGCCTTCGCGCCACCGGCCCAGGCCAGACCCGTTCAGAGCGGATCCGCTACGACCGGCGTGGCCTGCCGTACGTCACCGACCCGTGGCCGATGTACGTCACGCCGTGCTGCGCGGCCACCGTCACGATCACCATCGACGACGGCGCCCTGTCCTGCCGCGCCTGCTACGCCACGGTGGACCATCGGCTGGCCTGGGATCCGGGCCTGCCCGAGGGCGCCGACGGCCCGGCCCAGGCGCGGGAGCCCGCCGCATCGGCCAACCCTGCCCCGCCAGACTCCGGCCCGGCAGAACCTACGGAGGACTGATGGACGCGTTCGACAACCTGCGCCGCCGCCAGGACGAGCACATCGACCGGAAGGGCTGGTCGGTGACCATGGTCATGCCCACCGATAACAACCCGGGCACCCCGTTCGCGTACACCGTCGGGCTGACCGCGCACGGCTTCCCGGAACTGGTCATCGCCGGGCTGCCGCCGCACATCGCGCACGCGGTGCTCAACGACCTGGCCGGCCGGGTCTACGACACCGCGGTGCGGTTCAGCCACGGGCAGCGCGTCGGTGACCTGTTGGTCGGCTACGACGCCGTGATGGTCGAGGGCCCGGCCACCGAGGCGCTGTATCCCGGCGCGGCGTACGCCCGCTACGGCACCGACTGGGTCCGGCTGCAGCAGGTGGTCTGGCCCGACCCGCAGGGCCGGTTCCCGTGGCAGCCCGGCTACGACCACGACCGGTACCCGCAGCCACGGATCGGGCAACCAGACCCGAGCACGGAGGAGTGCCCATGATGGACGACGAGTCGTGGGCCGAGTATCCACATGAGCAGATCCTGGAGGCCGCATTGCGGCACCTGCTCAGCACCAGCGCCCTCGACCGGGTCTGTGACGAGGCAGGATTCCCGGTCCTGCTCCACGGCACCGGCGAACCGGTGACGGTCGCCGCGGCGCGCACCTACCGCGACGCCGGCGTGTCGACCCTCGACCGCGGCGTGTGGCTGGAACTGTCCGACGGCAGCCGGTACGGGCTGACCATCACCTGCTCCGGCCGACCCGACCGCGAGGTCACCCTCCGCCCGCCCGAGCCACAGCAGCCGCGGCAGCGGGCATCGTCCGTGCAGTGCCCGCGAGGGCGGGCCCCGCGTCCCGCGGTAGGTCCGTGCGGCTGCGAATGCTGCCGTGGAGGGTTCTGCGGCGGCTGCGGACACGCCGGCTGCGGCCGACGCTGACCCTCGCGCCGCCTTTACGCACCCCGCGAGCGTGGGCGGGCACCGGTTCTGCTCGCTGCCGTGCCGCGCCCAAACGGGACCGGCTGACCCGTTCCTGTAGCGCCAGCGATTGAGCCGTCACCACCGGTGCCCGGCCATGAGCTGGCGCGAGTTCCTGCACGACCTGGCCGTTGCCCGGCCACCAATTCGCGCGATCTCGCGCACCCCGGGCGCGGCCACACGGCCGTGCCGGGGTTCCCAACCCGCAGATCGAAGAAGGAGGGAACCCGTCATGGGATCCACCACCCGGCGGCGCCGCTGCCGCGGCACCGCCGACCACACCGCGCTGCTCGGCCGGCTGCACGCCGGTGACACCGACGCGTTCGACCGGCTCTACCGCGAGCAGGTCGCGGCGGTCACCCACTACGTCGCCGCCCGGTTGGGCCGGCGCGACCGCGACGGCGTCGACGACTGCGTCCACGACGCGTTCTGCGCCGCGCTGGACAACCCGGCCCTCATCGACGCCGACGTGCGTGGGTCGCTGCTGCGGCTGGCCGCCCGCGCCGTGACCCGCTACAGCCAGTCGCAGCGCCGCTACCGGCGCGCCGCCTACACCATCTACGAAGACACCGGCTGTGCTGTCCGCGAGTCAGCCACCGAGGCGGCATCGACCACCGCGCCTCGGATGCGGATCAGCCAGGCGCTGGCCGGCCTGTCCGACGACCAGCGCCGGGTGCTGCGCCTGCGCTACCTCGACGGGCGGCCCCGCGCCGCCGTCGCCGCGGCGATGCGCCGCACCGTCAATGCCGTGCGGGTCCTGGAACGCCAGGCCGTGGCACGGCTGACGGCCAATCTCGCCGACCACACACTCGCCACTGCCGACTCTGGCGCGGCTACGCCCGCCGTGCCGGCCCGCCCGGCCTAGCCAGCACACCGGGCACATCCACACGCCCCGCCGCCCAGGTCCGGCCGCGGGGCCTTTGCATTGCCCGCCACGAGCAACGCAATCCGAGCCAGAGAACAGGAGAACAGCAGGTGGCAACCCGAGTGCACTACACCGTCGTCGACGACCTCGACGCCAGCACCGACGGCGTCGGCACCTACCGGTTCGCGCTGCAAGGCGTCGAGTACGAGATCGACCTGTCCGAGGACAACCTGGACAAGCTGCGCGCCGCACTGGCCCCGTTCATCGCCGCCGGTCGACGCCTACCCAAGGCCAAGACGGCGGCACGACGCCCGGCCGGCAGCTCACCCGGTAACTCCGACGCCCCACTCATCCGCGCCTGGTGGGCCACCCACCAGCAGGAGCTGGACCTGCCACCCCACCGCCCCCGCGGCTGGATTCCCCCAAAGGTCCGCGACGCCTACCGCGCCGCGCACTAACCCACACGTCGTGGAACCGCCGGCCGGCCGGCCCGCCCTTCGCTTGGGGGTCGGCCGGGCTACCGGCATGCGGCACCCCACCATCCACGAACCCCTCAAGAAGGGAGCATCACCCGTGCGTGTCATCCCCATGCCCACACCACCGGCGCAGCCGCTCACCCCGGTGCCCGCCACCGCCGGTAACCACGAGTCGGTCGCGGTCACCTGGTGCCGGGATATCGCCACCGCAGTGGCCACCGCCCTGGACAGCGAGGCCGACCAGGTTGGCTACCGACTCACCCCGCAGCCGGGCCTGCCCGCACCGCACACCCTGCACACCGCGTTCACCGTGGCCGGGCCGGTCCGCTCGCACTCCGTGCGCGCCGCCGTGGTCTGGGACGACCTGTGGCGCGAACCCGGCTTCGCGCTGACCGTCGACGACCAGCCCGTCGCCCTCGACGAGAACAGCCCGCAACGGGCCGCGGTCGTACTCGCGCACGCCGCCTGGCAGGCCATCACCGACGCCGACACCGTCGGCCACCCGGCCGCACCCGCGGTGGGGGTGCGGTGATGGGCCACTGGCTGCTGGCCGTGCTGGTACGCGGCACCGCCACCACCGAGGGCATCCAGGCGCACCTGGCCAAGCCGATGCGCCGGATGCACCGCGAGCACCGGGTCGACGACTACCGCCTCGGCGGGCAGGTCACCGGCGCCTGGGATCCCACGTACGACCCGGGCGCCGATCCGGCCAACTGGCGGCCCTGCCCGACCTGCGCCGGCACCACCCGCGTCGGCGGCGCCCGCTGCACGGTATGCGCCGCCGCCGAACAGGTCGGCCGCACCGCCGGCACCGTGGTCGCCTGGCACTACACAGACTGGGCGCCGTACCCGGGCGACATCGTCGCCCTACCACGCCTGCTCGATCCCGGCTGGCGGTTTCCCGAAAAGCCGCACCCCGATCGCCTGGGTCGACCTGGCCGGGGTCGTGTGGCTGGACACCGAGACCGCCATGCTCACCGGCACCGACACCGGTGAAGTCCCGCCGCGGCTGCGGCAGGTCTTCGACGACCTCACCGCCGGACGACGCAGCCCCGAACCCGGCCGGCCCAAGCGGCAGCGGCGCCCGTTCGACCCCGCCGAGTGGGCGGTGGCGGTGGTCGATGCCCACCACTGACTACCAGCCGCCGGTCGGGCAGGCCGCGGTGTTGTCCGGCCAGTGGTCGTGGCGCGACGTGGGCGTGCTGAGCGCCGCGCGCGTCGACCCGCCGGTGCACGATTGCCCGGCCGACGCGGACATGGAGTACCAGGCGCGCGGCCTCGCCGGCGAACTGTGGCGGTGCCGGCGATGCCATCGGCCGTGGACGAAGGTGGGCAACGGCTTCTACGAGCCGTACGACGCCACGCTCGCCGCGCAGGTCGAGCGATGAGGACCGTATTCGTCGCCACCGCGGCCACCATTCACTTCGACTTCCTGGCCATCGGCGCCAGCCGAGCCGAGGCGATCGGGGCGCTGCTGGACGCGTGGCGCGAGCACGCCAAGCAGACCGGAGCCGACCCCACGTACCTGACCGCGGATGACATCAACGTCGTCGACGGCCAGTGTGGGCAGGCCTTCCGGGACGGGTCGCCGTACCCGAGGAGGAAGTGGTCCCCGCCACCGTGTGCGTCACCACCCGCCGACTAGCACGCCCAATCACACGATCGTGACCACAGGCCACAGGTGGCGCCGTCCAGACCGTCGAGCTGAAATGTGCCCACTCGGCTGCCGGTTTGGTTGGCCGATGCTGCCAGATGGAGTTGGCGGAGACGACGCGCGGATCCTGTGTCGGCGACGTCGCCCTCGTGTCGGCGAAGGCCGCCGGCACGTTCAAGGCCACCGCCCCGCAACGCTCCGATTCCCCGCAAACGGTGCTGCGTCCGGCCTGCGCAACTGTCGCCATCAGCCGACCTATGAACCTCCCCAGGTTCGTTCGGTACCCAACCCGCCCACCGCCCAAGCCTCAACCACGAGCCGCCGCCGGATGCCGCACGACCCGAGACACCGGCAAGGCGTTCACAGTCCACACCCGGAATCGAGGAGGCAAGCCAACATGCCCACCACGGTGCGCAAGCAGATCAAGGTCACCGAATTGCGCAAGGGCGACAAGCTCGACGAGATTCCGCTGGCGATCGTCGAGTCACTGACACGCAAGGCCACCTGGGGCGCTGTGCAGATCGCGGGCGAAGCCAAGCCGAGGCGACTTCGTCTGGACGCGACGGTCACGGTGATCCGCGAAGAACCCACTGAGGAAGAGAAGGCGAAGACGCGGCGCGCGTTCATTGTCCAGATGCTGAAAGATGCACTGCGCGGCTGGCTGGAGCGCGACCCCGCCCAGATGCTACAGGCGATCGTCGACAAGAATCGCGGCTACGTCGAGGTGCTGACGTGGTCGAACCTGCCCGACGTGTTGAAGGCACAGGCCACGTTCAAGCACGCGCGCACGCTGTGGAACGACCTCGGCCAGCCCGACGACATCGCCGCCGTCGACGAAGACAGCCTGCTGCGGGCGTTCGCGTCGTGGTGGTACGCCAACGTCCACCGTGTGAGCGACCACGGGCCGCGGCGCGACCCGATCTCGCGGTCGACCAGCGTCATCTCCAACATCATTGACGACTGTGACGACTGGGCGATCGCGGAGGTCCGGTCGCGCGTCGTCTGGGCAGGCGCGCGCGACGAACTGCAGCGTCGCGTCACGCAAGCGCTGACCGCGCACGACACGCGCCGATAACGGGTCGCACCACCAACAGTCCTATGCCGACCAGTCGAGGCCCGCCCCTTGGCCGGGTGCCGACGAGACCGACACAACACAGCGAGGCTGCGACGAACGGCCGTCGCTCGACGAGGTGTGCCAGGGCCCGTCCTTCGACGAGGACTACGACGATGGCCCGCGGTGCGGGTGCGAGGAGCACCGCGTGCGGTCGCGACCCGTACCGCACCACCGGCAGGCCCGCCACCTACCGCTGGCAGCCGACAGCTACCCGCTGGCAGTCACAACGACGACGGGCGCCCGCAGGCGTCCCGAGATCTGGGCTGCGCACTTGATCAGCAGGCGCGTCGCAAGCGTCCATGCCGTCAGGCGCCACTCACCGCAACCCCAAGCCGAGCAGCACTTGCGCTCCGTTACCCAAGGGAGGTCTCCGTGACCGAACCACGCACCACCGACACGACCGACACCACCGTCGAAGCCGTCGCCGCCGCGATCGGCCGCCTCACCACGGACAGCGAAGGCGGTGGCGCCACCGCCGCCGACATCGCCGCCGCGGCGCACGTGGCCTACTCCACCACCAACAAGAAGCTGCGTGCCCTGCGCGACGCCGGCCGGGCCACCTCGTCCGAAGGGCCGGACAAGCGCACCCGGTGGCGGCTGACCACCGCTGCGCCCGCCGACACCCTCGGCGGGCTCGCGCCGCAGGCACCCGATCCGGCCGTCGACGCGCGTACCGAACCGGACCCGCACCCCGCGCCAGCCGCCGCCGCGACCGCGGACAGCGATCCGCAGACGGCGTCGGCGGACGAGCCTGTCGACGACGGCTCGGCGAGCGCCGACCCGCTGCCGGGGCCGACTCAGGCGACCAACGCGGACACCGACCGGTCGGGCGAGGCGGAACCCGCCGCGGCGCCGGCGGACCCGCCCGGTATCGCCGACAGCGGCGGCCCGGACCCGGCCGGTGACGCCGACGCCGACGACGCCGCGCGGCCGGCAACCGGGCGTGCCGCTCGCAGCGGCCGTGCCGCTGCAGGGCCCGCCGGCAGTGACGACGCCTCCGCCGGGACGCTGCGGCGGCCGTCTGGCAGCCTGCGCGGGGCGATCCTCGACGTCCTGGAGGCCGATCCCGGCCGGCAGTACAAGGTCGGTGAGCTGTGCAAGCTCATCGACCGGGCCAGTGAAGGCTCCGGCTACGTCAACGTCGGCGCGGGGGCGGTGTTCAACGCCGTGGTCAAGTTGGTCGGGGAGCACCGCGTCATGCAGACCGTGGACAAGCCCGCCACGTTCCAGATCGCCGCCCAGCCCACCGCCGACTGAACCCGTCCGCGTCGATCAGCCCGGGGGCGGGCGTCGAAGTAGCGCTCGCGCCCGCCCCCGGTGCTCCTTCCCAAACAAGGAGCAAGCCGAGTGTCTCCCACCTGGACCACGGCGGCCAGCGCGCTCGCGGGCGCCCTCGTCGGCGCGTTGGCCGGTGCCGCCATCACCGGCGCGGTCATCGGGGCGCGGCTGGCGCGCAGCCGCCGCGCCCTGCACGCCGTCGCCCACCAACTCATCCACGACCCGCTCACCGGCCTGCCCAACCGCCGCGCCTTCCTCGACCAACTCGGGGTGGCGCTGCGCCGCGGCACGCCGGTCGCGGTGGCGATGCTCGACCTTGACCGGTTCAAAGCCGTCAACGACCGCTACGGCCATCACGCCGGCGACCAGGTGCTGTGCCAGGTCGCTGACCGGCTCCGCGCTCTGACCGAACCGGTGCGGCTGGCTGCCCGGCTCCAGGGCGACGAGTTCCTCCTGCTCACCGACGCCGGGCGCGCTGGCGCCGACGCGGCGTGGCGGGCCGTCGCCGCCGCGCCGTTCACCGTCGCCGACGGGCGTCTGGTGACGATCACCGCCAGCATCGGCGTGGCCGTCGCCGCACCCGGCACCACCGACCCGAGGTGGCTGCTCACCGACGCCGACACGGCGATGTACCGGGCCAAGACCACCGGGGCGGGGGTGGTCGTCGCCGACCCGCAAGCACCCCGACCGGTGGCGGACCGCCCATCGACGCGGCTGCGCGACGCCCGCTCACCGTCCGACCCGCCAGACCACCGGTAACCCGCCGGGCGCAAGACCCGAGGGGCACGGCACGCGAAGGCCCCGGAGCCCTCGTCCCCATCACGGAACCCGTCCACGACCACGCCCCCGGCGGATCCCGCCGCGGGTGGGGTCGGCCGCACTGTCCCGCTTCCCCTTCACCATCAGCGAGGAGTCCGTCCGTGCTGTCCTTCGACGCCACCCACGCGGTGACCGGCTGCCTCCTGGACGCCGACGCCGACGCCACATCTTTCGGTTTCCGCAGCCCTGCGGCGCTGCTGGTGCTGCACGACCGGCCACTGACCCCGCCCGGCCCGCGCCGGTTGCGGCAGCCACAGGCCGTGGCCTACACCCTCAACCCGCACGACCTGGCCGCACACACCCAGGGCCTGCCCGGCCTCCTGACCGACCTGGCCGCAGCCCTCACCCGCTCCACCGCCACGACCGTCGGCCGCGGTGTCGACCTGGCCGAGCTCACCTACGCGATCGCCCACGTCCCGCCCGATTCCCGGCTGCTGGCCTGGGCCGTGCTCTACCACGACCTGCACGCCGGACCGGCCGGCATCCACGAGATACGCCGCGTCGACGCCGTCGACGTCGACGGCCGCCTCTACCAGATCACCCGGCGACGCGGCGAAGCCTTCGCCGTCGTCGTTGTCGACGACCAGCCCGACCCCGACGCCGTCCCGGCCACCCATCCCGGCCTGACCGCGCTCATCGCCGCCAGCGGGCAACTGGCCCGCCCGCACCGCACCACATCTCGGTGAGCGACCGACGGACCCCGGCGCCGCGCGTATCACCTGACCTTTCCGACGAGATCCGCGTCGATCGTGTCGGTCACACCAAACCCCAAACACGACAAGCGCTTCCGCGACGCCGGTGCGGGCCGGCGCTGGTGGTCAACGCAAGCGCACGGCCGTGCCGGCAGGCACCCCACATCGCGTGGTAGCGCTCCGAGCCTGCGGTGCCAGTGCAGGGCCCGACCCCGACGTCGACAAGCGGCGCGGCCGTGAACCCGGTCCAGTCGCGCCGCCAGATGCGAAAGGAGGACGGCGATGCCGGTCCTCACCATGCTCGCCCCACCTGGCCGGCAGCCGCCCGCCGAGCCGAAACCGGTTAACCCGCACCGGGAACAGGCCATCGTCAGCTGCGCCCCGCTCGGCTACTGGACCGCACCCGCCGCCGGCACCGCACCGTCCTACCGGCACCGCCTCGGGCTGCACGCCGACCTGGACTACCACGACCAGGACAGCGAAACGGCCAGCGTGCTCGTCAGCGGCGACGCCGTCGCCGCACTGCTGGACTGCCTACGCGGCCAGAAGGTCGACGGGCACGTGTTCAGCGTGATCGGGCCGATGCCCGACGGCACCGTCACCGTCGCGATCCTCAGCGCCGACCCGGGCACCTGGTGGCGGCTGCACCCCGAACGCGACGGCCGGTACGACCTGGCCGCCGCCGGCGAGCCCTGGTACCCGGTGCCCGCCGAGGGCTGCGACGGCCTCGCCCGATGAACCCCATCCCACACGCCCAGGCGCACCCGCTTATGCGAACCGCTGCTGGAGGTGACATGAGCTTCCACACCGAAACCAACGCCGCCCAGATCCGCCGCGACCTCGCCCGCAACCCCGCGCTGCGGTCAAGTCTCGGCCCGCACCTGCTCGTGGACTTCAACTGCCTACCAATCGCCCGACCGGCCCGGCACCACCCGAGGCCGAACCGGTCGACGAAGCCAGCCTCGACTGGCAGAGCACACCCGAAGGCCGCTACGTCATCACCGACACCACCGCCCGCACCCAGGTCCGTCATCGCGATCGCGTACGCGTTCTGGCGCATCCAGGCCCAACCCATCGCCGTGGCCGCGCCCGCGCCACTGGACCGGGCGGCCCGCCGCCGCGCCGCCCGCGCCAGCGTCGTGCACACCACCCGGGTCGTCATGCTGCGCCGCACCAGCCCGATCGCCGACCACGGCGACGGCGAGGCCAAATGGCACTACCGGGTCCGGTTCGTCGTACGCGGCCACTGGCGCCGCCTGGTCGACAAGCACGGCAACCCGTACCGGATCTGGATCCACGCCCACATCAGACCTGTTGACCGCACTAACTGCGTGTCCTACCGCTTCGGCGAGGGCCAGGCGCGACGCTGCTTCCTGGGCTCGATATGGAGGAGGACGCGTGGAAGAGGATGGTTCTGGCTCGGAGCTTCGCGACTTAAGGTCGATCGTGGTGGCCCGGATCGGCTGTGTCCGAGAAACGGGCGACGCCAGCTTGCCTTGGGTCGTGGCCGACGGCGCAGGAGTGGCCGTCCGGCCGGTCAGCGAGTTTCTGCGTAACCTTCTGGCTTGCGGATCGAGCCCGGCGTCGTGCCGGTCCTATGGCTATGACTTGCTGCGTTGGTTCCGGTTCCTCGCCGCCGTGGATGTGGCGTGGAACCGGGCTCAGCGTGGCGAGGTACGAGACTTCGTGCTGTGGCTGCGCTGCTGCCACAATCCGGCGCGGGACCGCCGCCGTGCCGACTCGCCTGCTCCGGGTTCGATTAACCCGCGGACGGGCAAGGCGTACCTGCGTGAGGGATACGCGCCGGCGACGATCAACCATGCGATCTCGGTGATCGCCGAGTTCTACGAGTATCACCTGCGTAGTGGTAGCGGCCCGGTGGTTTCGCCGGTGCCGCCGCGCCGGTATCGAGGTAGCAGGATGTTCGCGCACCGAAATCCGATGGAGCCATACGCGTTGCACCGTCGTGGCCCATTGCGGCAGAAGCAGCCGGACCTACAGCCACGGGCTGTCCCCGATGACGTTCTGGACGCGCACCACCCCGATCCACCATGGAGACTCGATGTCCACAGTAGACACTGCTCGTACGCATGCTTTCGGCGTCATGGCCGCTCCCTACCGGGGGCGGCAATGAACACCCGAACCA
>Ga0075420_100002353_pt1 | contig 16318 bp, 9 predicted proteins | sample SoiMetdeltSBSDD4_FD_75296 | JGI IMG/M metagenome (GOLD analysis project Ga0075420, IMG submission 75296) | Bulk soil microbial communities from a Populus tree surrounding site in Tennessee, USA - Soil MetaG P. deltoides SBSDD4 | ecosystem: Environmental > Terrestrial > Soil > Tree plantation... | reverse complement strand
AACGGCACCGGGCCAGCAACCTTCGCACCAGTACGCGTCACCGTGTCGACAATCTTGCGCGCCGAGCTGTCGATGACCTCGTGGTCGTAGGCCTTCAGCCGGATGCGGATCTTCTGTCCCGCCATCGCTTCGCTTCGTCCTTCTCTTCGTCTTCGTTGCGCTGCTCTCCGACCCCCGCGGTCGGGTGTGTCGCGTGCGCTGAACGCACGTGACCACAGCACTTCTTGCCTGGGATGGTGTCGGGGCCGAGTCCCTTACCTAGACCGGGACCTGACCTTCGGCGTGGTCTCCGGTCCGGCGCACCATAACGGAGCGCCCCGGCGGCCTCGCCTGAGCAACCTGGACATTGTGCCAGAGATCGGCTGTGGATTGCCAATCGGTGGCGTGCGCGAGGCCGGCCACCCCGTGACCCGGGATGACCGGCCTCGTCACATCACTTGTTGATCTTGGTGACCCGGCCGGCGCCGACGGTGCGGCCACCTTCGCGGATCGCGAACTTCAGGCCCTCCTCCATGGCGATCGGCTGGATCAGCTCGACCGACATGTCGGTGTTGTCGCCCGGCATGACCATCTCGGTGCCCTCGGGCAGCGTGACGACACCGGTCACATCCGTGGTACGGAAGTAGAACTGGGGCCGGTAGTTGTTGAAGAACGGCGTGTGACGGCCGCCCTCCTCCTTGGACAGGATGTACACCGACGCGTCGAAGTTCGTGTGCGGCGTGGTGCTGCCCGGCTTGATGATGACCATGCCGCGCTCGACGTCCTCGCGCTTGGTACCGCGGAGCAGCAGACCGACGTTCTCACCGGCCTGGCCCTCGTCCAGCAGCTTCCGGAACATCTCGACACCGGTGATGGTGGTGGTCTGCTTCTCCGGACGGATGCCGATGATGTCGACGGTCTCGTTGACCTTCACCACACCGCGCTCGATCCGGCCGGTGACGACCGTACCGCGACCGGTGATGGTGAAGACATCCTCGACCGGCATCAGGAACGGCTTGTCGATCTCGCGCACCGGCTGCGGGATGTACTCGTCCACGGCGTTCATCAGCTCGACGATCGACTCACCCCACTTGGCGTCGCCCTGCAGGGCGGGATGCGCCGCGACCTGGATCACCGGAGCGTTGTCGCCGTCGAACTCGTACTCGCTGAGCAGCTCGCGAACCTCGAGCTCGACGAGCTCCAGGATCTCCTCGTCGTCGACCATGTCGCACTTGTTCAGCGCGACGACCATGGCCGGCACACCGACCTGGCGGGCGAGCAGCACGTGCTCCTTGGTCTGCGGCATCGGGCCGTCGGTCGCCGCGACCACGAGGATCGCACCGTCCATCTGGGCCGCGCCGGTGATCATGTTCTTGATGTAGTCCGCGTGCCCCGGGCAGTCGACGTGGGCGTAGTGCCGCGCCTCGGTCGTGTACTCGACGTGCGCGATCGAGATGGTGATACCGCGCTGGCGCTCTTCGGGCGCCTTGTCGATCTGATCGAAGGCCGACACCTCGTTGAGGTCCGGGAACTTGTCGTGCAGCACCTTGGTGATCGCCGCGGTCAGAGTCGTCTTCCCGTGGTCGATGTGACCGATGGTGCCGATGTTGACGTGCGGCTTAGTCCGCTCGAACTTCGCCTTCGCCACTGGGGCCCTCCTAGTTACTGGTTAGCTACGCCGTACGACGTTTCGGGTTGGACTTGTCCCGGGGTGAGGGACTACTCGCCCCGGGCCTTCTTGATGATCTCTTCCGCCACGTTCTTCGGAACCTCGGCGTAGGAGTCGAACTGCATCGAGTACGACGCCCGGCCCTGCGTCTTGGAACGCAGGTCGCCGACGTACCCGAACATCTCCGACAACGGCGTCAGGGCCTTGATCACCCTGCTGCCACCGGGACCGTCGTCCATCGACTGGATGTGGCCACGGCGAGAGTTGAGGTCACCGATCACGTCGCCCATGTAGTCCTCGGGCGTGGTGACCTCGACTGCGAACATCGGCTCGAGGATCACCGGACCGGCCTTGCGGGCGGCTTCCTTGAAGGCCATCGAACCGGCGATCTTGAACGCGAGCTCGGACGAGTCGACGTCGTGGTAGGCGCCGTCCTGCAGCGTCACCTTGACGTTGACCATCGGGTAGCCGGCGAGCACACCGAACTCCATCGCCTCCTGCGCGCCCTCGTCCACGGACGGGATGTACTCCCGCGGGATCCGGCCACCGGTGACGTTGTTGACGAACTCGTAGCCACCCTCGCCACCGAGCTCGACCGAGGTCGGCTCGATGTCGATGATCACGCGACCGAACTGGCCGGAGCCGCCGGTCTGCTTCTTGTGCGTGTACTCGACCTTCTCGACCTTCTTGGTGATGGTCTCGCGGTAGGCGACCTGCGGCTTGCCGACGTTCGCCTCGACGCGGAACTCGCGCTTCATCCGGTCGACCAGCACCTCGAGGTGCAGCTCGCCCATACCGGCGATGATGGTCTGGCCGGTCTCCTCGTCGGTGCGGACCTGGAACGTCGGGTCCTCGTCGGCCAGCCGCTGGATCGCAATGCCCAGCTTCTCCTGGTCGCCCTTCGACTTCGGCTCGATCGCGACCGAGATCACCGGGTCTGGGAACTCCATCGACTCGAGCACGACCGGGTGGGCCTGGTCGCTCAGCGTCTCGCCCGTGGTGGTGTCCTTCAGACCCATCACGGCGACGATGTGGCCGGCACCGATCGAGGCGATCTCCTGCCGCTTGTTCGCGTGCATCCGGTAGATCTTGCCGATCCGCTCCTTCCGCCCCTTGGTGGGGTTGAGGACCTGGGTACCGGTCTCGAGCTTGCCGGAGTACACCCGCAGGTAGGTCAGCTTGCCCAGGTGCGGGTCGGCCATGATCTTGAACGCGAGAGCGGAGAACGGCTCGTCGTCGCTCGGCTTGCGCTCCACCACGACCTCGGGGTGCTTGACATCGTGACCCTCGATCGCGGTGACGTCGACCGGGCTCGGCAGGTACGCGAGCACCGCGTCCAGCAGCGGCTGCACGCCCTTGTTCTTGAACGCCGTACCGGTCAGCACCGGGGTCAGCTTGCTCGCGATCGTGGCCCGGCGGATGCCCGCGACCAGCTGCTCCTCGGTCGGGGTCTCGCCCTCGAGGTACAGCTCCATGATCTCGTCGTCGGCCTCCGCGACCGTCTCGATCAGCTTGTCGTGCCACTCGGCGGCGATGTCGGTGTGCGACGCCGGGATCTCCTCGATCGAGTAGTCCTCGCCCATCTTGGTCTCGCCGCGCCAGGTGAGCGCGCGCATGCCGACCAGGTCGACGACGCCGATGAAGTCGGACTCCGCGCCGATCGGCAGCTGCAGCACCAGCGGCACCGCGCCCAGCCGGGTACGGATCATGTCGACGCAGCGCATGAACTCGGCGCCGGTGCGGTCCAGCTTGTTCACGAAGCAGATCCGCGGCACGCCGTAGCGGTCGGCCTGACGCCAGACGGTCTCGGACTGCGGCTCCACGCCGGCGACACCGTCGAACACCGCGATCGCACCGTCCAGCACGCGCAGGTTGCGCTCCACCTCGACGGTGAAGTCGACGTGGCCCGGGGTGTCGATGATGTTGATCGTGTGGTCTTTCCAGGTACACGTCGTCGCGGCGGACGTGATCGTGATGCCGCGCTCCTGCTCCTGCTCCATCCAGTCCATCGTGGCGGCGCCCTCGTGGACCTCACCGATCTTGTAGTTGATGCCGGTGTAGAACAGGATCCGCTCGGTCGTCGTCGTCTTGCCCGCGTCGATGTGGGCCATGATGCCGATGTTGCGGACCTTGCTCAGGTCGGTGGTGATGTCAACGGCCACCTTGCCGTCTACCTCGCTTCTCGCGTAGTCAGGGGGCTGGGACTCTGCTTCCAGCGGTTCTGGAGTGTCACCAGCGGTAGTGGGCGAAGGCCTTGTTGGCCTCGGCCATCTTGTGCGTGTCCTCGCGGCGCTTCACCGACGCACCCAGACCGTTCGACGCGTCCAGGATCTCGTTCATCAGGCGCTCGGACATGGTCTTCTCGCGACGGGCGCGCGAGTACGACGTGAGCCAGCGCAGCGCGAGCGTGGTCGAGCGGCCGGGCTTCACCTCGATCGGCACCTGGTAGGTGGCGCCACCGACCCGGCGGCTCTTCACCTCGATCGCCGGCTTCACGTTGTCCAGCGCGCGCTTCAGCGTGATGACCGGGTCGGTGCCGGTCTTCGTCCGGGTGCCCTCCAGGGCGGTGTAGACGATGTTCTGCGCGATCTGCTTCTTGCCGTCGGTCAGGATCTTGCTGATCAGCTGGGTGACGAGCGGCGAGTTGTAGACCGGGTCGACGATCACGGGGCGCTTCGGCGCGGGGCCCTTGCGGGGCATCAGCTCTTCTCCTTCTTCGCGCCGTACCGGCTGCGAGCCTGCTTACGGTTCTTCACACCCTGGGTGTCGAGCGAACCGCGGATGATCTTGTACCGGACACCGGGCAGGTCCTTCACACGACCGCCACGCACGAGCACGATCGAGTGCTCCTGCAGGTTGTGGCCGACACCCGGGATGTACGCGGTGACCTCGATGCCGCTGGTGAGGCGGACACGAGCGACCTTGCGCAGCGCTGAGTTCGGCTTCTTGGGCGTCGTCGTGTAGACGCGCGTGCACACACCACGGCGCTGAGGAGAACCCTTCAGAGCCGGCGTCTTGTTCTTCGACACCTTGTCCTGGCGGCCCTTGCGGACCAACTGCTGGATGGTGGGCACCCGCACTTCTCTTTCTGTCGTCCGGCTGTGAATGCTGCTCACGCGACCCCCGCGGTCGGGTGTGTCGCGCAGGCGCGCCTCTCCGGAAAACGTGATCCAGCGGTCTGATCAACGGAGGTTCGCGCCACGCGCGCTGTCCCGTCAACGAAGGGCACGCATGACGGCCCGGGGAGAACCCAGGCACGATCGATAAGCCTAGCGGCTGGTCCCAAGCCGGTCAAAACGGCCACTACACGGAGCACCGCTACGGAGTCAGTGTACCGCCCAGGAACAAGGCGCCCGCGACTCGTCACCCTCGGTCACACCAGGAACCTGACCTCGGCGATCAGGCCCTCGACAACCCGGTACGCCGCCAGTACGCGAATCGGCTGCGGCTCGATCCCGTGCGCGATCTCCTGGTCGACCACCCAGCTGCCCTCGGCGATCCGGTTCACGATCTCGGCCCGGCAGCGCCCGGCCGCGAGCCGCGGACCGTAGGTCTCCCGCAGCGTCCGCCGGCCGGACATCACCGAGCCGTCCCGGCTGTACATCCGGACGTTCGGCGCGAAGGCGGCGAGGAAGGCCTCCAGATCGTGCCGGTTGTAGGCCTCGAGCTGGCGCGACACCACCTCGACCGGCGCCGGGTACGGCGACGGCGGCGGCGGTGCGGCCGGCAGCCGCGCGATCACCCAGTCCAGCGCCTTCTCCACCGCGGTCCGGGACGCCTCGGTGTGGTCCAGGTAGTCGAACCCGTGCCGACCCTCCGGTACGTCGATCACGTCCAGCTCGGTGCCCCCCTCGGCCGCGGCCGCGACGAACTTGTCCACGCCGGCCGCGCGCTCCTCGCGCTCCAGCCCCACCCGGGTGAGCAGCACCGGCACCTTGCTGCCGCGGCTCGCCACGTCGAGCGCCGAGGTCCGGCCGACGCCGGGCTCGGTGAGGAGCGGGTACGTCGCCGCGACACAGCGCAGCCACTCCGGGCTGCGGGCCAGCCACTCCCCCATCAGCATGCCGGAACCGGAGAAGAACCACAGGGCGATCCGGTCCGGGTCCACCTGCGGGTCCGCACGGACCAGGTCCGCGGCCGCGACCACCTCCGCGGCAGCCTGTCCGATCCGGTCCCAGCCGCGGATCAGGCTGTGCCCGACCGTGACGCCGACGAAGCCCCGGTCCGCGGCGGCCGCGCCGTACCCGCGGTAGACCGGCCAGTCCCGCGGCTGCGCCTTCAGGTCCGGGCGGGCCGGTCCACCGTGCACGAACAGGATCGCCGCGCTGCGGCTGGCGGACGCCGGCCGGTAGAAGTCGAGTACGCCGTTCCGCTCCGGCACCCGGGCGGGAACGTCGAGGACGAAGGGTTCCAGGTACGGCTGCGGCGTCTGGGTCACGGACACATCCTGTACGACCGGGAGGGCACCGCGCTCACCGGGCACGGACATTCCGTACCGAGGTGTCCACGCTGGCATCGTTGGCCATGGTCTCGTTCTGGGCCTGTTTGTCGGCCATCGTCCCTCCATCCGCTGCAGGGTGATCCTCCGACTCCCGGCCATCACCTGTCCAGACCGTGGACGTACGGAGGGCGGCACCCCCCGTGGTCGGGGTGCCGCCCTCCGTCGCGCGGGTGACTCAGTTCTGGTAGGAACCCAGGTCGAAGTCGTCCAGCGGGACCGACTGGCCCGAGCTCGGCCCGAAGTCGTAGTCGTACGACTCGTAACCGACCATCGAGTACATCGCGGCCTTCGCCTCCTCGGTCGGCTCCACCCGGATGTTGCGGTAGCGGTCCATACCGGTACCGGCCGGGATCAGCTTGCCGATGATGACGTTCTCCTTGAGGCCCATCAGGGAGTCGCTCTTGCCGTGGATCGCGGCCTCGGTGAGCACCCGGGTGGTCTCCTGGAACGACGCCGCGGACAGCCACGACTCCGTTGCCAGCGAGGCCTTCGTGATACCCATCAGCACCGGACGACCCGAGGCCGGCGTACCGCCCTCGGCGACGACGCGGCGGTTCTCCGCCTCGAACATCAGCCGGTCCGCGAGCTCACCCGGCAGCAGGTGGGCGTCGCCCGACTCGATCACCGTGACCCGGCGCAGCATCTGCCGGACGATGATCTCGATGTGCTTGTCGTGGATGGCCACACCCTGCGACCGGTACACCTCCTGGACCTCGTCCACCAGGTGCTCCTGCGCCTTGCGGACGCCGAGGATGCGCAGCACCTCCTGCGGGTCCGGCGTGCCGTGCGTCAGCTGCTGACCGACCTCGACGTGCTGGCCTTCCTCGACCAGCAGCCGGGTCCGCTTCGACACCGGGTAGGAGACCTCGTCGGACCCGTCGTCCGGCGTGAGCACCAGCTTCCGGGTCTTCTCGGTGTCCTCGATCGCGATCCGGCCGGCCGCCTCGGCGATCGGCGCCTTGCCCTTGGGCTGCCGGGCTTCGAACAGCTCGACCACACGCGGCAGACCATGGGTGATGTCGTCACCCGCGACGCCACCGGTGTGGAAGGTACGCATGGTCAGCTGCGTACCCGGCTCACCGATGGACTGCGCCGCGATGATGCCGACGGCCTCACCGATGTCGACGGTCTTGCCGGTCGCGAGCGAACGGCCGTAGCACTTCGCGCAGGTACCGGTCTTGGCGTCACAGGTCAGCACGCTGCGGACCTTGACCTCCTCGACGCCCTGCGCGACCAGTTCCGCGATCGGCACGTCGCCGAGGTCGCTGCCGCCGGCGAGGATGACCTTGCCGTCGGCGCCGACCACGTCGGTCGCAAGGGTCCGGGCGTACGCGCTGGTCTCGACGTTCTCCGCCTTGACCACCGTGCCGTCCGCGGTCTTCTCGCCGATCTTCTTGGGCAGGCCGCGCTCGGTGCCGCAGTCCTCCTCGCGGATGATGACGTCCTGGGAGACGTCCACCAGACGACGGGTCAGGTACCCCGAGTCGGCGGTCCGCAGCGCGGTGTCGGCCAGACCCTTCCGGGCGCCGTGGGTGGCGATGAAGTACTCGACCACCGACAGACCCTCACGGAAGTTGGACTTGATCGGGCGGGCGATGATCTCGCCCTTCGGGTTGGCCACCAGACCACGCATACCGGCGATCTGCCGGACCTGCATCATGTTCCCTCGGGCACCCGAGTGGACCATCATGAAGATCGGGTTGGTCTTGTGGAAGTTCTCCTCCATCGCCTTCCCGACCTCGGCGTTCGCCCCGGTCCAGATCTCGATCAGCTCCTGCCGCCGCTCGGCCGTGGTGATCAGACCACGCTCGAACTGCTTCTGGACCTTCTCGGCCTGGCCCTCGTAGCGCGCGAGGATCTCCGGCTTGCTCGGCGGCGTCAGGAAGTCCTCGATCGACACCGTGACACCCGAGCGGGTGGCCCAGTAGAAGCCGAGGTCCTTCAGCGCGTCCAGGCAGGCCGCGACGTGCACCTTGGTGTAGCGCTCGGCGAGGTCGTTCACGATCACGCCGAGCTGCTTCTTGCCCACCTCGGTGTCGACGAAGGTGTAGTCGCTCGGCAGCGCGTCGTTGAACAGCGCGCGGCCCAGCGTCGTCTCCAGCGAGAAGCCGCCGTCCGGCAGCTCGGCCGCACCCTCGGGGATGCCGGCGTCGCCCAGCCGGATCGTCACCTTCGCCTGCAGCGCGAGCTCACCGCGGTCGAACGCCATCAGCGCCTCGGCGATCGAGCCGAACGCCCGGCCCTCGCCCAGCGCGCCTTCCTTCAGCATGGTCAGGAAGTAGATGCCGATGATCATGTCCTGCGTCGGCATCGTGACCGGTCGGCCGTCGGCCGGCTTCAGGATGTTGTTCGTCGACAGCATCAGGATCCGCGCCTCGGCCTGGGCCTCGGCGGACAGCGGCAGGTGCACCGCCATCTGGTCACCGTCGAAGTCCGCGTTGAACGCCGAGCAGACCAGCGGGTGGATCTGGATCGCCTTGCCCTCGATCAGCTGCGGCTCGAACGCCTGGATGCCCAGCCGGTGCAGGGTCGGTGCGCGGTTCAGCAGCACCGGGTGCTCGGTGATGACCTCCTCGAGCACGTCCCACACGACCGGACGCTGCCGCTCGACCATCCGCTTCGCCGACTTGATGTTCTGCGAGTGGTTCAGGTCGACCAGCCGCTTCATCACGAACGGCTTGAACAGCTCCAGCGCCATCGCCTTCGGCAGACCGCACTGGTGCAGCTTCAGCTGCGGGCCGACCACGATGACCGAACGGCCGGAGTAGTCGACACGCTTGCCGAGCAGGTTCTGGCGGAACCGGCCCTGCTTGCCCTTGAGCATGTCGGACAGCGACTTGAGCGGGCGGTTACCCGGGCCGGTGACCGGCCGGCCGCGGCGGCCGTTGTCGAACAGCGCGTCGACGGCCTCCTGCAGCATCCGCTTCTCGTTGTTGACGATGATCTCCGGCGCGCCCAGGTCGAGCAGTCGCTTGAGCCGGTTGTTCCGGTTGATCACCCGGCGGTACAGGTCGTTCAGGTCGCTGGTCGCGAACCGGCCACCGTCCAGCTGCACCATCGGGCGCAGGTCCGGCGGGATCACCGGGACGCAGTCCAGCACCATGCCCAGCGGGCTGTTCTTGGTCTGCAGGAACGCGGTGACGACCTTGAGCCGCTTCAGGGCCCGGGTCTTGCGCTGGCCCTTGCCGGTCTTGATCGTCTCGCGCAGGTTCTCCGCCTCGGCGTCGAGGTCGAAGTTCTCCAGCCGCTTCTGGATCGCGGCCGCGCCCATCGCACCCTCGAAGTACTTGCCGAACCGCATCTTCATCTCGCGGTACAGCACCTCGTCGCCCTCGAGGTCCTGGACCTTGAGGTTCTTGAACCGGCTCCAGACCTCGTCGAGCCGGTCGATCTCGCGCTGCGCACGGTCCCGCAGCTGCTTGATCTCCCGCTCGGCGCCTTCCTTCACCTTGCGCCGTACGTCGCTCTTGGCGCCCTCGGCCTCCAGCTGGGCCAGGTCCTCCTCGAGCTTCTTCATCCGGGTCTCGACCTCGTTGTCCCGGCGCTGCTCGAGCTGCTTGCGCTCGACATCGGTCCGGCCCTCGAGCGAGGACAGGTCGCGGTGCCGCGCGTCCTCGTCGACGGACGTGATCATGTACGCCGCGAAGTAGATGACCTTCTCCAGGTCCTTCGGGGCGAGGTCGAGCAGATAGCCGAGCCGCGACGGGACACCCTTGAAGTACCAGATGTGGGTGACCGGGGCGGCCAGCTCGATGTGGCCCATCCGCTCACGGCGCACCTTGGAGCGGGTGACCTCGACGCCACACCGCTCGCAGATGATGCCCTTGAACCGGACGCGCTTGTACTTGCCGCAGTAGCACTCCCAGTCCCGGGTGGGACCGAAGATCTTCTCGCAGAACAGACCGTCACGCTCGGGCTTGAGCGTCCGGTAGTTGATCGTCTCCGGCTTCTTGACCTCGCCGTGCGACCATTGGCGGATCTCGTCCGCCGTCGCCAGTCCGATCCGAAGCTCGTCGAAGAAGTTCACGTCGAGCACGATGTGTTCTCTCCTGAAAGTGTCTCGATGGTGGTCTGAGTTGAGTTAGCGGTGCTCTTGAAGCTCAGCGGCGGTACTAACCCCGCTCAGACCTCCTCGACGCTGTTCGGCTCACGCCGGGACAGGTCGATGCCCAGCTCCTCCGCGGCACGGAAGACGTCCTCCTCGCTGTCGCGCATCTCCACGGCAACGCCGTCGGAGGAGAGCACTTCGACGTTCAGACACAGGGACTGCATTTCCTTGACGAGAACCTTGAACGACTCCGGGATACCGGGCTCCGGGATGTTCTCGCCCTTCACGATGGCTTCGTAGACCTTCACCCGTCCGACCACGTCGTCCGACTTGATCGTCAGCAGCTCCTGCAGGGCGAAGGCGGCGCCGTACGCCTCCAGCGCCCACACCTCCATCTCGCCGAAGCGCTGACCGCCGAACTGCGCCTTTCCACCCAGCGGCTGCTGGGTGATCATCGAGTACGGACCGGTCGAGCGGGCGTGGATCTTGTCGTCCACCAGGTGGTGCAGCTTCAGCATGTACATGTAGCCGACACCGACCGGCTCCGGGAACGGCTCACCCGAACGACCGTCGAACAGCTGCGCCTTGCCGCTGGAGTCGACCAGCCGGTCGCCGTCCCGGTTCGGGATGGTCGAGCCGAGCAGGCCGGTGATCTCCTCCTCCTTGGCGCCGTCGAAGACCGGGGTGGCGACGTGCGTGTACGGCTCCGCCTTGCCGGCGCCGATCTTGATCAGCCGCTGCGCCCACTCTTCCTTGTTCTTCTCGTCGATCTCCCAGCCGCGGCTGGCGACCCACCCGAGGTGGGTCTCCAGGACCTGGCCGACGTTCATCCGGCCGGGCACGCCCAGCGGGTTCAGGATGATGTCGACCTGGGTGCCGTCCTCGAGGAACGGCATGTCCTCGACCGGCAGGATCTTGGAGATGACGCCCTTGTTGCCGTGCCGGCCGGCGAGCTTGTCCCCGACGGAGATCTTGCGCTTCTGCGCCACGTAGACGCGGACCAGCTGGTTCACGCCCGGCGGCAGCTCGTCGCCGTTCTCGCGGTCGAAGACGCGGACACCGATCACGGTGCCGTTCTCGCCGTGCGGGACCTTCAGCGAGGTGTCGCGGACCTCACGGGCCTTCTCACCGAAGATCGCCCGCAGCAGCCGCTCCTCCGGGGTCAGCTCGGTCTCGCCCTTCGGGGTCACCTTGCCGACCAGGATGTCGCCCGTGGTGACCTCGGCGCCGATCCGGATGATGCCGCGCTCGTCCAGGTCCGCGAGCATCTCGTCGGAGACGTTCGGGATGTCCCGGGTGATCTCCTCCGGACCCAGCTTGGTGTCGCGGGCGTCGACCTCGTGCTCCTCGATGTGGATCGAGGTCAGCAGGTCCTGCTGCACGACGCGCTGGCTGAGGATGATCGCGTCCTCGTAGTTGTGGCCCTCCCACGGCATGAACGCCACCAGCAGGTTCCGGCCGAGGGCCATCTCGCCCTCGTCGGTGCAGGGACCGTCGGCGAGCGGCGCTCCCTCCTCGACCCGCTGGCCCTCGTCCACCAGCGGCCGCTGGTTGATGCAGGTGCCCTGGTTCGAGCGGCGGAACTTCGCCAGCCGGTAGACCTGGTACGTACCGTCGTCGGCGGCGACCTCGATCAGGTCGGCCGAGACCTCCTTGACCACACCGGCCTTGTCGGCGACCAGCACGTCACCGGCGTCGACCGCACCGCGGTACTCCATACCGGTACCGACCAGTGGGGCGTCCGCGGTGATCAGCGGCACCGCCTGGCGCTGCATGTTGGACCCCATCAGCGCGCGGTTCGCGTCGTCGTGCTCCAGGAACGGGATCATCGCGGTCGCCACCGACACCATCTGGCGCGGCGAGACGTCCATGTAGTCCACGTCCTCGGCGGGCACGAAGTCGACCTCACCGTGGCGACGGCGGACCAGCACGCGGTCCTCGGCGAACCGGTTGTCGTCGGTCAGCGGCGCGTTGGCCTGCGCGATGACGAACCGGTCCTCCTCGTCGGCGGTCAGGTAGTCGACCTGGTCGCTGACCTTGCCCTTGACGATCTTCCGGTACGGCGTCTCGACGAAGCCGAACGGGTTCACCCGCCCGTACGTCGACAGCGAGCCGATCAGACCGATGTTCGGGCCCTCCGGTGTCTCGATCGGGCACATCCGGCCGTAGTGCGACGGGTGCACGTCGCGGACCTCGAAGCCGGCCCGCTCACGGCTCAGACCACCCGGACCAAGTGCGGACAGCCGGCGCTTGTGGGTCAGACCCGCGATCGGGTTGGTCTGGTCCATGAACTGCGACAGCTGCGACGTACCGAAGAACTCCTTCAGCGCCGCGACCACCGGGCGGATGTTGATCAGGGTCTGCGGCGTGATCGCCTCGACGTCCTGGGTCGTCATCCGCTCCCGGACCACCCGCTCCATCCGGGCCAGGCCGGTGCGCAGCTGGTTCTGGATCAGCTCACCGACCGTGCGCAGACGGCGGTTGCCGAAGTGGTCGATGTCGTCCTCCTCGACGACGATCTCGCCGGTCGGCGCCGCGAGCTCGGTCTTGCCCTCGTGCAGCGCGACCAGGTACTTGATCGAGGCGACGATGTCGTCGATCGTCAGCACCGCGGTGTCGTGCGCCTCGTCGCGGCCGAGCTTCTTGTTGATCTTGTACCGGCCGACCTTGGCCAGGTCGTAGCGCTTGCCGTTGAAGTAGTAGTTGTCCAGCAGCGCCTGCGCCGCCTCACGCGTCGGCGGCTCACCCGGCCGCAGCTTGCGATAGATGTCCAGCAGCGCGTCGTCCTGCCCGGAGGTGTGGTCCTTCTCCAGGGTGAGCCGGATCGACTCGTACTCGCCGAACTCCTCGAGGATCTGCGCGTCGGTCCAGCCGAGCGCCTTGAGCAGCACGGTGACGTTCTGCTTGCGCTTGCGGTCCAGCCGGACGCCGACCATGTCGCGCTTGTCGACCTCGAACTCCAGCCACGCGCCGCGCGACGGGATGATCTTGGCGGTGAAGATGTCCTTGTCCGACGTCTTGTCCGGGCTGCGCTCGAAGTAGACGCCGGGCGAGCGGACCAGCTGGGACACGACGACACGCTCGGTGCCGTTGATGACGAACGTGCCCTTCTTGGTCATCAGCGGGAAGTCGCCCATGAAGACGGTCTGGCTCTTGATCTCGCCGGTCTCGTTGTTCATGAACTCGGCGGTGACGAACAGCGGCGCCGAGTACGTGACGTCGCGCTCCTTGCACTCGTCGACGGTGTTCTTCGGCGGCTCGAAGCGATGGTCCCGGAACGACAGCGACATGGTGCCGCTGAAGTCCTCGATCGGGGAGATCTCCTCGAAGATCTCCTCCAGGCCCGACGGGGAGGACAGATCCGTACGGCCCTCTGCCTCAGCGGCCGCCACTCGGTTCTGCCAGGTTTCGTTACCGACCAGCCAGTCGAAACTGTCCACCTGCAACGCAAGCAGATCCGGAACCTCGAGAGGTTCTGAGATCTTTGCGAAGGAGATGCGGCGGGAGCCGTTAACGTTGGTGTTGCTCTTGGACTTGGGGTTGCGCGAGGCGACCAAGGGGGGTCCTTCCACGGTCTCGCATACTCAACACTGGCGCTGGGAGCGCACGCCGAACCGCCCCTGTCAAGTTTTGGGCAGGCCAGAGGGCAAGGTTGAAGGCAGCGCAAAGAGCAACACTACCCGAAATCGGCAGACATGCCAAGTGGGCCACAGAACTATGCCGTCCGGCCAAGCCCGCGTCAAGAACCAGCGGCTTGATCCGGCGCTTCTCTGCCAGCATCTGCGGCCGTTCCCACTCTACTCGTGATCTTGCGTGGTGACACCACTACAACCCGTGTTAGTCCCGCAAGGTGACGCGGCCGGGCCGCGGGGATGGGGAAACTTTTCGTCGCTGGGTGACGAAGAAGTTCCCCGTGGCGGCCTCAGAGGCTCCGATCTGCCGGCTGTCGCCGCTCGGAGCCCGGGCCCGTCGATGACGCCGGCTTCAGAGGCCTTCGATCTGCTGGACCTGCCAGGTGTCGCCGCTGCGGACCATCGTGAACCGGGCACGGTTGAGGTCGATCCGGGGCTTGCCCTGGGTGATCGTGCTGGTCGTGGTCTGGTTCACGAACACCAGCAGCGTGACCCGGTCGGCGTCGCCGTCGCGGACCGCGACCTCGCGTACGTCGGCACGGACCGTGGCCTTGGTCTTGGTCGCCTGCTCGCCGACCACCTTGGCGGTCTGGTCGAAGTCGTCCGCGAAGTCCGGCGACAGCGTCGCCCGGGCGGCCGCGAAGCTCTTGTCCAGCTGCCGGTAGTCGTACGAGAGCACCAGCTCGGCGGCCGTCCGCGCGGTGGCGCTCGCTCCGGCCCGGGCCTGTTCGGTGTTCCGGCCCTGCCACGCCTTCTGCCCGAGGAACAACCCTCCGGCGAGCGTCAGGACGACGATTACGCCGAGCACCCCGGCCAGCAACCGCTGAGCCCGCGCACGCCCACCCTCCGCGGGCGCCTCTACGGTGGCGTCAACGGCGGGCGCCGGTGCCTCGACCCGGGTGTCCTCCGCGCTGCGGTCATCGGCGGGTGCGGGCGTCGTACCGGGGATGTCGGCCGGGCGGCGGCGCTGGCCGGCGATGCGGCGGCGGCCCGGGCGGACGGTGCTCGAGGTCTCGGTCATCAGCCGACCGCCTCGAGGTCTGCGGTACGCCAGGTCTCGCCCTCGCGGACCAGCTCCAGCTTCATCCGGTAGTGCCGGCGCTGGCCGTCCGGGACCGCCGTGTTCGTAACGGCCGCGTCCGCGACGACCAGGACCTGGGCGGAGTCGGTGTCCATCGAGACGACGGCGGCGTCGATCACCTCGCCGGCCGAGCTGGCCTTGTTCACGACCACCTGGGCCTTGACCGAGGTGGACGCCTGGCTGAACTCCTCCTTGAACGGGCCGGTGGCGCCGTCCAGCACGCGCTTCACATCCGCGTCCCAGGTCTCGTACTTGTAGGTGGTGAAGTCCAGGGCGGTCTGGCGCCCGGCTCGCATCACGGCCAGCCGGGCGTCGTCACGCGAGTCCTGGTTCCGGATCGCGACCACGGCGACGACCAGGCCGCCGAGCGAGGCGATCAGCAGCACGCTGAGTCCCCAGGCCAGCAGCAGGGTGCCACGCGACGTACGCGATACCTCCTGCTGGCCGGTGTTCCCGGCCGAGTCCTTCACTTGCTCACCGGACCGAGCATCAACCATTGCCATGATTCCTTCCCCAGTACGCGTTGCTGGCCTCCGGTCGACCCGATCACTATCTCGGGGACGCCCGACCGCGGGTCGACCGTCCGGGTGGCCGGATCGTATGCAGCGGGCAGCCCGGCGCGGTTCGACGGGACCGACGAGTGCGGTGTCGGCGCGTTCTGGGCGCCGCGCACGTTGGTGCCGGTGCTGCGAGCCGCCGTGCACGAGGCCTTGGTGTTCGCCGGGACGTCGGAGGTGTCCTGCGGTTCCCGCTTGTCGGTGCCGCCGTACCCTTCCCGGCAGGCAGCCGGCGAGATCCCGAGCACCATGCCGAAGTGGGCGTCGTAGTGCCCGGTGCCGGAGTCCCGGGCCGGGACGATGTAGCCGCCCATCACCGCGGCCGGGTAGAGGATCAGCAGCTGCTCGACTCCGTCCAGCCGGACCGCGGTGATCTGGCCCATGGTCAGCAGGTTGCCGAGCAGTACGGCGATCTCGGCCTGGTTCTCGGTGATCAGGGCATTGACCTGCTGGCCGGCCACGGAGCCGTTGTCGATGACCGCCCGCAGGTTCGCGTCCGAGCTCGACAGGGTGCCGGACAGCAGCGCGACGTTCTTCGCCCAGGTCTTGATGTGGTTGCCGCTGGCAACCTGTGTCGTCAGGGCCGTGTTGCCGTCCTTGATCAGCTTGATCGTCTGGCTGATGTTCGCGTCCGCGGCGTCGATCAGCACGCCGGAGCTGTCGATGATCTTCTGCAGGTCCGTACCCTTGCCACGCAGCGCGGTTCCGAGCTCGTGCACCGTCGCCCGCAGGTCGTCGCGGTCGACGGAGCTCACCAGCTGGTCGAGGTTCAGCAGCAGCTCGGTGGTGGTGATCGGCAGCTCGGTGTCCTGCCGGTCGATCCGGGACCTGTCCTCGAGGTACGGCGCGTC
>Ga0075420_100002352_pt1 | contig 16318 bp, 12 predicted proteins | sample SoiMetdeltSBSDD4_FD_75296 | JGI IMG/M metagenome (GOLD analysis project Ga0075420, IMG submission 75296) | Bulk soil microbial communities from a Populus tree surrounding site in Tennessee, USA - Soil MetaG P. deltoides SBSDD4 | ecosystem: Environmental > Terrestrial > Soil > Tree plantation... | reverse complement strand
CACCAGCGGTCCGGCGAGTCGCGCTACCGCGTGGAGCCCAACATCAAGGACGGCAAGGGCGGCCTGCGCGATCTCCACACGCTGCACTGGCTGGCGAAGTATCTTTACGGGCGGGGCCTTGGCGCGCCGCGCGGCGGCAGCGGGCCTTTCACGTCGGGCGAGCGCGCCACCTTTCGCCGTTGCGAGAGCTTCCTCTGGACCGTGCGCTGCAACCTGCATTTCCTGGCGGGCCGCGCCGAGGAGCGGCTTAGCTTCGACGTGCAGCAGGCCATGGCCGAGAGACTGGGCTACGTCCACCGCTCGGGGCTGAGGGGCGTCGAGCGCTTCATGAAGCACTACTTCCTGGTCGCCAAGGACGTGGGCGACCTCACCACGGTGCTGTGCTCGGCCCTGGAGATGCAGCAGCTGAAGGCATCGCCCGCGCCGGGCGGCATGCTCAACCCGCTCAACTGGCGCAACCGCGGCAAAGGGAGCGGGAACGGCGATTTCCGGCTGGAGAACGGCCGGCTCAATGTCACCAACGACGGCGTGTTCAGACGCGATCCCGTCAACCTGATCCGTTTCTTCGCCAGGGCTGAGGAGACCAACTCGTTCCTGCACCCGGACGCACTGCGGCTGCTGCGCCGGTCCCTGCATCTGATCGACGACAACCTGCGCAACGACCCCGAGGCCAACGGCATCTTTCTGGAGATGCTGTGCTCGCCTCAGAACTCCGAGCCGACGCTCAGGCGCATGAACGAGGCCGGTGTGCTCGGCCGTTTCATCCCGGACTTCGGACGGGTGGTGTCGATGATGCAGTTCAACATGTACCATCACTACACGGTGGACGAGCACCTGATCCGCACCATCGGCGTCCTCTCCGGCATCGAGCGCGGCGAGGATGCGGACGCGCATCCCCTCTCTGCACGCATCATCGGCACCATCCAGCACCGGCGCGCTCTCTACGTGGCGGCGTTCCTGCACGACATCGCCAAGGGCCGCGACGAGGATCACTCCATCGTCGGCGCGCGCATCGCCAGGAGCCTGGGGCCGCGCCTGGGCCTCACGCCGGCAGAGACAGAGACGGCCGCATGGCTGGTGGAGCAGCATCTGACGATGAGCCATGTCTCCTTCTCGCGAGACATCAGCGACCCCAAGACCGTGCGCGACTTTGCCAGCGTCGTGCAGAGCCCGGAGCGCCTGCGACTGCTCCTTATCCTCACCGTCGCCGACATCCGCGCCGTGGGTCCCGGCATCTGGAACGGCTGGAAGGGCCAGCTGCTGCGCGCGCTCTACTATGAGACCGAGCCGGTGGTGGCCGGGGGGCACACGCAGCTGCCGGCGCGCGAGCGCACCGCCCGGGCGCAGGAGGCCTTCCGCGCCGCCGTCGCCGACTGGCCCGCGGCCGACGTGGATCGTTTCATCGAGCGGCAGTATCCGGACTACTGGATGCGCACCGACACCCGCAAGGCGGTGGAGCACGCCAGGATGGTGCGCGAGGCCGAGGCGGCCGGCATCGGGCTTGCGAGCCACGTTTCGACCGACGCCTTCACCGCCATCACCGAGCTGTCGCTGCTGGCACCCAACCATCCGCGCCTGCTCGCGCTGTTCGCGGGGGCATGCGCGACGGCCGGCGCCAACATCTCGGGCGCACACATCTCGACCACGCGCGACGGGTTCGCACTCGACACCTTCCTGCTCGCGCGTCAGTTTGAACTGGACGAGGACGAGACGAGGCGCGCGGGGCGCATTACCGATACGATCGAGAAGGTGCTGAAGGGCGAGGCGCGGCTGTCGGAGTTGATGGCAAGGCCGCGGGTCATGCGCGGCAGCCGCATCGGCGCCTTCACGGTGCCGCCCGAGGTGCTGATCGACAACTCGCTCTCCGACCAGTTCACGGTGGTGCAGGTGTCGGGGCTCGACCGTCCCGGCCTGCTCTACGAGCTCACCAACACGCTGTCGGACCTGAACCTGGACATCACCTCGGCCCACATTGCCACCTTCGGCGAGAAGGCGGTGGACGTGTTCTACGTCACCGATCTCACCAACAATAAGGTGACGAGCCCGCAGCGCCAGAAGGCCGTCGAGGAGCGGTTGCTGGCGGTGCTCGGCCCAGTGCAGGCTTAGTGACCTTCACCGGAAGCCGGTGGGTAGGACCGGGCAACCCTATGGTCGCTCCGACAGGGCAAGCTTGAGGCCCAGGCCGACAAAGACTGCACCGATCGCGCGCTCGATCCACGTCCTGGCCCGCCTCAACCCTTCGGAGCGGGCCAGAGCTCCTGCGAACCACGCAACGCCGACGTTCCAGAACGTCCCGGTCGCATTGAATATCAGCCCAAGGACGGCGAACGCGGCGACTTTGGATGGCGCTTCGGGATCGACGAACTGGGGCAGGAAGGCGAGGAAAAAGACCGCGACCTTCGGGTTCAGGATGTTGGTCAACGCGCCCTGGAGAAATATCTGGCGAAGAGATATCGGCCGCGCATCCTGTATCCCCGCATCGGTCGGCACCACCACCTGGAAGGACCCCCACAGGAGCGCCAATCCGAAATACACCAGGTAGATTGCGCCAATCCATTTGAGGACCGTGAAGGCGTACGCCGATGCGACAATCAAAGCCGCGATCCCGATCGCAGCGGCCGAGATGTGAACGAAAGCGCCGGCGCCCACGCCCAACGCAGCAGCAATGCCGGCGCGCGTCCCGTGCTGGGCGCTGCGCGCAATGATCAGGGCCATATCGGGGCCGGGCGTGACATTGAGCAGGAGGGCCGCCGCCAGAAACAGCCAGAAATCGTGGATGCCCATCTCTAGGCCCGCGCCTCAAATCCCATGCCGGTAAACCACCCTCCCCCCAACCACGGTCATCAGCGCCTTGGTCTGGCGGATCGCATCGGCGGGTACCGACAGGATGTCCTGCGACAGCACCGCAAGGTCGGCGAGCTTGCCGGGCTCGATCGAGCCGCGCTCCTTCTCCACGCCCAGGATGCGGGCATTGTTGGTGGTGTAGAGCGTCAGCGCCTCCCTGGGCGTAATCGCGTGCTCAGGCCCAAGAGCGTAGCCCTTCAGCACCTGCCGCGTCGTCATCCACCACATCGACAGGAAGGGATCGACCGGCACCACCGGCCCGTCGGTGCCGCCGCCAACCAGCACGCCGGCGTCGATCGCCTTGCGGATCGGGATAGCATAGGCCGCGCGCTCGTCTCCCCACCAGCGGCGCTGATTGTGGCCCAGGAGGACGGGATGGTCCTGCATGGTCGCGGCGATGCCGAGGCCCGCCATCTTCCTCAGAGCGGCATCGGAAGGGTGGAACAGGTGCATGATGGCCCAGTTGAGGTCCCGGATCGGCCTCTCGCCGTTGACCCGCTCGTACGCACGCACGATGACGTCGATGGTCTCGTCGCCCACCGCGTGAGTCTGCGCCTGCAGCCCTGCCTCGGCGATCAGCTTCAGGGCGGCGACATACTCGTCCTCGCCGCCCTGGGGGAGCAGCAGGACGCCGCGATAGGCCGGATCCGTCTGCTCGCCCGGCACGATCCGGTAGGGCCAAGCCATGCGTGCGCCCTCCACCCCGCCGTCGAGCGGGAACTTGATGCCGAGGCAGCGCAGCATGGCGGTGCCCTTCAGCGCCTTGCACGCGGCAATCGCCTTCTCCACGTCCGCCTTGGCGAGGGCGCGCATCAGGACGTCGGTGCGGACGGTCATGTCGCCCGCGTCGTTCACCGCGCGATAGAGCCCCATCTGGCGCTCGTCGATGCCAGGATCAACCACCGCCACGATGCCGTAGGAATTGAGATCGCGCATGGCGATCTTCAGCAGCTCGGCCATGTTGGACGGAGGCGGCGGTAGGATCTTGCGCACCAGGTTGGCCGCCTTCTCGAGCAGCACGCCGGTCGCCTCGCCGTTGGCGTCGCGCACGATCACGCCGCCGTCCGGGTTGGGCGTGTCCTTGGTGATGCCGGCGAGCTCCAGCGCCTTCGAGTTCACGGTGATGACGTGGCCGCCGCGCGGGATGAACACCGGGTTGTTGGGCGAGACCCGATCGAGCTCGTGGCGCGTCGGCATCCGCCCTTCCTCCAGGATGCTCTCGTGCCAGCCGGACGAGGCCGTCACCCACTTGCCGGGCTCGGTGCGTGCAACGCGCTCGGCAATGGCCTTCTGCACGTCGGCGACGCTGCGCGCGCCGAGAAGCTGCACGGCCGGGCCGTTCAGTGCCGCGAACAGCTGGTGCAGGTGCGAGTCAATCAGGCCGGGGACAACGGTCTTTCCCGCCAAGTCCACCACCTGCGTGCTGGGGTCGACATGAGCGGCGATTGCCGCGTCGTCACCGACGGCGAGAAAGCGCCCATCCTTGACGGCGACGGCCTGCGCGATCCGCCAGTCCCTGTCGACGGTGATCACCTTGCCGCCGCGCAGCACGAGATCGGCCGACTGGGCGGAAGCCGAGGCTGCGAAAGGAAATGCGACCAACAATGCGGACAGCAGCGGAATGCCAAGGCGGTGACGCATCGATGGTCCCTCGCAGCTCGCTCCCAGTTCCCCTGGGGTCACGAGATACTTTAAGTGTGAAGCTCAGGCGGGGCAAGCAACGCAGGAGTCGGCGAGGGCGAAACCGATCCGAGTGCGAGCGCCGCTCACCGCGTTCCGTAGGCCCTGTCGCCGGCGTCGCCGAGACCGGGGACGATGTAGCCGTGCTCGTCGAGCGTAGCGTCGATGGCGGCGGTCCAGATGCGCACGTCGGGATGCAGGCCGCGCAGGCGCTCGAGGCCCTGCGGGGCGCCCAGCAGCGTGACAAGGCGGATGTCGGCCGCGCCGGATTCCTTCAGCCGGTCGATGGCCGCCACCGCCGTGTTGCCGGTGGCGATCACCGGAGCGACGACGATCACGAGCCGCTCGGCAAGATCGGCGGGCGCCTTGAAGAAGTACTCCACCGCCACGAACGTCTCGGGTTCGCGGTAGAGACCGGCATGGGCGACTCGCGCGCTCGGCACGAGATCGAGCATGCCCTCCACGAACGTCATGCCGGCGCGCAGGACGGGGGCGAACACCAGCTTCTTGCCGGCGATGCGGCGCGCCGTCGCGCGAGTGAGCGGCGTCTCGATCTCCACATCGGCGAGCGGCAGGTCGCGCGTCACCTCGTAGCAGAGCAGCATGCCGATCTCTTTCAGCAGCTCGCGGAACGACTTGGTGGAGCGCGCCTTGTCGCGGATCAGGGTCAGCTTGTGCTGGACCAGGGGGTGCTCGACAACAGTGACGCCGTCCATGGCTTGGCTCCCAGGGCTGGGCTTCAGAAAACCGTGCCGTCGCTGACCACGGTGAGCGGCGGGCTGCCGTCGGGCCGGAGCTTGCGGGCGATGTGCCGGCCGGCGGCCCAGGTGCCGCCCTGCAGCACCTTGGCGAGCGGCAGCGCCTCGGCATTCATGCTCAAACTCTGGCGCACGATGTCGGCGATGCGGTCGAGCAGCGCCACCGTGAGGGCGCGCCACTCCACCACCAGAGTCGAGCCGACCTCGTGCGCGCGCCGCGCATCGGCCGGATCGCGAAAGGCCAGCACGCCGGTGTCGATGAGGAGCCCGCCGTTGCGGTACTCGGCGAGCCCGGTAAGGCCGTCGACATCGGTTACGGCAAGCCCCGCCGTCTGCAGCGGCTCCAGGAGCGAGTAGGTGAGCCATTGCGAGAGCTTGTGCAGGGGCATCAGCCCGGAGGTGGCGTCGTCCGTCGTCAGCGCCGGATGGCGCCAGCAGTCGCCGAGCGGCACGCCTGCCAGCTCCAGGCGCGAGGGCCACACGGGCCCCAGATGCCGGAGGACCTCGGAGAGCACCGCCGGCGCCGCAATGGACCGGTTGCCGGCGCTCGCGGTCAGGCGGTCGAGGAGACCACCCGGACGCGGCGTGTCGGTCCCGGCGAAGATACCCGGTGCCGCGGCCACCGTCGCGCCGAGCCGGCGCAGCAGAGCGACGCGCCCTTCGACGCCGAGCAGCGGGTTGCCCGCATCGACCTGGAAATGGCGGCACAGGCTCTCGCTGCTCATTTGCTGGAGCGCGGCAGCATCGGCGCGCAGCGGGCGGCGCGGATCCGACGAGAAGGCCCCCGCCGTGAACATGTCGAGGCTGGCGAGCGCCAGGCCCTCCGAGCGGCCCACGCGGGCGCCGCTGGTCGGATCGAGATAGGACCAATCCGGTCCGGCGCCTGCGTCGAGCAGGACGCTGACGATGGCGAGGTCGAACTCGGCTCTGGCCCTGTCGCTGGCATCGCGCCAGTCGTGTGCGCGCTGGATGCGGTCCCAGCGATCCTCGCCGCCCGCCACGAAATGGCGCCAGCGCGAATGAAAGGGCACATCGAGGGCCGGATATGCCGCACGGGTGATCGCGATCGTCAGGTCGGCAGCGTCATCGAGTTTGCCCGGATCGACACGGAAATGATCGAGCCCGCCATCCAGCCCGCGCGCCAGCAGCCGGTGGGCACGCTCGCGCACGGCTGCGGCGCTCAAAAGGGAAAGGACTGCTGCCGGCTCCGGCCGCATGGTTTTCAATCCGGCTTGCGTTCTCTCTCAGCTCTTGTCGAGGTCGCGGCCGATGGTGCCGGTCGGGTCCTGCGCCTCGGCCGCGGGCGCGCTGTAGTAGCCCGCCGCCTTCTTGGCCACGATCTCCACCTGGGCGTCGGCGGGCACCAGCTCCTCGGGGATGGGAATGCGCTCGACGATCTCGACGCCCTGGCTCACCAGTGCGTCATATTTCATGTCGCTCATCGAAACGAAGCGGTCGATGCGCTTCAGCCCGAGCCAGTGGATGACGTCGGGCATCAGCTGCTGGAAGCGGGCATCCTGCACCCCGGCCACGCACTCGGTGCGCTCGAAGTAGGCGCTGGCCGCGTCTCCGCCGCGCTTCCTGGCATTGTAGACGAGGAACTTGGTCACCTCGCCGAGCGCGCGCCCTTCCTTGCGGTTGTAGACGATGACGCCGAGCCCGCCTTGCTGCGCCTCGCGGATGCACTCCTCGATGCCGTGCACCAGATAGGGCCGGCAGGTGCAGATGTCGGAGCCGAACACGTCGGAGCCATTGCACTCGTCGTGCACGCGGCAGGTGATGCGCGTGGCCGGGTCGGCGAGCTTCTCGACGTCGCCGAACAGGTAGACGGTGGTGCCGCCGATGGGCGGCAGGAATACGGCGAGGTCGGGCCGGGTGACGAGCTCGGGGAACATGCCCGCGGTCTGCTCGAACAATGTGCGGCGCAGATTGGTCTCGGTGGTGCCGAAGCGCTCGGCGATGCCCGGCAGATACCAGACCGGGTCGATGGCGGCCTTGACCACCGATACGGCCCCGCTCTGGTGCACGATACCACCGTCATTGGCGAGGCGCCCTGCGCCCACCGCCTGCCGGATCTCGGAGATGTCGAGCCGCGCCCGGGTGACGGCGATGCTGGGGCGGATATCGGTGCCTTCGGCGATCTCGGGCGCGAAGGCTTCCGCTGCCACATGGCCCCACGGATCCAGTGACACGATGGTGCGCGCGCCAGTCCACTGCCCGAAGGGGCCGATCGTCACGGCCGGCTGCGTGTTGGCGAGATCGGGGCGGCGCAGCGGGTTCAGCGCCCCAGACGAGACCGCCAGCGCCCGGTAGAGCGCATACGAGCCGCCGTGCGTGCCAACGGCGTTGCGGTCTTGCGGGCGCGATACGGTGCCGATGATGGGACCACGCTCGCGCGCCGTGCCGACGCCCCACGCCACCGGAAAGCGCGGTTTGGCGCCGGGCGCGGGATGCGACGTGAGGCGAATGTGGTCGATGCGGTTCATCTGGGTCATAGCCGACCCCCAAAACAGCGATGGCCCGCCGCGAGGACGGGCCTTCAGTTCAGACACTGCTAGCTGGAACGCCACTGCGCCGCGTCTCGGCGCCAGCGTGCTAGGCGATAAACATAGGCTTTCCCCCCGCCCCTGCAAAGCCATCGCATCACATGTCGGTAACTTTGTGTCTCCACTGCAACGGGCTCCCCGCCCGCAGGTCTGGGTAGGGCATGGGAGTGCACGCCGGCCTTGATCCTCCGTCCGGCGCCGCGCCAAGATGCCGGCGCTCCAGATGGCTCCGATGGTCCGCTGCCCCTGATGGAAGATCCCGATTTCCTGATCGTCGGCGGCGGCACGGCGGGGGCTGTCCTTGCGGCGCGGCTGTCGGAGGACCCGGCAGCGCGCGTGCTTCTCGTCGAGGCCGGCGATGACACGCCGCCCGACGCCCTTCCTGCCGACATCGCCGATACCTTTCCGAGATCGTCGCTCAATCCGGCCTATCTGTGGCCGGCGCTGGCCGCGACGCGCCGGAAGGGCGAGCACCCGCGGCAGTTCACGCAGGCTCGCGTCATGGGCGGCGGCTCCAGCATCATGGGTCTGTGGATGCTGCGCGGCCTCCCCGGCGATTACGATGGCTGGGCCGCGGCCGGAGCGCGTGGCTGGAGCTGGAGCGATGTGGTCGGCTATTTCCGCCGCGTCGAGAACGACCCGGCCGAGCCGCGTTTCGCAAACGAGCCTGGAATGGTGCCGGTCCGCAGGGTGCCGCGACCCGAATGGCCGGCGTACGTTCGCGCGCTCGAGGCCATTGTAATTCAACGCGGCCTCCCGAGTGTTGCGCACCTCAACGAGACGCCCGGCGACGGGTTCTTTGCGATGCCGCTGTGCCAGGACGAGACCGGCCGGGCGTCTAGCGCACGCTGCTACCTCACACGCGAGGTGCGGCGGCGCGGCAATCTGGCGATCCTGGCCAAAGCCCAGGTCACTGACCTCGGCCTTTCATCGGGCCGGGTGGAGTATGCGAGTGTGGCGACGCGAGCTGGCGTGAGGAGGGTGGCGGCGCGCGAGGTCATTCTGTGTGCCGGAGCCATCCACTCGCCTGCCATGCTGCTGCGCGCCGGCATCGGGCCCGCTGCGGACTTGAAGCTGCTGGGCATCGCGCCCGTCGCCGATCGGCCCGGCGTCGGGCGCAATCTGCAGAACCATCTCTACCTGCATTTCGCCTTGACCATCCCGCCCGGCCTGAGGCTGGCCGCGGCGCGGCGGGGGTTCGCCATCGCCGGCCTGCGCCTCTCGTCCGGCGTGCCCGGGTGTCCCAATGGCGATCTGCTGCTGTTCGCCCTCGGGCGCGCCAGCCCGCAGGCCTACGGGACGGCGCTCGCCATGCTCGGCGCTGCGCTCTATGCGCCGTTCTCGCGCGGCGAAGTCACGCTCCAGAGTCCGGATATCCGCGTCGCGCCACGCGTCGACTTTCACATGCTGGACGATCCGCGCGACCTGCCGCGCCTGATCATGGCGGCGCGCCATGCGGAAGCGCTCCTGTTCGATCCGGCGCTCGTCCCGACCTACGATGATGCGTTCCTGCTGCCGCCGCTGCTGGCGCTCAACCAGTTCAACCGGCCGGGGCTGATCGGTGCCGCGCACGCCCTCGCCGCCAGGACGGTGCTGGCCGCCCCGCCGGCGATCCGGCGGCGACTGATGGATCGGGCGCTGCGGCCGGGCCGCTGGTTCGCGAGCCGGCACCGTCGCTTGCCCCTGTCCGACGCCGAGCTGGCAGACGCGGCGGCGCCGATGGCGCACCCGGTCGGCACATGCGCTATCGGCCGCGCCGATGATCCCATGGCCGTGGTCGATCCCGGATGCCGCGTCTACGGCGTCGCCAACCTGCGCGTCGTCGACGCCTCGATCATGCCGCGTATCCCGAGCGCCAACACCAACCTGCCGACCCTGATGCTCGCCGAGCGCGCCGCCGACCTGATCCGCGCGCCGTAGGTTGGGTCAAGCGAAGCGCAGACCCAACACTTGTCGATGGCAACGTCAGCCGCGAATGGCCCGGAGTCATTTACTCTTCACGTGTTGGGTCTGCGGCTTCGCCTTGACCCAACCTACGTGCGCTTCGTCTCCGTCAGCGAATAGCGCGGGTCGGCCGCCAGACACTCCGCCTCCGGCAGGCCTAGCTCCTTCCTCACGATGTTGGTGCCGAGCACCATGGAGACCATCTTGTAGGCGGCGTGCCGGCGGCCCATGCCCTCGCGGCCCATGCCGCAGTCCGACGAGATCACCAGGCGCTCGGCCGGGATGTGCTTCAGCGCCTCGCGGATCAGCGCGGCCACCTCGTCCGGCCGCTCCACCTGCAGCGAGTGGTGGTTGACGACGCCGATCACGATCTTCTTGTCCTTGATGCGCTCGCCGATGGCCTTGAGGTCGCCTGGACCGGAAGAGCAGGTCTCGAAGGTGAGGGCGTCGGCGTCGACCTCATTGAGCGCGTCGAGCGTGGGCTGGTAGCTCTGCACCTCCTTGAAGATGCGTTGCTGGCACGGATTGCCCCAGCAGGTATGGCACCACACCTCGGTCTTGCCGCGCAGGCCTTTCACGGTGTTGTTGAACACCTTGACGAGGTCGCCAGTGTCCAGCTTGCCGAATGCCTTGCCGCGCACCGGCACCATATGGATCTGCGGCTCCTCCATCTGGATCACCGGGCAGCCGGCATCGGCCAGATCGTTGAGCTCGGCGTTGAGCGCCTCGCTGAGCGCCATGGTGCGCTCCACCGGGTCCTTGTAGTAGCTGTCGGCCACGGAGGCGGCGAGCAGCTCAGGGAGAATGGTGCCGAACTTGACGGGGCGCCTGGTCATGCGCTGCGCCACCTTCCACATGGCGGTATACTGCAGGTTGCCGCGCCCCACAGGCCCGACGATCTTGGGCAGCACGCGCGCCTCCAGGAAATCGTGCAGGATGTGCCCGCGCGGGTAGGCGACGGCGCCAACGTCGTAGATGGTCGGCTGCGCCTCCTTGTCGAAGCCCGACATGTGCGCCGGCGCGTAGCTCTGCCAGCTCATGCCGGCGATCTCCTCGTCGTAGTGCGCGTCGCCGTCGGTGCAGATGTCGATGCCGGCGGTCTCCTGGGCGCGCAGGAAGGAGGACACGGCATCCTCGTACTGCTCGCGGTAGCGTGCATGCACCATGGCCTCGAGGAAGCTGCGCGAGCCCAGCACCGCGTTGTACCAGGACGGACGCGGCAGCGACCCGATGATCGACGTCGGCAGGATGACGTTGGCGGATCCCTTGAACATGATGCTCTCCCCTGATGCGCACGTTTGCGCAAATCGATCTCGTGTTACGCGCCGTACAATCAGCGCGTGAGGCTCAACTGAGACTTAGCACCTTGGCAAACGATTGCCAGCGCGTGAAGGTGTCGTGATATCGGCGGGGGAGCCGCCCCCGGAAGGGAGGGAGCCACAGCCATGAACATCGGATTTGTCGGGCTCGGCGCCATGGGCGCGCTGATCGTGCCCCGGTTGATGGAGGCGGGACATACGGTAACCGGCTGGAACCGCTCGCGCACCAAGGCGGAGCCGCTGATCGCCGCGGGCATGAAATTCGCCGAGAGCCCGCGCGCCGCGGCGGAGCAGGCGGAGATGGTGTTCTCCTGCATCACCGACGCGACCGGCGTGAAGGCTGTGGCGCTTGGGCCGGAGGGTATCGTCTCAGGCCTGAAGAAGGGCGGCATCTACATCGACATGAGTACCATCGACCCGGACTCCAGCCGGACGGTGGCTGCGGAGTTCGCGAAAGCCGGCTTGTTCATGCTCGATGGCCCCATCTCCGGCAGCCCCGTCACTGTGAAGGCCGGTCAGGCATCGGTGATGGTGGGCGGCGACGAGGCGGCGTTCGAGCGGGCGAAGCCGGTGCTGCTGGCCATCGGCCCCAAGGTAACGCGCATCGGCGGCAACGGGCTCGCCTGCCAGATGAAGATCGCCGTGAACCTGCTCCTGATGGTCGAGGTGATCTGCTTCGGCGAGGCGGTGGCGCTGGCCGAGAAGGGGGGCGTGGCGCGCGAGGTGGCGGTGGATGCTATCCTCAAGAGCGTCGCGGCCTCCCCTGTGCTGGGCTACCGCGGTCCGTTCATCCTGGAGGGCAAGATGCCGGCGGTGCCGCTGGCCGACGTCACCCTGCAGCAGAAGGACATGCTGCTGGCGCTCGATCTCGGCCGCAGGCTCGGTAGCCCCGTGCCGCTGGCTGCGGCCGCCAACGAGATGATGAACGCGTGCCGCGGTCTCGGCATCGACCACAACGATTTCGTCACCGCGCATCAAGTCTACCGCCGCCTGGGAGGTCAATCGAAATGAGCAGGATGTATCGCACCAGTCTCAAGAGCGTGCCGAAGGTGGAAGGCCTGAAGCGCGAGGACGGCTGGATCGACATGCACGTGCAGTTTCTGATCGACAAGAAATCGGCCGGCGCCGACCATGTGGTGGGCTGGACCGTGCTGAAGCCCGGCGCCAGCCACGAGCGGCACTTGCACAAGAACTGCGACGAGTTCTTCATCGTGCTGAAGGGCAATGGCCACATCATCACGGGGGAGGGCCTGGAGCCGGCTGGCGAGGGCGATGTGGTCTATTCCCCGCGTGGCTGTTGGCACGGCTTCAACAACACCTCCGACGACGACGTGGTGCTGGTGTGGGGCTGGATGGGCGCGGGCTCCATCGAGGCGTCCGGCTACGAGGTGCCGGAGTAGGGAATAGGGAGTAGGGAGTAGGGAGTAGGGAGAGAGAGTGACCGGCCCCCCACTCCCTATTCCCTACTCCCTATTCCCTCTATTCAGCGAGGCTTTGAGATGTCCAACGCATGGGATGATCCGCGCATCCAGCGCGGCATGACGGAGCAGCTGGCGAAACGGCGCGCGCGCATCGCAGCCGGCGAGAAGCCCCTCGGCTGGAAGGTCGGGTTCGGCGCGCCGGCCATGATGGAGAAATTCGGGATCACGGCGCCGCTGGTGGGCTTCCTGATGCAGCGGGCGCTCATTCCGTCCGGGGGCAGCGCCTCGCTCGCTGGATGGGCCAAGCCGGTGGCGGAGCCGGAGATCGCGGTGCACATTGGCCGCGACCTGCCCGGCGGCGGCGGCTGCGACGCCGCGGCGGCGGCCATCGCTGCCCTCGGACCTGCCATCGAGCTCGCCGACGCCGACCTGCCGTTCGAGGATCCGGAGGCGATCCTGAAGGGCAACATCTTCCAGCGCCACGTGATCCTGGGCGAGCGGGACGCTTCACGCGCGGGTGGCAGTGCCGCCGGACTCACGGCACGCGTCTTCCGCCGCGAGACGGAAGTGGCGCTAACGAACGATCCGGAGGCCGCCACCGGCAAGATCGTCGACACCGTGCGCCATGTTGCCGACCTGCTCGCGGCGTTCGGCGAGAAGCTCTCGGCCGGCGACGTGATCATCGCTGGATCGGTGGTGCCGCCGCTGCTGGTCGAGGCGGACGAGACGGGCGTGGCTTATGCCCTCGACCCGATCGGCAGAGTTTCGGTGGCGTTCACGCGCTGACGGTGTAGGCTGGTGCGGCTCAATCAATAAAATCAGCTCAAGGCCGGTCACAGGCCGAGCAAAAAGGGGAGGTAAACCATGCGACTTGCGACAATCCTGGGGCTGGGGACCGCGGCGCTGATGGCGCTCACCCCCGGAGCGCGCGCCCAGAGCTATCCGAGCGAGCAGGTCAAGATCATCGTTCCGTTCGGTGCCGGCAGCGTCACCGATACGCTGGCACGGGTCCTGGCCGACAAGCTGGGGCCGATGTGGAAGCAGAACGTCATCGTCGAGAACCGCCCCGGGCTTCCAGGGACGACCTCGGCGGCGAAGTCGCCGGCCGACGGCTACACGCTGATGGTGACCGCGAACGGGCATGTCATAGCCAAGAGCATCAACAAGAATGTCCAGTTCGACCCGGTCGAGGATTTCGTCGGCATCACGCGTCTGGTCGAGGTGCCGTTCGTCATGATCGTGCCGCCGAGCCTTCCGGCCAAGACGCTCAAGGAGTTCGTCGATCTCGCGAAGGCCGAGCCCAAGAAGTACAACTTCTCCTCGGCCGGCGTGGCGAGCACCACCTTCCTGGCGGGCGAGACGCTGCGCCAAGCGGCGGGGCTGGAGCTCGTGCATCTCCCCACCAAGGGTGTCCCCGACGCGGTGACGGCAGTTCTGCGCGGCGATGTGGCGTTCTATTTCGCGCCGATCCCCAATGCAGCCGAGCAGAGCAAGGCCGGCAACGTGCGCATGCTCGCGATCACCTCGCCCACACGCCACAAGGACCTGCCGGACGTTCCGACCGTCGCGGAGGCCGGCGTTCCAACCTTCAAGTATTCGTCGTGGTTCGGCTTGATGGCGCCGAAGGGTACTCCGAAGGCGGTTGTCGACAAGGTCAACGCCGACGTGCACGCCGTTCTGAGGATGCCGGACGTGCTGGAGCGCCTGAGCACAATCGGGTCCCTCCCCTCGCCCAACGCCCCGGCCGAGTTCGACGCCATCATCAAGTCGGACGAGAAGGTCTACGCTGCGTTGCTTGAGAAGGCGGGCGTGCAGGCTAAGTAGGGGACGTAGTAGGGGACGTAGGTTGGGTCGAGCGGAAGCGAAGACCCAACACCATTTCATTCAGACAGCGTTGGGTCTGCGCTTCGCTTGACCCAACCTACGCCTGGGTCAGACACCGAGCCGATCCGCCATCCAATCCGCTGTCTGCAGGCGCCACTTGTAGCCGCGGTTGTTGGCGACGTGGTTGCCGTCCTCGATGAGGGAGAGAACCACGGGCCCTCTCGCCTCGCGCGCGAGGCGCTCGGCATCCTGCCAGGGGATCACGCGGTCGAGCTTGCCGGCGACAACGTAGAGCGGGCATGCGATGCGCTCCGCCACGCCGGCCAGAGACAGGGTCAGGGCGTTGGCCCGGCCGTCCTCGGAGGTGCGGGCGTGGCTGCGCACGCGGAGCGCCTCGCGGGTCAGATCCGGCATGCTGTCCCAGTGGGCACCCATGTCGTAGGGCCCAGAGAGCGCGATGCAGGCCTTGATGCGGGGCTCGAAGGCCGCCGAGCGCGGCGCGTAGTAGCCGCCGAGGCTGACGCCCCACAGACCGATGCGCCGGGCGTCGAGATCGGTGCGCGTCTCGACGTAGTCGCACACGGCCGTCACCGCGGTCTCGTAGTTGCCGCGGATGGGCCAGTCGTACTCGGCCTCGCCCTGGCCGGGGCCGTCGAACACCAGGATGGCGATGCCGCGGGCCAGGAACGGCGCCTCGTAGGCCTCGGTCTCCTCCTTGGCGGAGTCGAGCCCGCAGCACATGATCATGACCGGCGGGCGGACGATGCCGGCGGGCTTGCGGAGGATGCCGTAGAGGTGCCGGCCTTCGAACGGAATGGCCACCCGCTCGCCCGGCGGGCTCAGATGCGGCAGGGCCAGCCGCCGGCATTCCACGGCCTTCATGTGGGCGGCCTTCATCTGCTCGAGGTCGTGCACGAACAGGAACTTGCCGAAGTGGTAGTAGACCCCGGCCCGCTGCAGGTGCTCGCCGGCCGAGAGGAGCTTGCCGGCCGCCAGCGCCTCCCGCCCCAGCGCCTCGTGCACGGCGGCCCTGTCGGACCAGGCCCGGCACCAGCCGTCCCAGCTTGGGAGCGAGCCCATCACCTCCTCGAAGTCGGTCAGCGCCACGCCGTTGGCGACGAAGCGCGGGCCCCAGTGGGCAAGGGCGGAGGCGACGCGGGCGTCGTGGGTCGTGGCGGGGGGCATCGTGAGGCCTTCCAGAGGTTGTGTGAGCCGGGGAGCCTAGCCTGGGATGCGGGCGGGGAGCAGCGCAATGGCGGTCGCTCGACCTCACCTTCCGTGATAGCCATTGATCAGCCTACCGCGGGGCATTGGCCTATTTGCTGGCTTGAAGGTGCCGTCGCCGGACTGGTAGTGTCCTGCAAAAACAAAGAACGATATTTCTCGTGCCAAGGGAGGAAAGTCTTCTATGACCATCCGAATGTCATGGTTTGCCGCCGCAGCCTTGCTCGGCGGGGCGCTCGCGAGCGCTCCGGCGTCGGCCCAGGAGCTGGTGTACGGCAGCTGGACGGCGCCGCGCGAGTATCAGAACGTGCACGTAATGCCGGAGATCTTCAAGAACATCGAGAAGGAGACCAACGGGGCCGTCAAGTGGAAGCTGATCCCCGGCGGCGCCATCGCCGACGGCAAGGGCACCTTCGCGGCGGTGAAGGATGGCCTGATGCAGGGCGGTCTCGGCATCGTCACCTATGCGCCGAACACCATACCGTCGGTGTACGCGATCTATTCCACGGTGGTCCTCGGCCACAACGACGTGGTGGCCGCATCGGCTGCGGCGCTCGAGGTGCTCTATCTGCGCTGCCCGTCGTGCCTTGAGGAGTTCCGCCGGAACAACTCCGTCCCGCTCGGCGGCTGGACCAGCTCCGCCTACCTGCTCGCCTGCACGTCACCCGTGAAGTCACCGTCCGATCTCAAGGGCAAGCGCGTGCGCGCCACGGCCGGTAATGCCGAGTTGATGCGGGCGGCCGGCGGCGTGCCGGTCA
>Ga0075420_100002350_pt1 | contig 16328 bp, 15 predicted proteins | sample SoiMetdeltSBSDD4_FD_75296 | JGI IMG/M metagenome (GOLD analysis project Ga0075420, IMG submission 75296) | Bulk soil microbial communities from a Populus tree surrounding site in Tennessee, USA - Soil MetaG P. deltoides SBSDD4 | ecosystem: Environmental > Terrestrial > Soil > Tree plantation... | reverse complement strand
GGAGTACCGGTAGCTTATCCTGAGCGTACACAGTGCAGATTAGGAAAGGTCTTAGTCTTCAGAATGAACTAGGGGCGCTCTTTAACGGCCGTTTCCTGGTTCTGCGAAGCCATGAGCTGAAGCACTTCAAGGGGATTGTAGCGAACAGCTCGGCCCGAACGGTACTCACGGATCAGTCCACGATAGCCCATCCGTCTAATAGTTAAGGAATGCAATTTGACCCTTTTAGCAATTGCTTCTGCGGTTTCCAATTCCAACATGGTTCCTCCTAGTCGTTGGGCACCCACGTGATCCCTTTTATACTGACATGTCCCAAGGTTACATGACGCCCTTAGAGTTCGAAAGACTACATAAAATAGCCATTCAAAAATGAACTGAAATTCACTGCTATTTCAGAGATTTAAAAAGTTATGCGGACTCGTTTTGATATAGGGGTTTGATGTGGGAAGTTAGCGGAGAGTCCCTTTTAGCAAATTCGCGATACACCTAACGAGAAGTAGGAATCCCTTTTAGATGCTGGGTCACAAGGTGGGCGAAGTCAACCAATTCTGGGTCGTGCTCCCGCGCAAACGCCAAATCTGCTTTTGAGAGTGTCGATGGTAACCATGCGCGGTGCCAACATACCCAAAGCCGCGCGTATTTGTGCGAGGCGGACTTACTTAGTAGTGAATATTTTTTTTGAGTACCCTGACTAGCTTACCCTGGGTAATATCTGGGTGCGCAGTCATATCGCATTTTAATCCGCATTTGAATTCGCTGCTAAGTGCTAAAAAACATTCTACACGGACAGGTTGTCTTCCCCTTTGAGGGAACTTCATTGCCCTTAAACCCTTCCTCCACAAGGACTGAAGAAGTTCTTCCGGAGAAGGAGTCCTATGGCGCAACCAAACAGATTTAGCCTCAAGCAAAACACGGTGTTGGAAAGTCGTCCAGTCATCAGACATTTCCACTTTGAACTCAATAAAGTTATCGGGAGGTATAAGGAGCATGACCTGTGAGGGCTAGATGATAACGAATGGTCTAGCCAGGTGCCGGGATAAGTGCCGAGACACCAAGATACCAAGTTAATCACGACTAAGTGAACCCAGAGCTCGAGCGTTGTAGATCAACAGTGTAGAACTGGCAGTATGGTGGGATCAATACGGATTAAGTCGTTGTGGCGCTTTCGAAACCCGTCACTCACCCCAACCCTTTTTCCATTCCCTTGGCCAGGATGTCGAACGATCGATTTTTCGATATCCTAATCGGCGGAGGACTCCACGGGTTTGAACGGACAGGTCGAACCTAGTACCCGGTGATGAGGCACTTTATATTTGAGGCTCCCTTTGAGGCATCCCACCTGCCGTCCCACACGTCACGCATACAACACGCGTAGCTCCGGATGAAACCCGGTGCCGATCTCCAGGAGTCCGCAGAACCGCCCGTTTAGAACGGCTCTTCCTGCGCTTGGCCTTACGGATATGAACGATAGAGGAAACCGACCCTGAAGAGTTTGGTTCGCAAAGATTTTCTCATAGCGACGCCATTATTTCGGAAAAGATTGCCGTGGGCGGTGTTCCATACGATGGCGGCGGCGTATACTCGGATGCCTGGCCGGTAGGGGCAGCGTTTTTGTAACCGAGGATTAAAACTGAGGACTATCGTGTTCAGGCGTACCGATCAGCCAGAGTCATCGACCACTTCTCACTGAGGCCTGAGGTTTTGAGAGGGAGATGCTTAATCCCAGATAGTCGATGGTTGAAGAAATCCAAATTTGACGGCATATTTTTAAATTTCGACATGCAGTATCATGATACGACATCAGTGTGCGACGCTTCCAACTTCAGGGGGGTCGAGATTCTTGTCAACGTTCATGGTGAGATGGTTTCGGTTCCGTACCATCAGCCTCGCCGTCATCTTGCTCTGGTGGTCCATGGGAGGCGCGTTTGGGCAGGAAAGGAGTGCATCTTCTTTGCATGTTATCTCTCTCGATTCCACGAAAGTGGCCTGGATTACGTTAACCGAAAAGCTTGAAGTAGTGATTGCATTCAAGGAACCAATTGATGAGATACACTCGGCGATGTGGAATAAGGCACGAGACATCGACGCAGCCTTGAAGATAATAGATCTGCTGCGGAAATCCCGTATTCAGGCTCTCGAAATCAACGGGAAGGATGCCCTGAGTATCGGCGTTAATCAGCGATGTAAAGTCCGGTGTGAGGTTCTAGGATTCCGATTTTCCCCCGAAGGTCGAGATTGAGAGAAGGTAGCTTTTGAGAGGGGCATATAATCCTGCGTCGACCGAAGCCCTAAATTTCTCCACGGGCAACCTTCTGGGCGCGTCATGTCGTCCGACACTGCGAGCATATGGACTCGAGTCTCCAGGCTGAGGTGCCCCCTTTGCAGCGGTGCAGTCCGCCGATCGCAGCGGGTGGGATGGCGTGATTTCGTGGCACACCTTCTCGGACGCTATCCGTTTCGTTGTTGGGCGTGTCACCATCGCTTTTATCTGCGTCGGCGCTATAGCGATTAAGCGCCGTGGCCCGATCTACAATCCTGAAACATCTTCCAGTATAGTCACTCACGTTCGAGTAGAATCCCTAAGATGGAAGGGATTGTGGCCGAAGGGAGATAGCCAGCACCGATGCTCCGAGCGAGAATACCAATCAGCCGCAACTCGGACGGGCTATGGCAGGTCGCCCAGTCTTTGGTGGAAATTGATGGACGACAGATCGGACTTGCCGCACTTGCAGCACAGCCGACTCCAGACGAGGTCATTGAGGAGATGATGGGACGTGCTCTGCTCTGTTTTGATCAGAATGGTCGACGCGGAACATCGGAACAGATTCAATGGAACATTACCATCGACGAAGCTCCGCACTGTTATCGCTGCATTGAGCCGATGCAGCCGATCGAGCCACGCGTGGATCCTGCCGGTGGCCGTACCTCTCGCACATGGAAGTGCACCCTCTGCAAGGCGACGATAGAGTTCTAGTAGGATGTCGAAAAAGTCATGAGTCCGGCCGATACAATACGCGATCTGGACGTGGCGAGTTAACCACATGATCGTGGCTGACGACGAGGCTCACGCTATGCAACTGACGCTGTCACGTTGCGCGCGGATTGGTCCAGGGAGGTTCGATGTTCCGGCTCCTTGCCGTCCAGGAGACAGCTCACATTCATATCGCCCATCACATTGATTGTCGTGCGGCAACGGTCCAGAAACCAATCTACAGTAAGTAGCAGCACGATGTATTCGGTTGGGAGTCCGACCGCTGTGAACACGAGAGTCATGGTCACAAGTCCGGCTTCTGGGATACCGGCTGCTCCTACCGACGCGATGACAGACGTCAGCATCACCAACGACTGCTGGGTGAGAGAGAGTGGCTGTCCGAGCCCTTGCATCACCAGCATCTGTGAGATGAATAGCGCCGACATGGCTTCGTAGAGGGCGGTCCCGTCGTTGTTGAAGTTCGATCCGACGAGTGCCCCCAAGCTCGCCGATTCCTCCCGCAGCCCCACACATTCCCGCAGCCGCGCGTAGGTCACCGGCATCGTGATCGTCGAACTGGCGGTTGAAAACGCCATGACCAGCGCGTCCCGTGTACCTCTGAGCAAGTCCAAGGGACGGACCCACGATCCAAAGTGAATGCGGAGAAGATAGTAGGCGGACTGAAGCGACAACGCGACGATGACGGCCAGCACAAAGGCGCCGAGGGCCTTGAACGGCTCAATCCCTTCTTTGCCGATGATACTGGCGACGATTCCGAACACACCGATCGGAACCAGGTCAATGATCCAATGGAGAACGACGAGCATCGTGTCGTATGTGAGTTGAATAAAGTCCCCGACCGTGCGGATGATGCGATCTTTTGCCCGGCGTAGGGCGATCCCGAATGTCACAGCCAGGAAAATCACGCCGATAACGTTTCCCTTATCCGTGAGCGGTCCCAACAAACTACGTGGAACGCTATCAAGGAACTGCGATACCTGGGAGGCCTGCCCCTTTGCTTTTTCCGGCAGTGTATAGCCTTCCTTTTCCAAGGCCTGGAGGATCGCGCGTGCTTCGGGGTCACGGGGTAGTTCCGATGCCTTGTACCCGCCCGCCGGGGTGAGGTTCGCTCGCTCTCCCGGGCGTAGGACATTCGCCACCAAGAGACCCAGACTAATCGCCACGAGTGTATTCAACACCAACAGACCGACCATACGTGTCGCGAGCCGGCCTCGAATGTCTGCATGCATGAGCACGTGAATGACCGCGACGAGGATCAATGGTGGGGCGAGCGCTCCCAGCACCCGCAGGATAAGCTGGCTAGGCAGGGCAAGACTCTGAGCGTTCTCGCCGAACACCACTCCCACGAGGACCCCGAGAACCAGGCCTCCAATAATTCGCAGGTAGAGCGGGGTGCCATGCCATGACGCCCAGAGACTGCGGCGTGGTTCTCCCGGCGGGCGCTGAGTCATCGAGTGGTGTTCCGGTATCCGTTTGCCGTCAACTCAAGTAGGAACATATGAGACCATGCCCCAAGTTCTGGCATTGTGTCCAGATCTGGCTGGCATTCCTCCGGCCAGATCTATGGTTGTGGCGTTCTGTGACTATTGTCGGAGGCCGGTCCGCTCCTCGCCGGGCGTGATTCCTGCGCGTTTGGGTAGGACGGACAGGAAATTATCATGGGCAATCTTGCGAGCCGTCGCCGGCTCCATGGCGTCAAGAAGCGCATCATACCGTCGAACCGTTTCCACATACCTATCCATATGCCCTACGGCATCCGATCCAATCATGAAGCGATCGGGAAAATCCTTCATGAGTGCCAGCCAATTCTCGTTCACGATTCGTTTGTCGCCAAGAGTATTCAAGGGGGCTACGTAGTCGTCGTACACGACCCAAGACAGGTCAATCCATAAATTAGGATACCGAGTCAACAGTGTCCCAAGAATGCCGGTGAGATCGGGGACCACCAAGCGGCGACTGATTCCCGCGTGACACCAAATAAAGCGCGTGTTCCGGTTTCGCTTGAGCGCGGTCTCAAACTCTTCGAGCCAGAGCGGGTCTTTCTTCTCCCAAACGGACGTGATATTTGTATGGAGAGAAACCGGAAGGTCGTGCTGTCCCGCAAATTCAAATAGGCGTTGCATGGCTTGGGTATTCGGACGCGGGACTTCGCCATATGTCAGCGCCGTCAGGTCGTCATGATGTCCAAAGAGTTCGCCGATACCTTCCCAGAGATCGGGATACGACTCCATCATGAGTTCGATATGATTCACCGCGTTTTTGTCCGCTGCATTGACCCCTGTGATGAATGGATGGAATCGGCTGCGCTGGTGCCCAGGCAGCTGTGTAACGGCTCGTGCGACAATCATGTCCGTGGCCGAGTACCAATACACCCGGGAGTCGTCGGATAAGTAATAGGACGGCCGTTTGGAGTCAGCCTCTTCCCATTTTTTCACCAGTGGCATGCCGGAAATCATCGCATGGTCGACGCCGGCGGAATCCATTGCCGCCAGGATTTTCTGGATGCCGTCCGTCTGCTGAAGAAAATCGACATAGTGCAGATGGGCATCGGCGATGACATAACGAGAAGGTCGGGAAAGAGCGGGACTATTCGTCACCGGGGCAGGTGTTGTCGATTCAGTTCGCGCTTGCTGTGGCGGCGCTGTGTTCATGATTCCGGTGCAGGCGACCATGACGGACATGGATATAAAAGGTATCAGCGTGCTGAGCCGCATGGACTGTGTCTTCTGGGTGGACCCTATCATACAAAGTATCCTTCCTTACCTCGACTGCGAATGAAACGAATCCTCCTCGTTCGCTTGTCGTCCGTTCCACCGGCCACCTTCTGTCGTCGAGAAACGCGGTCCGGACTTGCGTCGATCTCCAGACCGAAGCGATGACGATCAGGGTAAAAACCAGAGGCACATCATACTGACCACGGTGGGAATCAATGCCGAGTAAGCCAACTGGAAGGCGCTAATCCCGTCAGCGCCGAAACGTTCCTGGAGAATGGCAAAGGCCGCCGGGTTCGGCGCATTCGCAATGACGGTGAGCCCGCCCCCAGCGATCGCTCCCGCGACCAGCGCAAACTTAAATGACTCGGAGACTCCTTCAATCTGTGCGCCGAGATACGTCAATGCCGCATTATCGGTAAATGCGGTAAGAATCGTCGCCCCCACGAACAGCGGAAAGTGGTTCATGTCTCGAATGAGCGGACCAAGCCACCAGTCCTGAAGCCCTCCGATCACCACGAGGCCACCGAGGAACACCGCGACAAACGAGCTTTCGCGCAGCTTCAACGCATCCTGGTAGGTCTTAGTGGCCGCAACGATTCCAAGGAATGACAGAAAAATGACTGAGAGTATCAGGGGATCGTGGGCGGCAAGGACAATCAGCCCGAGTAGGAGCACATGAATCATTGAGATCCACCTGGGAACGTGTCTCTTGGTAGCGTCAGTGCCGGCTGCCGGAAGCGCCATCAATTCCGTTCTAAGCAGGAGCAACGCAAGGGCTGCGTTGACGACAATGGCCACGACGGATTTCCACCCGAAGGTCGTCATCATGTACGCCAAGTCCCAATTCCATTTGCCTGCGACCATCAGCACGGGTGGCGCCGCAAACGGGGTCAACACTCCACCAATCGAAATATTGACCAACAACGTAGCAAGGACGACATATTTGAATTGATCGGATATGCCGGCCCCAAAATAGCGATCCCTGAGGATGAGTGCTGTTACAGTCATCGCCGCGGGTTCCGTAATGAAGCTGCCCAGGACAGGACCGGTGGTCAGACAAGAGACGAAGGCAGACTGTGCCCGTCCGAGTGGAAGAAGCCATGACACGATCAGGATGATCCTTTCGGCGTAATGGATAATCGGTCTGGTGGCTGCCACGGCCATAATCACGAACACGAAAAAAGGTTCCCTAAAATTCAGGTTGACGATGTAGGCGATTGCCTCCTTTACGCTGCCGAACAGACAGATCAAGGCTATGAGAACACCGGCCCACAGCCCGAATACGAGTTCCACCTCGCCCAATAAGTGAAAAAACTGTCTCCAGGGAGAGTCTTTAGGGAAGCGGTGTGAGAAATGCTGGATGTTCCGCGTCGCGAAAGTATGCAGTACCGCGAGAACGAGAACGATTGTCGCGGTACTTTGGAGAGGAGTGGGGTGCATCGTGTGCCATTAGACGTATTGAGCTGCCCCAAGTCAAACGTGGAGTGAAAGAACCTATAGGGTCGCCCTTTCACATTGCACACAGTCGTTTGGTTCGCGTACTCTGTGGGAAAATGTCAGGAACCGTCTAGATCACACGCATGTTTCGGGCTGTCCTCCAAACCGCCGCAGTCTGTTTTCTCATTGCCGGTTGTGCGGTTGAACAGGAGATTTCGCGCACCCCTCGTACGGCTGTCGAACAACTGCTCTTGACCCAGGCTATAGAGAGGGCTCTGAAAAATCTGACCTTAACGCTGCCGCCCCAAGCCAGCATCTATCTCGAAGTAAGCGGCTTCTACATCGACCGCGCCCGGTTGGATATGAGGGACCAGACTTACGGAACCTTGGAGCAGCCCTCGTTGGATTTTCTGTTCGTCCGAGATACGGTTGCCGTTGCGTTAGGGAGGATGGGATACCGTATTCGGCGGCGCGAGGAGCAGCCGGCTTACCTTGCCCGGGTTTCCATCGAGTCATTGGGGACCATGCAAGGTCTGGCGTTCTTCGGCATGCCAGCCGTTCAGAGCGTCATCATTCCCTTTGCACTTCCCGAGATTGTTCTCTATAGACACATAGACCAGAGCGGATATGCCCGCCTACACATTGATCTGTTTGATCATGCTACCGGAGAGTACAAGGGTTCTTCCGCCACCGTGATCGGACGAACGGGCCATGATCAATATACCGTTTTCCTTTTCATCACGTGGGCGGAAACGGACCTGACGGCGCCGCCGTGAAGCTGCACCACATTTAGCCTACACCCAACGAATACCCTCCACGAATAACGGAGCTGGCCGCCATTTGTTGTATGATTTGCCCAGCTCCGGACGTCCATGGCTCCCTCGCTGTTCCGGAGGTGGAATCCGCAGATACATATAGTGGCGGCTGCGACATGAGGATGGATTTCGATCTCGGGGCCATGGGACAATCAAAGTCTGGCGCGAGCGCTGCGTACAGGGTTCGCGGGTGGAGAATTTCTCATGTCGACCAGTTTTCAGATCCGGTGTTTTCGGCGGTTTGCCATTCAGTGTCCCATCTACTATTCCAACGACAGGTTTCATGGCAAGGGCACGGCTTGGAATCTATCATTGAATGGCTGGCGGGTGGATGGCACGCATCCGGTTGAACCAGGTATGACGTTCACATTGTGCATTTTCCTACCCGGTCGGGTACGCACCGTGTTCGTTGATCGGGCCGCCGTGCGATGGTCTCGCGGGCACGAGTTCGGGATCGAACTCGTGGCCATGAAGAATGAGCAACAGGCTGTACTAAAGGGCTTTGTCGACTTGCTTATCTGACCCGTGCATAGTACCAACGTACCGCTCGCCCAAAAACAACATGTACTTGCCATCGACGCTGAGTGAGATAAACTGCTGTGAGGACACGACGGGCGGTACCGCTCACGAGGACTGCAAGGCAATGGCAAAACACTTTAAGCCGCGTTCCCATTCCCGTATTCCCGTCAGCTGTTTCCTCTATTATCTGGGAGAGGGAGTGGTCGGGACGGGAAAGGTCTGCGATCTGTCCGTCAAGGGCTGGCGGATCGAGGGTGATAAGCCGGTGTCGGTCGGTATGCGCCTAACCTTGCGTGTCTTTCTCCCGGATGAGCCAAAAGCGATCGACATTGAGGGAGTCATCGTTCAATGGGTCAAAGATGGCGCTTTTGGTTTGGAAAATGTGGGAGTCAATGCTGCTTCTGAAGCCCGCATAAAAAGATTCGTTGATTCCATGTTGAAGCCTCCCGGCTCCAGTCGCGTCGCGTAGTTCTCCTTTCGATCTCTCCTCTCATCGTGTCTAATCAATAGTGTGGATGCATTCTGCAATGCATGCGCTGCACAGTACAAGTTGGCCTCATTTCCACCAGCGGTCGACGAAGGCTTCCTGCGCCCCGGTATCAATGCTGCCTGAATACCCCCGCTTTCGGGGACTATCACGCTTCGACACATTTTTCATATTCTGGTCGGCGGTTGCTGATGGGGAGGTCCGATGGATCAGGGGACACGTCCGCGATTTATCGTCGAATGCACCAGTACGCGTTCGGAAGACGGCATCCTGATTTGGAACGGGCGTGTGCTTGATCTCTCCATCCCCGGATGGTCCCGGCTGGGGCTCAAAAGCATCATGACCGGTGACTATCTCCAACTTCATCTTCATTTACCCGGCCATATGACGCCGCTTTCGGTCCCTTTGGCTGCCGTACGATGGATCCATGAGTCGCGCTTTGGTGTGGATCCTATCCTCATGGATGCTGATGACCAGTTGCGGTTGAGCCAATTTGTCTCCCAACATGTCGGCGCGGGTAGCTTCACGACAGATCGCAAAGATCAGATTATCATTACTGAGTGTTCCTGATCTTTACCGGTATCCGCCACCACTCATATCACTCTCTCCAGGAGGAACACCGTCCTCGTCCTGGCTCGTATCGCTCCTTCCGACGGTTCATTCTGAATAGGTTCCGATGGCCCTGGCGGTGCCCTCCATTACTTGACATCGTCACACCAGATAGTGTCTCTTTCCGTAGTGCTGGTGTAGTGTCACGTTGATCCCGGCCGTGGAGTGGCGTCTTCTTTGGACGCGCAGAGGGATCTGCCGGGGACATCGAAGAGCGTGTATGGATAAATCGACTCCTATAACCGTCGAATCAATGCCCACCGCATCAACTCCGCTCACGGCAGAGACGGAGGCGCAGGTTGCACAGCTTGCAGAAACCGATATTCTGGTTGGAATTCCAAGCTTTAATAACGTGGAAACGATCGGCCATGTGGTCCGGGCGGTGAGTGCCGGGCTGGCCAAGTACTTTCCCGATGCCAGATCCGTGCTGGTCAACTCTGACGGAGGGTCCACCGACGGCACGCAGCAGGTCGTTGCCCAGGCGGTCGTCGACCTCAAAACGCTCTTCGTCGGCGATCAGCAAAGTCCGCTTCACAAAATCATCACGCCGTATCATGGCATTCCCGGGAAAGGCAGTGCCTTTCGCACAATTTTCGAGATCGCCCGACGCCTGAGGGCCAAAGCGTGCGCCGTTGTCGATTCTGATCTGCGAAGCATTACGCCGGAGTGGTTGGAGCTGCTCATTAGCCCTGTGCTGGATCAGGGACATGACTATGTTGCACCGTATTATCTCCGACATAAGTACGACGGAACGATTACGAACAGCATCGTGTATCCACTGACCAGGACGCTCTATGGGCATCGGATTCGCCAACCGATCGGAGGCGATTTCGGGTTCTCCGGGTATTTGGCGCAGCACTACCTCGACAAGCATGTGTGGGAGTCGGAGGTCGCCCGGTTCGGCATTGATATCTGGATGACGACCGAGGCGATTGCCAGCGGCGCGCGAGTATGCCAGAGTTTTCTAGGTGCGAAAATTCACAATCCAAAAGATCCGGCAGCCGATCTCTCCGCGATGCTTGTGCAGGTATTGGGGGCTGTATTCGCGCTCATGGAGGAACATTATTCCGTGTGGTCCAAGCTCGAAGGATCGAAGCCCGTCAATCTGTTCGGATTTCAATACGAAGTCGGGGTCGAGCCGGTCAATGTCAATGTCGATCGTATGATCAGCAGCTTCCGGCAAGGGCTGAGCGATCTGAGTTCCATTTGGGAACAGATCCTCAGTGCGGAAACATTGGCCGGCCTGAGGCCTCTGGGAACCTGTGCGTTGCAGGAATTTCGAATTGTTGATTCGCTCTGGGCGAGAATTGTCTATGACGCGGCCATCTCGTATCATAAGGGCGTGATGCCGCGTGAGCATCTCCTGAAGGCGTTTACACCGCTGTATTTGGGGCGAACGGCGTCGTTTGTTCTTGACACGCAAGGTTTGACGTCCGCAGAAGCCGAAGGGCGAATTGAAATGCTATGCCATGCGTTTGAGAAGGATAAATCATACCTCGTGTCGCGATGGATTCACGATTCGACCAACGCCTAAGTCAGGCGTGCGGACTTGGCTTCCACGAACCGGGTAGCCGGCGGAGGGAATCATGAAAGAATTTTGGGAAAAGGGCCTGTTGGACCCGTTGGAACTCTTGGCCAGGCAGATACTTTCTGTTCTGCCTAGTATTTTGGCGATGTCGATCATTTTTGCGGCGGGCCTCCTCGTGGCTTGGACCGCGAGTCAAACCTTGGAACGATTGTTACGAGTGGTGGGCCTCGATCGTCTCTGCGATCGTCTTGGTATCACCAGCGCCCTGTTGCGTGGTGGTGTCAAGACCGATCCGTCTCGCCTGGTCGGCCAGGCCGCCTACTGGCTTGTGATGATCTTCGCGACCGTCGCGGCACTGGGGGCGTTGAATTTACAGCCGATCAATGATGTAGCCAAATCGTTTCTGGCCTACGTCCCCCATCTAGTAACGGCCGGGCTGATTCTCATTGCAGGATGGCTGCTGTCAAATTTCGTCTCGCAAGCCGTGTTGATCGCGGCGGTCAATGCCGGCTTACCTCCGGCGCGGTTGGTCGCAACGTGCTCGCGTTGGGGCATCCAGTTGTTGGCTGTTGCCATGGCGCTCGAGCAATTAGGGATCGCGCAGAACATCGTCGTGGTTGGATTTGGCATAACGTTGGGGGGCATCGTGTTGGCGGGAGCGATTGCGTTCGGACTCGGATCGAAGGACCTGGCGAAGGATTATATCGAACGTGGATTATCGATCCGATCTCGGGAGCGTGGCACGGACGACCTTCGACATTTGTAGATCAGGAGCGCGGGCGAGAATGGGCGACGAGGAGACAGACCATATGATACAACCTGCGGAAGAAACGGAGGGGAAGGCTAAACTTTGGCTTGGGGGCGAGGCCGTGGTCCCTCGATATCCTCGTCAACGTCAGTTCAGCGTGCCGCTCACCGGAATTTTGGCGCTTGCGACGGGATTCAGTTTTGCGGCAGGGTTCTGGATCGGCTATCACGTATTTGGAGGAAAGAGGTGAACTTCGGGATCCGATCATGCTTGGTGGTGTTCATCGCGTCATCGCGCCGATGAGAACTTTCTGAGGTCAAGAAGCAGACGACTGTTCAATGGGCCTTACGTATCGTGCAGTATCGCTAGAACCGCCTTATTCCAACCGATAGGTCCACTGCCTGCAGCGCGGTAGAGATGAGGCAGATGGATGTCTGGATCGTAAGTGCCATCGGGTTTCTGGACGAGAATCGGTCGATCGACGGCTTTCAACATCGGAAGATCATTGAGACTGTCTCCGAGGCCGATAGAAACAACCTCCCGGCCTTGTGACTCCGCGTGACGCCTATACCACTCCAGAACAAGACAGCTCGCCCGGCCTTTGTCGCTCATCCCCATCAAATGAAAAAAACGCCCCCCCTTAGTGCAATGGAGGCCTCGACTTTCAACGTAAGGCCGGAGATCCTCGCAGGTGATTCCGTCATGGTTGATGAGAAACGGCTCGTCGAACTCGCGTTGTTTGGCCAACGCTGCATCAGCCGGTGAGAGTCCGGTATAGCGTGCGATTTCTTCCATCGACATATCTCCAAATCCTAACAGGCGATAGCCCAGGTCCTGTTCAATCTCTTTAAGGGCCATGCGCAGTTCAGTATAGGGCAGCCCGAGTTCAACGACGTGATATCGTCCTCGCACAGCCGACTGTTCCACTAGAAACGGAAAATAGGATCTGGGAATAAATATTCCACCTCCATTTTCGACAATGAACGGGTGCCCGTTGCGTAACCGAATTCGCAGCGGTTCGATCTCAGCCCGCGTCTTGCTTGACACAAGCACGATGGGGATTCCCAAGCCTTGAATTTGTTGTAACGCTTCTGTGGCTGCCTCGCAGGAATACGACATCGCGTCGAGTAAACTGCCATCCAGATCCGTAAGGATAATGAATTGCATCATTGAGGACAGACAACTTCGTGGATGGTTGCAGTATACGAAAGCCCGGCCATTCAAGAAAGTGGGCAGTACTAGAGGAGCAAGGACAGCCCCAACCAACTGCCGTTAGGTTTAGTGCAGTGATGAGACGTTTCATTAGGTCAATTGAACGTGCGGGGTCTCGTCTCCTGCCTGCCGTCTTTACATCCGTAAGATCGGTCTCCTCATGAGACTTCTGTCTTGTTTCTAGTAAGGCGCACCGGTGTGCCAGCATGAGGCAGCCTGATGGGGCGTCTGTGCGGGCTGGCCGCCAGCTTTTTGGCATGACTGTCCAAATTTGGTTAACGGGAGATACCTACTATTGGTTCAAAATGGACAGTCACCTGACAAATTCACTCACTGTCTAATGTTTCTTTCCTACATGTAGGAAGGCACCCGGCTTGCATCTCTCCCCTCGCTTTTCCCCCGCCCGGAAAGCGATGGGCTCCTGAGGGTATTGAACCGATTGCGACAGCCAAGCGGGAAGTCTTTGATCTGCTAAGGTTATATTGTGCGATCCGATAAAAAATCCCCCTCAAAACCGGATAAGAAATCTGCTTCCCGCCCCCACAAAAAGGGTGTCGTCGGTTACAACAAAAAGACCGCCTTACTGGAAGATGCCATCACACAGATGAACGCCGGGAAGTACGGGCGTTCCTCTTCGGTTTTGAAGGAACTTCTCGCACTCGATCCTCTCAATACTGAAGCGCGCAGGCTGTTTGCCACGCTGCATCTTCGACTCGGCAGCCTGATCAGCGCACGAACGGCGTTCGAATCCCTCGCACGGGAAGCGTTGGAACGCCAAGACTACTGGCTGGCGGAATCGCTCTTACATGAATATCTGACAGCGGGACCTCGATGCGTTCCCTTCCTTGAAATGTTGGGGCAGGTGTACGAGCAAAAGGGCGACGTGATGGCAGCGGTTAGCGAGTACGGAAAAGCCATCGAAGTGTTGGCTGAGGACCCCGACCCGGATCACCCGACCCGCGCGACGGAACTGTTTGCGAAGATCCGCTCACTTGCTCCGGGCAGTCCCGTCGCATTTCGATTTGGCGCGTTATTTGATGCAAGGTCCGGCGAGATGCTGCCCGCCGGCAATCGAGCGAGCGAACAGGTTCAGGCAGACAAGTCGGATCCAAGGGTACCAGTTGCTGACGTGAATGATGAGTCCGCCTCGGTGGCGTCGATGCCATGGGAGCAACCTGAGGCGACGGTCGTGACCGAACCATCGCTCCCGGTTGAGAAGATACGGATGGAGTGTGCGCCGGACGTCACTCCGGCCCGTGATCAAAGGGCGGAAGATCTTCAGACTCTGAACCCAGAAATGCAGGATGGAGACACTCCGGTCCAAGGGTCCCCCCTGACACCTGGTAACCTGGACCCGCTGCAGCCTTCAGGACCACCCGTTCAAGAGCCCGCCACAGAGTCAACACCGAAACTCATTGGAAATGCGGAACTCTCGACGGCTTACACTCTTGTCGAAGAACGAAAACAACCAGATTCAGCACCGGCACCATCTGATGTTGATCGGGTGCTGCCGGAGCCGACCCAGAGCGAAGGCCAAAATCTGCTATTAGTCGAAGAGCCGGCGATGAGTCATGAGCCGGTTCTCCAGGAAGTGACTGAGCCGATCGCCGAAGGTCCATCAACGCCATCGCCGATGCCTTGGGATCAGATCCAGGAAGCCACACTCAATATTCCTCAAGCGGAAGTGCAAACTGCACAAGACGATGCAGTGCCGGCAGCGACCCTACCGGAAAACGTCGCGACGGGTGCTGCACAGGGATCTCATCTAGAAATGGACCAGACCCTCATTCCAGTCCCATCCGAAGCACTTTTTGCATCGATGTCGTGGGAAGAGGTTCTCGCTTCGATCGGGGATGCAGCGGAGTCTACAGGCACATTCGATCTGACCGCGAAAGAGTCCGCCATTGTCGAAGCTTCCGGCCAACACCCTTCGGACAGCGCATTGACGCCGCCTCATGAATCGCTGACCGAATCGCCTGTTCTTTCCACACCGATGCCATGGGAACAGGTGGAAGAAGACACAGTGGCGATTCTGCAACATGAACCTGAACCCGAATTCGGTGTTGCTCCGGCGACATCCGTTACGAGGATGGAGGATGAGGCGGCCTCTCCTTCTGCGTCGGCGGGCGACATTACGGAACTTGACCCGCGGGCTCTAGCGGCAACGGATGTGAAGACAGTTTCGGAACCGACAGTACTGGCCAAACTCGTCGACAAAACGGAAGTTGCCTTTCAGCAGGGCGTCGAAGAACCTGGCTCTGAAACGTCTGCTTCTCCTGAGGCTAGACAAACCTCCGCGAGTGTCTTGGACCCGCGTGGGATAGAACAAGCAGCACAAGCAGCGATCCCACTTCCTCCTCCGGAGACCAATTCGGTCTTGACCGAAGAACCGACACTCATCGTTCAAGCCGACGTCAGGCCTGATCAGGAAACCCAGGCCCAAGACCCTCAAAACAGTATTCAGGAACCAAGCGTATCTGAACCTTGCGCGGTCGATAGTGTAGAAGAGGACTGTCACCCAACCACTGAAACGGACGATCCAAACGCGAGGATACAGGACGCGTATCCGACGGAGGCGAGAGACATGCCACCCCCGTCAGAGCGTGCCACGCCTGCGGCAGCGGCTGAATCTCCAGCTGAAGCTGCACCCGAACAAGATTGCGTCGTGTCTCTCCGAGAGGATGATCCTATTCAAAATTCTGCAGAGCAACAGGTTGTATCGCCCAAGGATACAACAGCATCTGAGCAAGGCTCGATCCCCGCTCCTTCGCGACCAGGTGAACAAAAGTCCTCTGAAGATGAACTGAAAATCCTATGGGAAGGCCAATCTCAACAGCCGAGAGCGGAGCCGATCCAGGCAAATGTGCTCACGCGGTGGTTGCGCCGAACACCGGCGGCGGAGGAACCTGCTAGCGAACAATCCGAAGTGATGACTGCCCCGGCCCCGTCGGCGGAAGGTGAAGTGACAATCGACCAGCCTGCCGTCTCCCGACGCGCTGTCGCGGCTTCGGCTGTCGAGGTATTGTTTGAACGCTCCGGTCAGTCTTCATCAATTCGAGCCCAAGATCCGGCGGGCCCACGCAAGTCACACAAAGCGCATAAACCTCTGGCGATCCGTGTGCTCAATCGCGCCCGGATGGGACTCGTACTCTTTATCGGAACCTGCTTCTCTACCACCCGGTCAATTACCGTGTCCCTCCTCTCCCTGGCAGCAGCCTTCCTGGCGCTCGGAATAGTTGGTATTGGAGGGATAGGTCTTCTTTGGGT
>Ga0075420_100002349_pt1 | contig 16336 bp, 28 predicted proteins | sample SoiMetdeltSBSDD4_FD_75296 | JGI IMG/M metagenome (GOLD analysis project Ga0075420, IMG submission 75296) | Bulk soil microbial communities from a Populus tree surrounding site in Tennessee, USA - Soil MetaG P. deltoides SBSDD4 | ecosystem: Environmental > Terrestrial > Soil > Tree plantation... | reverse complement strand
GGTTCGCGACCGGAGCCGGCCTTCTAACTCCTAAACGGTCTTCTTCTTCGCGATCGCGCCCTTGCGCGGGCCTTTCCGCGTCCGGGCGTTCGTGCGCGTGCGCTGTCCGCGCACCGGAAGATTCCGCCGGTGGCGCATCCCCCGCCAGCTGCCGATTTCCATCAGCCGCTTGATGTTCATGGAGACCTCCTTACGGAGATCGCCTTCCACGCGGCCCTGTTCCTCGATCACGCGGCTGATCTTCCGGACGTCGTCTTCGGAGAGGTCCTTGACGCGAATGTCAGAGCTCACGCCAGCCTCGCCGAGGATGTCGTTCGAGCGCTTCCGCCCGATCCCGTAGATATAGGTCAGGCCGATCTCGATCCGCTTCGTCCGCGGAAGATCCACACCAGCAATACGTGCCATAGCTTCAATCCTTCTGCCGTAGGCCCGACCTTCAGGTCGGGCGTGCAGGAATCACCCCTGTCGCTGTTTATGCTTCTGATTCGTGCAGATCACCCGCACCACGCCGCGGCGGCGGACGATCTTGCATTTGTCGCAGATTCGTTTGACCGATGCTCTGACCTTCATGACGCGCTTGTGCCTTCCTTACGAAATCTTCCCGACGATCCGGCCGCGCGTGAGATCCCGCGGCGACAACTCGATGCGAACGCGATCTCCCACCAGCACCCGGATGAAGTTCTTGCCGGGCCCACTCGGCGCGTGCGCGGTGACCTGCCGCTGGTTGTCGATCCCTACCTTGTAGAGACCGCGCGGCAACTGCGCCAGCACCGTTCCTTCAACCACCACCATCGTCAACACCGTGCTCGCACGTCGCACGTCGCACGTCAGCACGTCAGCACGTCAGCGCGCCGGCGCAGACGCCGGCGTGCGATACGTCAGCACGTCCGGTCCGTCTTTCGTGACGGCCACGGTGTGCTCGAAATGGGCCGACAGGCTGCCGTCACGCGTGACCGCCGTCCACCCATCCGCCAGCACTTTCACCGCCGAACGGCCCATGTTCACCATCGGCTCGATCGCCAGGACCATCCCTTCCGCCAACCGCGGCCCACGTCCCGGCTCGCCGTAGTTCGCGATCTGCGGGTCTTCGTGCAGCGACGAGCCGATGCCGTGCCCTACGAACTCGCGCACGACGGAGAAACCGTTGGCTTCGACGAACTGCTGCACGGCATGCCCGATATCCGAGACCCGGCCGCCGACGCGAACCTTCTCAATCGCCCCATCGAGCGCCAGCCGCGTCACCTTCAACAGGCGGTGGACGTCGTCTGACACGCGCCCGACCGGGACGGTGATCGCCGAATCTCCGAAGAACCCGTTCAGCTTCACGCCCATGTCGAGCGAGATGATGTCGCCCTCGGCCAGTGCCCGCGCCGACGGAATCCCGTGCACGACCTGCTCGTTCACAGACGCGCACAGCGTCGCCGGATACCCGCGATACCCCTTGAACGCCGGCTCCGCGCCTGCCGCCCGCACCATCTTCTCCGCCGCCGCATCCAGCTCGGCGGTCGTCACGCCCGGCTTCACCAGCGCCGCGAGCTCGGCGAGCACGTCGGCGACCAATGCGTTGGCCACGCGCATCCGTTCGATTTCCGCCGGCGACTTGCAGACGATCACTGTGCCATCCCCTGCGAACCGGCCGTCGATACCGCCACATCCACCTCGGCGGTCACGACATCAGCCGGCTGGTTGCCGTCGATGACGCGGAAGGTCGGCCGAGCCGAGTAGTACTCCACGAGTGGCCTGGTCTGCCGCAGATACACCTTCAAGCGTTCCAGGACGATCAAATCGCCGTCGTCCGTGCGCGTGATGAGCTCGCCGCCGCACTTCGGACACAAGACGCCCCAGTCAGGTGCTGCGTTCGACCCGCACTGCCCGCAGATGCGCCGCGACGCGAGACGGCGCGCCAGCACGTCTTCAGGCACCACGATGTCGAGGACGACGAGCGGGCCGCGGCCGTCGACCATCTGGTCGAGCGCGGTCGCCTGCACGACCGTCCGCGGAAATCCGTCGAGCACGAACCCTCGCCGGGCATCGTCGCGCGCGAGCCGCTCGTTCACGATGCCGATCATCACGTCGTCGCCGACGAGGTTGCCGGCATCCATCGTGGCCTTGGCAACGCAGCCGAGCGGCGTCCGGCCCTGCACGGCCTCGCGCAGGATGTCGCCAGTCGAGATCTTCGGCAACTGGTGACGGCGCGCCAGCCGTTCGGCCTGCGTGCCCTTCCCTGCGCCCGGCGGCCCGAGCATTACGACGTTGAGCGCCCGCCCGTGGTGCGCGCCCACTTACTGACCTCGTCTGCCACGGATTCTGGTCTTCTTCATGAACCCGTCGTAGTGCCGCATGATGAGTTGCGACTCAACCTGCTGGACTGTATCCATCGCCACACCGACGATGATCAACAGCGACGTGCCGCCGAAGAAGAACGGAACACCCAGGCCATCCGTGATCCACCGCGGCGTATATGCGTCGAGTGTCTCTCCGATGAACGGGATGGGCGCGACCTTGAACCCGTTGATCAGGAATTCCGGCAGAATGGCGACGATCGCGAGATAGATGGCCCCGACCAGCGTGATGCGCGTCAGGATCGTGTCGATGTACTCCGCCGTCCGCTTGCCCGGCCTGATCCCCGGAATGAACCCTCCGTACTTCCGCATGTTTTCAGCCACGTCATCGGGATTGAAGATGATGGCCGTGTAGAAGTAGCAGAAGAAAATGATTCCCGAAACGTAGAGCAGGTTGTAGAGCGGCATGCCCCATGCGAGCTGATCGCTCAGGCGCCGCATCCAGCTCCCCTCCGCGAACATCGCTGCCATCGTCGCCGGAAACGCGAGGATGGAAGAGGCGAAGATCACGGGGATGACGCCGCCCGTGTTTACCTTGAGCGGGATGTGCGTGCTGGAGCCGCCATACATGCGGCGGCCGACCACACGCTTCGCGTACTGGACGGTGACCCGCCTGTGCCCCCGTTCCACGAATATGATCGCACCCACGACCGCGACCATCAGCACGAGCAAGGCGATCAACCGGAACAGGGTCATCTGGCCGGTGCTGAGCTGCTCGATCGTCGCAATCACCGCGTGGGGAAGCCCGACGACAATCCCCGCGAAGATGATGAGCGACATGCCGTTGCCGATGCCCCGTTCGGTGATCTGCTCGCCCAGCCACATCACGAACGCCGAGCCAGTGGTGAGCGTGAGCACGGTCATCATCCGGAACGCCCAGCCCGGGTTGTAGACGAGCGGCAGTCCGCCGGCCACGTCCGTGTTCCGCTCGAGGAAGAACGCGATGCCGAGTGCCTGAACGATGCTGAGGACGATCGTGCCGTACCGCGTGTACTGCGTGATCTTCCGGCGGCCGAGCTCACCCTCCTTCGACAGGCGCTCGAGGTACGGCCACACCACGGTCAGCAGCTGCAGAATGATCGACGCGCTGATGTAGGGCATGATGCCCAGCGCGAAAATCGTCATCTGCGACAGGTTCTGACCGGAGAACATGTCGTACAAACCGAACATCGTGTTCCTGGCCTGTTCGGCGAGGAGGGCCAGTGCCTCCTTGTTGATGCCCGGAGTCACGATGTGGCTGCCGACGCGATACACGGCGAGCAACCCGAGCGTGAAGAACACCCGCTTCCGGAGGTCCGGGACGGCGAAGATGTTCTTGAGGCTGTCCTGCAACATTGCGGTTCCCCTGGTTAGCTCTGCAACGTCTCCGCCCGGCCGCCCGCGGCCGCGATCTTCTCAGCGGCCCTGCCGCTGAACTTGTGGGCGTGAACCGTCAGCGCTTTGCTGATGTCGCCCCGCGCCAGGACCTTGATCCGCCCCTGACGGCCGACCAGCCCGCGCTCGCGCAGGAGTTCAGGCGTCACGTCGACACCTGCGTCGAAACGCTCGGACAGCGTGTCGAGGTTCACGACGTCGTATTCCTCGCGGAAGAGATTATGGAAGCCGCGCTTCGGCACGCGTCGATGCAGCGGCATCTGGCCGCCTTCGAACCCGCGCTTGTGCTTGAACCCTGACCGCGACTTCGCACCCTTGTGCCCGCGGCCCGCCGTTTTGCCGTTGCCCGATCCCTGGCCACGGCCGACGCGCTTCTTCGCGTGTTTCGAGCCCTGAGCCGGTTTCAGATTGCTGAGATCCATGTTTTTCTCCGTGGGGCTATTCGACGGTGACGAGATGACGCACCTTCAAAATCATCCCGCGCGTCGCCGGCGTGTCCAGCAGTTCGACCGTGTGGCCGATACGCCGGAGCCCGAGCCCGGTCACGACCTTGTCCTGATTCCTGTTGAACCCGATCGTGCTCTTCACGAGCGTAATCTTGAGCTTCTTGCCGCTTTCCTTTGCCTTTGCCATCGCCTCCGCCTCCGCGCTACTAGCTGGCCGTCGCGGCCGGCGCCTGCTCCCGCTCGTCTTCCTTGCCGCGCAACCGGAGCACCGCCGCCGGATCCTTCAGCCCGGCCAGGCCGGCGAACGTCGCCCGCACGACGTTGTGCGAGTTGGCCGAGCCGAGCGACTTGGTCAATACGTTCTGAATGCCGGCAGACTCGACGACTGCGCGCACCGCGCCGCCGGCAATGATGCCGGTGCCGTCGGGTGCCGGCTTGAGCAGCACCTGACCGGCCCCGAATCGTCCGATCACCGGGTGAGGAACCGTGGTGCCCTGGAGCGGCACGCGGATGAGCGACTTCTTCGCCGCTTCGATCCCCTTCTTGATGGCCGACGGGACTTCCTTCGCCTTGCCGACGCCGAAGCCGACGACCCCGTGGCCGTCGCCAACGACGACGAGGGCGCTGAAGCTCAGGTTCTTGCCGCCCTTGACGACCTTGGTGACCCGGCTGATGTTCACCACCGTGTCCTTGAGGTCGAGCTGCGAGGGGTCGATCTTCTCTCGTGATTCAAACATGGTTATCAGCTCTCAGCCTTCAGCTCTCACCGTCGTTCTAGAATTCGAGACCGGCTTCGCGCGCCGCTTCGGCTACCGCGCGGATCCGGCCGTGATACAGGAAGCCTCCGCGATCGAAGACGACACGCTTGATGCCCTTGCCGATTAAACGCTCGGCGATCGTCTTGCCCAGCACCTGCGCGCCCGCCTTGTTTCCCGCCCGCGCTGTGCCCGACAACTGCGACTTCAGCGCGGGCTCCGTGCTCGACGCCGAAGCGAGCGTCTGGCCGGACATGTCGTCGATCACCTGTGCGTAGATGTGCGACACGCTCCTGAACACACGCAGCCGTGGCCGCTCGGCCGTGCCGGCGATCCGCTTGCGCTGCCGGAGGGCAACGCGCTGACGTCGATCTTTCTTGGTGTTGATCTTCATCGCTACTTCGCTCCGGTCTTGCCGGCCTTCTTCTTCAGCACTTCACCGGTGTAGCGGACGCCCTTCTGCTTGTAGGGATCCGGTTTCCGCATCCGGCGGATGTTCGCCGCCACCTGGCCGACCTGCTGGCGATCGATACCCGTCACGGTAATGTGGGTCTGCTTGTCGATCGCGATGTCGATCCCGGCCGGGATGTCGAACACAATCGGGTGCGAATACCCGAGCGCGAACACGACCTGCTTGCCCTTCACCTCCGCGCGGTAGCCGACGCCGACGATGTCGAGATCCTTCCGGAAGCCCTCGGTGACGCCGCGAACGGCGTTGGCCACGAGACTCCGCGCCAGCCCGTGGAACTTGCCGAGCTGCGGGTCGTCCTTGAGCGTCTTCGCCTGCAGGTTTTCGCCGCTGACTTCGAAGCCGATGCCGGGCGGCAGCGGTTGGAGCAGCTTGCCCTTCGGGCCCTGGATCTCCACCGCACCGGGCTTCACGTCGACCTTGACGCCCTTCGGGATTGAAATCGGTTTCTTGCCTATACGTGACATGTTGTTTCCATTGGTCCGGCTAAAGCCGGACGCTACATGCGCCAATCACGAACCACGGACTACGACGCGGAGCTAAAGCTCCGCGCTCCTACCACACGTTGCAGAGCACTTCGCCGCCGACACCGACCTTGCTCGCTTCCCGGCCGGTCATCACGCCGCGCGACGTGGTCAGAATCGCTGTGCCCAGGCCCGCGAGCACTTCCGGCACGTCGTCGCGGCTCGTGTAGACGCGACGCCCGGGCCTGCTCACCCGCTCGATGCCCGAGATCACGCGCTCACCACGCGGCCCGTACTTCAGGAACACGCGGAGGTGCGCCTGCACGCGCTCGCCAGGCTCCGGCTCGAGCACCTTGAAACCCTGGATGTATCCCTCGTTCTCGAGGATGCGGGCAATCTCGACCTTCAGCCGCGACGACGGCATGTCCACCCGGTTGTGGCGGGCGGTCGTCGCGTTGCGGAGACGCGCCAGCATGTCGGCAATGGGATCTGTCATATCTCTTTCACCTTCACTGTAGGCCCGAACCCTACCAACTACTCTTCGTCACCCCGGCGATGTCACCCTCGAGCGCCAGCTTGCGGAAGCAGAGACGGCACAGCGCGAACTTCCGCAGATAGGCTCTCGGGCGGCCGCACCGCTGACAACGGTTGCGCAGCCGGATCTTGAACTTCGGGCTCTTGGCTTCCTTCGCGATCTTCGCAGTCGTGGCCATGGATTCCTCGTGACCTACTGGTTTCTGAACGGCATGCCGAGCATCTGGAGCAGCTTCCGCGACTCCTCGTCGGTCCTCGCCGTCGTGACGAACGAGATGTTCATGCCGCGCGCCTTGTCGACCTTCATGTAGTCGATCTCGGGGAACAGCAGCTGGTCCTTCAGGCCGAGCGTGTAGTTGCCGCGGCCGTCGAAGCCGCGTGGGGAGACGCCGCGGAAGTCGCGCACGCGTGGCAGCGCGACCGAGATCAGCCGGTCGACGAACTCCCACATCCGCTCGCCGCGCAGCGTCACCATGGTGCCGATAGGCATGCCCTTGCGCACCTTGAACTGCGCAATCGACTTCTTCGCACGCGTGACCACCGGTTTCTGCCCGGTGATGCGCGCGACCTCGTCGGCGCCCGTGTCGACAATCTTGGCGTTCTGCGTCGCGTCGCCGAGCCCCATGTTGACCACCACCTTCTGGATCTTCGGGATGGCCATCACGTTGCTGTACCCGAACTCCTTCTTCAGGGCGGGAATGACTTCCTTCTCGTACCGCTCTCTCAGCCGGCTCATTTGTCTACCACTCCCTCACACTTGCGGCAGATGCGCACCTTGCGGCCGTCGCCCAGGACCTTGCGGCCGAGCCGGGTCGGCTTGCCGCATTCCGGACACACCAGCTGCACGTTCGAGGCGTGGAGCGGCGCCTCGCGCTCGACCACGCCACCCTTCACGTTGCGCTGCGGGTTCGGCTTGGTGTGACGCTTGATGAAGTTGACGCCCTCGACGATCAACCGGTTCTTCTCCGGCAGGACCTTCAACACGCGGCCGCGCTTGCCGCGATCCTTGCCGGTCGTCACGACGACGTTGTCGTTGCGCCGTATGGGTGTTGCGAGATGGGACATCTAGAGAACCTCCGGCGCCAGCGAGATGATCTTCATGAACTTGCGCTCGCGCAGCTCCCGCGCCACCGGACCGAACACGCGCGTGCCGATCGGCTCGCCCTGGTCGTTGACCAGCACGGCGGCGTTGCGATCGAAGCGGATGTAGCTGCCGTCCTTGCGGCGCTGCTCCTTGCGCGTCCGCACGATCACGGCCTTCACCACCTGCCCCTTCTTCACGTTCGATTCGGGGGTCGCTTCCTTGACCGACGCGGTGATGATGTCGCCGAGCCGCGCGTACCGGCCGGTGGAGCCTCCGATCGGGTTGATGACGGCAATCTTGCGGGCGCCCGAGTTGTCGGCGACGTCGAGAATGGATCGCATCTGGATCATCGTGACCTCCTCAGATCTCCTTCGCCTTCTCGACGACGCGCGTCACGACCCACCGCTTGCGGCGGCTCATCGGCCGGCTCTCGACGATGGCCACGCGATCGCCGATCGCGGCGTCGCCTGCCTCGTGGTGCGCCATGAACTTCGACGTCCTGCGCTGCGTCTTGCCGTACACGTCGTGCCGGATCTGCCGCTCGACGGCCACCACGACGGTCTTTTCCATCTTGTTGCTGACGACGACGCCGGTGATTTCCTTGCTCGCCATACCTACACGACCTCCTTCTCGCGCAGCACGGTCTTGACGCGTGCCATGTCGCGGCGAAGGCTCTTGAGCTTGTGGGCCGCCTCGATTTGTCCCATCGATTTCTGAATGCGCAGACGGAAGAGCTGATCGTCGAGATCCTTCACCCGCTGGCGCAGCTCATCCACGTCGAGATCGCGGACTTCGGCCACCTTCATGACGCCATCTCCTCGGCAAACCGCGTCGCAAACTTCGTCTTGATGGGGAGCTTCGCGGCCGCAAGGCGCATTGCCTTACGCGCTTCGACCTCGTTGACGCCCTCCATCTCGAACAGGATCCGGCCGGGGCGGACGACGCACACCCACTGCTCGGGGGCGCCCTTGCCCTTGCCCATTCGTGTTTCCTGCGGCTTCTTGGTGATCGGCTTGTCCGGGAATACGCGAATCCAGATCTTGCCGCCGCGCTTGATGAACCTGGTCATCGCGACACGCGCCGCCTCGATCTGGCGATCCGTCAGCCAGCACGGCTCGAGCGCCTTGAGCCCGTAGTCCCCGAACGACACATCGGAGCCGCGCCACGCCTTGCCCGCCATGCGGCCGCGCTGCTGCTTCCGGTATTTCACTTTCTTCGGCATCAACATGATGCGAAATCCTCACTTCACTTCACCGACTCTGTCGGCATTTCTCAATGCGCGTGGGGCCCCACCCCCACGCGCTTTACCCGCTACGCGCGACGGCCTCTGGCCTTGCCGCCGCTCCGCGGCGGCCTGGAGATCTCGCCGATCAATTACGCGCGTGCGGGGCGACGAGGCGTCCGATAGTCTTCTTCCCGACCGATGCGCGGCGCCAGGCGCTCGCCTTTGTACAGCCACACCTTGACGCCAATCGCGCCGTAGGTGGTGAACGCCTCCGCGAAGCCGTAGTCGATGTCGGCGCGCAGCGTCTGCAGCGGAAGCTGTCCGTGCAGGTACCACTCCGAGCGCGCGATTTCCGCGCCGTTCAGGCGGCCCGACACGCGCACCTTGATCCCGCGCGCGCCGAAACGCAGCGCCGACTCGACCGCCTTGCGCATCGCGCGCCGGAACGCCACCCGCTTCTCGAGCTGCATCGCCACCGATTCGGCGATGAGCTGTGCGTCGAGCTCGGGCTTCTGGATCTCCTGGATGTTGATGAAGACCTCGCGATTGGTCTGTTTCTGGATCTCGGTCTTCAGCTTGTCGACCTCGGTACCCTTCCGCCCGATGATGATGCCCGGCCGGGACGTGTAGATGTCGATCTTCAGCTTGTTGGCGGCGCGCTCGATCTCGATCTTCGAGACGCCAGCGTGCGCGAAGCGCTCCTTCAACCGGTCGCGCAGCTTCAGATCCTCGTGCAGCAGCTTGGCGTAGTCGCGATCGGCGAACCACCGCGAGCGCCACGTCTTGTTGAAGCCGAGCCGAAACCCGTGCGGATGAACTTTCTGACCCATTTTCAGTCGCCAGTCTTCAGTCGTCAGTCGTTAGTCTTTGGCGGCGGCTTTCTTCGCCCGGCCGCCGCTCGTCTTCTTCTTCGCCGACGTCGTGCGCCCCGCGCTCTTGCTGCGCCCGGTGGCGGACGCTTTTGGCTTGGCGCCACGCGGCCGCTTCGGTGCGTCGTCGGCGGGCGCCGCGACGACCGCGGACGGCTTCTCGGTGACGTGCACGGTCAGGTGCGCCGTCCGCTTCACCACGCGGAACGCCCGGCCCATCGGCGCAGGACGAATCCGCTTCTGCGACGGCCCCTGGTTGGCGTAGCAGGCGGCCACGAACAGCCGCTCGACGTCGCCGCCGAAGCCTTCCTTCTGCTGCGCGTTCGCGATCGCCGAGCGCAGCACCTTCTCGATATCTCGCGCGACGCCCTTGCGTGCAAACCGCAGCGTCGCCAGCGCGCTGTTCACATCACGTCCGCGGATCAGGTCGAGCACGAGGCCCGCCTTCTGAGCGGAGGTCCGGATGTACTTCGCGGTTGCGTGCGCCTGGATTGCCATTAGCCACCCGCCTTCGGTGCGCTGGCACCGGCGCCGGCGCCAGCGCCCGCGGGCGGTGCCGACTGGGCCACGGACGCTGCCTTGTCGCTCTTCGTTGTGTGGCCCTTGAACAAACGCGTCGGGGCGAACTCGCCGAGCTTGTGGCCCACCATGTTCTCGGTGATGTACACCGGGATGAACTTCTTCCCGTTGTGCACCGCGATCGTGTGGCCGACCATTTCCGGAATGACCGTCGATCGACGCGACCAGGTCTTGATGACCTTCTTGTCGCCGGAGCGGTTCATCACCTCGATCTTCTCGAGGAGCGGAACGTCGATAAAGGGTCCCTTTTTGAGTGATCTGGACATATTGCTCCCGACTATTTCTTGCGCCTCTGCACGATGAACCGGTCCGTCACCTTCCGGTTCCGTGTCTTGTAGCCCTTCGTCGGCTGGCCCCACGGTGACACCGGATGACGGCCGCCCGACGTCTTGCCTTCACCGCCGCCGAGCGGATGGTCGACCGGGTTCATCGCGACGCCACGGACGTGCGGGCGCTTGCCGAGCCAGCGGCTGCGGCCGGCCTTGCCGATCGACACGTTCTCGTGATCGACGTTGCCCACCTGGCCGATCGTCGCGTAGCACTCGACGTTGATCTTGCGGATCTCGCCGGACGGCATCTTCACCGAGGCATAATCGCCTTCCTTGGCGACCACCTGCACGGACGATCCGGCGCTGCGTGCGATCTGGCCGCCCTTGCCGGGCTTCAACTCGACGTTGTGCACCATCGTGCCGAGCGGGATGTTCTTCAGCGGCAGCGCGTTGCCGGGCAGAATGTCGACGTTGTCGCCCGCCAGGATCGAATCGCCCACCTTCAGCCCGAGCGGCTGCAGGATGTAGCGCTTCTCGCCGTCGGCATAGGTCAAGAGCGCGATGCGTGCGGAGCGGTTCGGATCGTATTCGACCGTCGCGACCTTGGCGGGGATGTCCTTCTTGTCCCGCTTGAAGTCGATGATCCGGTAGTTCCGCTTGTGGCCGCCGCCGCGCCACCAGGATGTGAGCTCGCCGTGATTGTTGCGGCCGCCCGACTTGCGCAGCGGTTCGGTCAGCGGCCTGTACGGCTCGGTCGACGTGATCTCGTCGAACACCTGGACGGTCTGAAACCGCCGCCCGGGCGACGTCGGGTTGTACTTGCGAATTGGCATGTCTGATCCTTGAAGCTCTCAGCTGTCAGCGCCCGGTCTTACGCGCCCTCGAGGAACTCGGGGATCTTCTCCCCCTCGCGCAGCTTGACGTAGGCCTTCTTCCAATCGGACCGCTGGCCCATGAAGCGTCCCTGACGCTTGAACTTGCCGTGTGAAATCGACGTGCGGACGGCTTCGACTTTCGAGCCGAGCAGCTTCTCGACCGCGCGCCGGATATCCACCTTGGTTGCGTCCGCGGCCACCTCGAACACGACCGTGCGGCTCTCTTCGCGCAGCAGCGTCGTCTTCTCGGTGATCAGCGGGCGGCGAATGACGTCTGTTATCTTCATGATCCCAATACTTCCTGAAGCTTCTCGAGAGCCTCGCGCGTCGCGATCACCTTCGTCGTGTCGATGACGTCACGAGCGGTCACCGCTGCGCTCGGCACCAGCTTCACGCCGGCGATGTTGCGCGCGCTCTTCGTGAACGACTGCTCGGGCTTCACGTCGATGACCAGCGTCTTTCCCGTCGCGCCGAGCCGCTTGAGGAGCGCCGCCGTTTCCTTCGTCTTGGCGTCGCTCGACGCGAGCCGGTCGACGACGATGACCGCGCCGTCGCTGAGCTTCTGCGCCAGCGCCGCACGCAGCGCGCCGCGATGCACTTTCTTCGGCATGTCGAACTCGTAGCTGCGCGGCTGCGGCCCGAACACCGTCCCGCCCTTGCGCCACAGCGGGTTGCGGATCTCACCGACGCGGGCCCGGCCGGTGCCCTTCTGCCGCCACGGCTTCTTGCCGCTGCCGCTGACCGCCGCGCGGTTCTTGGTCGCGTGCGTGCCACGGCGCTCGGCGGCATTCTGCTGCACGACTGCTTCCCAGATCAGGTCGGTCTTCACGCGGCCGCCAAACACCTGCTCGTTCAGCTCCAGCGCGCCGACCGTCTCGTTGTTGCCGTTGACGATATTGAGTTTCATGGCTACTTCTTGGGCTTCTTAGCGACCGTCGTCTTGCCTGGCTTCTCGGCTTGCGGCTTGGGTTCCGGCTTCGCCGCAATCGCCTTGCGAATCACGACGTAACCACCGGGCGCCCCGGGCACCGAGCCACGCACCACCAGCAGATTGTTCTCCGCATCCACCTGCACCACGCGCAGGTTGCGCGTCGTCACCCGGTCGCCACCCATCCGTCCGGCCCCGCGCATGCCCTTGATGACGCGCGACGGGAAGGACGACGCGCCAATCGATCCGGGCGCGCGATGGAACATCGAGCCGTGGGTCGCCGCACCGCCGCGGAAGTTGTGGCGCTTCATCACGCCCTGGAACCCCTTGCCGCGGCTGATCCCGATCACGTCCACGCGATCGCCGTTGTTGAACACGCCGGTCACCAGGATCTGATCGCCGGCCTTCGGCGCCTCAACCCCCTTCGCGATCGTGACCTCGCGGCGAACACGGGTCGGCGGGACCCCGGCCTTCTTGTAGTGCCCGGCCAGGGGCTTGCGCACCCGCGCCGGCCGCTCTTCCACCAGCCCGATTTGCACAGCCTCGTAGCCGTCCGTCCCCGCCGACTTGGCCTGAACGACGACGCACGGACCCGCTTTGATCACAGTGCCGGGGACGACCGTGCCATCCTGCGCGAACAGCTGCGTCATCCCCACTTTTCTGCCGATGATTCCGGTAAGCATTTTTTAGAGCTCGCCTCGCGCATCCGCGCTCGGCAGCAGCCGCAGGGGCTGCTGATTCAGCACCCGGGCCGGGTTCATCTTCATCTCAGCACGGCCAATCAAGCCGTATCGCCGAAACCGCACTACGGACTACGGACTACGAACCACGAACTACGGATTTATTTATGTTCTTTCCCAAACGCCTTGATCTCGACGTCGACACCGGCCGGCAGATCCAGCTTCATCAGCGCGTCGACCGTCTGTGGCGTCGGCTCGAAGATGTCGATCAGGCGCTTGTGCGTACGCAGCTCGAACTGCTCGCGCGACTTCTTGTCGACGTGCGGCGAACGGAGCACGGTCCACTTGTTCTTCTCGGTCGGCAACGGAATCGGTCCCGCCAGCCGCGCGCCGGTCCGCCGCGCGGTATCCACGATCTCCGTCGTCGACTGGTCCAGCACCCGGTTGTCGTAGGCTTTCAGACGGATCCGGATCTTGTCGCTAAATGGGCTCGCCATTCTGATTTTCCTCTTCCTCGTTAAGCCTTGCCCTGCACTCTCGCCACGATCTCGTCGCTGACGTTCGGCGGCGCTGGCTCGTAGCGGTCGAAGTGCATGGAGAATGTTGCGCGCCCCTGGGTGCGCGAGCGCAGGTCCGTCGCGTAGCCGAACATCTCGGAGAGCGGCACTCGCGCGTTGATGATCTGCGTGCCGCCGCGATCTTCCTGCGACTGAATGTGTCCGCGCCGGCCTGACAGGTTGCCGATGACGTCGCCCATATGTTCCTTGGGCACCACCACCTCGACGCGCATCATCGGCTCGAGCAGAACGGGCTTCGCTTTCTTGGCCGCATCCTGGAACGCCATCGATCCGGCAATCTTGAACGCCATTTCCGACGAGTCCACTTCGTGGAACGACCCGTCGTACAACTCGATGCGCACGTCGTCGACCGGGTAGCCGGCGAGGACGCCGCGGGTGAGGGCTTCCTTGATCCCTTCGTCGATCGGCTTGATGTATTCCTTCGGAATCGCGCCACCCTTGATCTGGTTGTCGAACACGTAGCCGGTGCCCGACTCGCCAGGAAAGAGGTGGATCTTGACGTGGCCGAACTGACCGCGGCCGCCAGTCTGCTTCGCGTATTTCATTTCGCCGTCGGCAGGCCTGGTCAGCGTTTCCTTGTAGGCGACCTGCGGTCGGCCAGACGAGGATTCGACGTTGAACTCGCGGCGCAGACGATCGACGATGATCTCGAGATGGAGCTCGCCCATGCCGGCGATGACCACCTCGCCGGTCTGCGGGTCGGTCTTGACGCGGAACGTCGGGTCCTCAGCCATCAGCTTCTGCATGCCGGCGCTGAGCTTTTCCTGGTCGGCCTTCGTCTTCGGCTCGATCGCGAGTGAGATGACCGGCTCGGGGAAATCCATCGATTCGAGCACGACCGGCTGCTTCTCGTCGCAGATCGTGTCGCCGGTCGCAACGGTCTTCAGCCCCACCGCGGCGGCGATATCGCCGGCGTAGACTTCCTTGATTTCCTCGCGCTTGTTGGCGTGCATCTTCAGCAACCGCCCGATGCGCTCGGTCTTCTGTTTGGTCGCGCTGTAGACCGTCGAGCCCGACGTCAGCACGCCCGAGTAGACGCGGAAGAACGTGAGCTGGCCGACGAACGGGTCGGTCATGATCTTGAACGCCAGCGCGGCAAACGGCGCGTCGTCCGAGGCGGGACGCTCGATCACGGCCTCCGGTCCCTTGTTCGGGTCGAAGCCCTTGATCGCGGGCACTTCCACCGGCGACGGCAAGTATTCGACGACCGCATCGAGCAGCGGCTGCACGCCCTTGTTCTTGAACGCCGAACCGCAGATGACCGGCACGAACGCCGGTTCCGCCTTCTCGCCCGACGTGTGCACCGAGCTGATCACGCGCTTCCGCAGCGCCGTGCGGATCTCGTCCTCGGTGATCTCCTCGCCGTGGAGGTACTTCTCGAGGAGCTTGTCGTCCGCTTCGCTGACCTTTTCGATCAGTTGCTCGCGGTACTTCTGCGCCTCTTCCATCATGTCGGCGGGAATCTCGCCGACGACGTAGTCGGCGCCCATGGTCTCGTCCTTATAGGTGATCGACTTCATGCGGACGAGATCGACGACGCCGACGAACTTGTCTTCGCTGCCGATGGGAAGCTGGATCGCGACGGGGTTGCCGCCAAGCTTCGAGATGATCTGGTCGAATGTCCGCCTGAAGTTGGCCCCAATCCGGTCCATCTTGTTGACGAAGCAGATCCGGGGCACGCGGTACTTGTCCGCCTGACGCCAGACGGTCTCGGACTGCGGCTCCACGCCGGCAACCGAATCGAACACCGCCACGGCACCGTCGAGCACGCGAAGCGAGCGCTCCACCTCCGCGGTGAAATCGACGTGACCGGGGGTGTCGATGATGTTGATGCGGTGCTCGCGCCAGAAACAGGTCGTCGCCGCGGACGTGATCGTGATCCCGCGTTCCTGTTCCTGTTCCATCCAGTCCATCACGGCGGTTCCTTCATGGACCTCACCGATCTTGTAGGTGATGCCCGTGTAGAACAGGATCCGTTCCGTCGTGGTGGTCTTGCCGGCATCGATGTGGGCCATGATGCCGATGTTCCGAGTCTTGTTGAGCGCTACCTGTCTTGGCATTTACGTATTCCCAGGAGCGCGGAGCTTCAACTCCGCGTCGCCGACGCGCGGCCGAAGCCGCGCGCTCCTACCAGCGGTAATGCGCGAAAGCCTTATTGGCCTCGGCCATCCGGTGCGTGTCCTCGCGCTTCTTCACCGCGCCGCCGCGCAGGTTCGCCGCGTCCAGCAACTCGTTGGCCAGCTTCTCCTGCATGGTCTTGCCGTCGCCGCGGGAGCGGGCGAAGCCGACCAGCCAGCGGATGCTCAGCGACAGCCGCCGATTCGGGTTCACTTCCACCGGCACCTGATAGTTCGAGCCGCCGACGCGGCGCGACTTGACCTCGAGCGCCGGCTTGACGTTCTCGACTGCTTTCTTGAACACCTTGAGCGGGTCGTCCCCGGTCTTCTCCTGGATGCTCGACAGGCTGCCGTACATGATCCGCTCGGCGGTGCTGCGCTTGCCGTCGCGCATCAAGGTGCTGATGAACTTCGTCACCAGCGCGCTGCTGTAAAGCGGATCGAGGGGAACCTCACGCTTTGGAATCTCTCGTCGTCTTGGCATTGCGATGTCTCTCGGCTGCTCGTCTCTTCTCGCCAGGCGCGCGCGGCTTCAGCCGCGCGTCAGGCTTTCGGTCTCTTCGCGCCGTACTTCGAACGGCCCTGCTTGCGGCCCTGCACGCCGACGGCGTCCAGCGTGCCGCGCACCACGTGATAACGCACGCCTGGCAGATCCTTCACACGGCCGCCGCGAATCAGGACCAGGGAGTGCTCCTGCAGGTTGTGCCCGACACCAGGGATGTAGGTCGTCACCTCGATGCCGTTGGTC
>Ga0075420_100002346_pt1 | contig 16346 bp, 13 predicted proteins | sample SoiMetdeltSBSDD4_FD_75296 | JGI IMG/M metagenome (GOLD analysis project Ga0075420, IMG submission 75296) | Bulk soil microbial communities from a Populus tree surrounding site in Tennessee, USA - Soil MetaG P. deltoides SBSDD4 | ecosystem: Environmental > Terrestrial > Soil > Tree plantation... | reverse complement strand
CGTCGAGCAGTCGGCGCGCGGCCTTGGCATCGGCAAACGCCTGGTCGATGAGTGCATCCGCTTCGCGCGTGCGGTTGGCTACCAGAAGATCACGCTGTGGACGCAGTCGAACCTGCTCGCGGCGCGTCATCTCTATCAGAACGCTGGCTTCACGTGCGTCGCGCAGGAACCACACCACAGCTTCGGCAAGGACCTGGTCGCGGAGACCTGGGAACTCGATCTGTAGTCAGGAATGGTCGTGCCTGGGTGATTGATTTCGAGGGGATGATCAGCGGTGAGAACGTAGCCGAGCTATCCTACGGCCGTGGACCAGCCGCAGATCGAGCTGATCGTGCGTCTGACGGCGCGCATGTCCGCTGCAGCGTTTGCGGCGGCGCTGCTGCTGTTCTCCGTAGGCCGTGGACGTTCTCAGCGTCGCGTGCGCCAGGGGCTTCAGTTCCTAGCCGCGTTCATCCTCGTACATACCGTCCACTTCGGCGCCGTCTTGTGGCTCGCCGCGTTGTCGAACGGAGCCAACATTCAAGCGCGCGGGGGCTGGCCGCTGATGGTGGTTGTCGCAGGTCTCTTCTATCTCTCGGCGTTCGCGCTGCTGCGGCTGTGGCGCGGCATTGACGCCGGGCGCGCCGTCACGTCCGGCAAGCGGGTCGGCGCCGCCGCCGGCGTCGCCGTGATCGCCATCGTCTTTCTCAACTCGTACGTCGCGCGTGTCGAGCGAATGCCAATCTACTGGCTGCCGACGATCGGCATGATAGCCGTCGTGGCGGCGTACTTCGCTCGCGCGCGGACGCGCGCGTTTCCCGTTGAACACACGCTTCGCCGGTGATCATCGAGCGAGCCATTCCTCGGCCTGTCGACGCCTTTAGGAGAAAGGCAGGTCCTCATGGCTCAGAGAGTCCTGGTACTCACGGCAGTCTTGTTGACGGTTCCATCGCTCGCCGCGGCTCAGCCAGTCGAGCAACGCTTCGACGGAAGCGTCTTCTTCACGTTCGCCCGTCTCGAAGAGATTGGATCGACCGATCGCGGCATCGGGTCGTCGACCGCCGGACTCGGAGGGCGGATCGGATGGCGAATGCTGCCTCACGTGGATATCGAAGGAGAACTCGCCGTACACCCCAGAGCTGGAATAACCGGCTATCGCGTCCAAGGCTTTCTGGGGACGAAGGTTGGGGTACAGCTGCACCGCGTCGCGCTGTACGCGAAAGTCAGACCCGGGTTCCTCTACTTCGAGAAGGATCCGTTCGGAGCCCGTGAACCCGGGTCTACGTTGTTGAACCCGCAGTGGTCCGACAGCCTGGAACCCGCCCTCGATCTTGGCGGGGTCCTCGAGTGTGAGACGCGGCGCGGGTTCGTCGTGCGTTTCGATCTCGGCCAAACGATCGTGCGCTACGGCACGCGCACGGTGTTCAACTCGCAGTTCCTCCCATTGCAGGAGAAAGGTGGCTTCACCACCCGCAACCGGCAGTGGAGTCTTGGGCTCGGCAAGCGATTCTGAATCGATTGCGCGTTAGTCCTCCGGCGGCTCGCCGCTCGGCGCCATCTTGACGAGCCGCGGCTCGAAGCGTGCGAGCGGCTCCACAAGATCGCGCTGAGCCGCCATCACTTCATCGATGTCCTTGTACGCCATCGGCACTTCGTCCAGGCCCGCAGACAGCAACGTCACGTTGCGTTCACGGAGAAACTGCTGCGCCTGCTCCCACGTGAACGTGTCCTTGGCTTTCGTCCGGCTCATGCGGCGTCCGGCGCCGTGCGACGCGGAGTTCAATGAGCTGGCGACACCCTTGCCGCGCACAACGTAGCCAGGCGTTCCCATCGAGCCTGGAATGATGCCGATCACGCCTTCGCCAGCCGGCGTCGCGCCCTTGCGATGGACGATCACCTCCGCTTCCGACCCATCGGGCAGCCGGTGACGTTCGCGCCAGGCGAAGTTGTGATGGTTCTCGATGTCGAGCAGCACTTCCACGCCAAGCGCGCGCGCCATCGACTTGTGAATCAACGCGTGATTCGCGGCCGCATAGTTGCCCATCAGTTCCATCGCCGCCCAGTACTCCTGGCCAGCCTCGGTCGACAGATCGAGCCACGCGAGCTGCGACAACTCGCGCGGGAGCTCTGGATGGAGTGTCTGCGCCAGCTTGCTGTAGTGCTGCGCCACCTGAGCGCCAGCCCCGCGGCTTCCGGAGTGGCTGAGAAGCGCGAGGTACGTGCCACGGGCAAGGCCAACCGAGGCATCGAGCACCGTCAGCTCGCCGAACTCCACGAAGTGATTGCCGCTTCCGCTCGTCCCAAGCTGCGACCACGCGCGATCTTTCATGCGCGAGGTCACCGGTGACACGGTCCAGTCCCGATCCATCACGTCGTGCTGATGGCGCGTCTGAAATGTTGCACCCATTCCGAAACGCGTCTCGCGCTCCAACGCGCGAGCGAGCCGGTCGTCTTTTACCGTGCTCACCGGCAGATCGAGGATCGTCATCTTCATCCGGCACGCGATGTCGACACCGACCGCGTACGGAATGACCGCATCGTGCGTCGCGAGGACGCCGCCGATCGGCAATCCGTATCCGACATGCGCGTCGGGCATCAGCGCGCCGGACGCGGCCACCGGGAGCTTGCAGGCGTTCTTCAACTGCTGTACCGCGTCCGCCTCGAGATTCGTTCCCCAAATCTGATAGGGCGCGTCCGACGCTCGCGGATGAAACGTACTCGCCGCCGCGGCGTGATCGAGCAGCAACCGCGCGAGACGCCCGTAGCGCTCGTCGTCCACGAACGCAGCGGGGGAAGCCGCCAGCCGCTTCAGATCGTCCTGCACGTCTCTCATGTTGCGTTTCGCCTCATGGGCTTCCTGCAGGATCTGTTTGGCCCCTTCCGCACAGGGACCGGACGGAATGCCGAGTTTGACGATGTCTCGAGTTTTCATCTTCAGGCCTTCGTTTATGTGGATGCGATCGAGACGCGGTACGCATGATCAGATTCATGGTCGATTGCGATCGAGACATCCAGAAATCGCTGAATCACTGCCGCGTTGGTGCGCAGGTGCGCCGTCGGCATCAGCGTCCGAAACTCGCCGCCGTGCGCCAACGCCATCGGGATCAACAACTGGTCCGCCAGATGCTCACCGACCGGCACGCCAGCCGACAGATACGTCTCGGCTTCATCGCACGCATCCGAGGCCACCTTCTCCGCGGTCACATTCTTGAGTCCGAATCCAGTGACGATCTCGGTGACCTCGTCGCTGTCCACGACGATCATCACGACGTTGCCCGGCCCAATCGAGTCGTCAATGTCGACGGCCCAGCAGTCTGCCCGCTCGAGGCTGAGGCGTTCCCTGACGAGCACCAACTCGCGCTGCGCGATCTTTGTCGGCAGCGACGCCACGAGTGCCCGCGCATGCACGCGGACCGGTCCGCGCGTCGTCAACGCTATCCGATCGAGCCGGTCGCACGGCTCGATTTCAACGATGAACCGGCCGCCCCCGGCCGGGTAGAAGCCGTGCGCCTCTAGACGAAGCTCGATCGACGCGCCCATGCGACGAACGATCGGCACGAACGTCTTCGCGAGAAAATCAAACGGCGGCGCTGCCGGGTTGTGTGTGCCTCCCTCCAGCGTGAGCCGCGATCGTTCTTTCGCAAACAACAAGCCGGGCAAGACCGTTTGCGCCACGAGGGTCGCACTGCCGGCCGTGCCGACCGAGAAGCGGTAGTCACCACCGCGCACGGCGCCCGGCTCGAAGCTGAGCGACTGCGACCCAATCGCGTCACCGTCGACCCGCGCGCTGGAGACCGTTGTGGCCGCGTGCACCGCCGTCAGGTGTTGCCGCAACAGCCCTGGTTTCTTGCGTCCGGCACGGATGCCGTCGATTCGGAACGGGCGGCCGGTCACCAGCGACAGCGCGAGCGCCGTGCGGAGAATCTGGCCGCCCCCTTCTCCCTCCGAACCGTCGATGTGAATCGGCTGCGTCATGCCTGCGATCGATGATAGTGCAGTGGGAATGCCAGCACAGCATGGAGCTGCTCGCTAGCCGTAAGCCATAGATGGTTCTTGGCTTAGGTAGAATGGACTGCCGCTGGGATTGGGGTCAGACCCCAATCAGGACTAGCTTATGGGCTAGTATTTATAGCAATGAATACTGGCAAGCGGACCGTCGTCATTGGCTTGCTGGGGACGACGATCGATCGCGCGATGGGTCCCAAGCGATGGGAAATGTGGCGGCCAAGCGTGGCCGTGTGTCAGCACGACAACCTGCTGGTTCACCGCTTCGAGCTGCTATACCCGCAGCGGTTCGCTTCGTTGGCGGAAACCATCCGCACCGACATCCGTCATGTCTCACCCGAGACGGATGTGCGCCTGGTGCTCGATCCCGCATCCGATCCCTGGGACTTCGAGGACGTCTACGGAAGCCTGCACGACTTCGCGCGCGCGTACACGTTCGATACTGATGCGGAGGACTACCTCGTCCACATCACCACCGGCTCGCATGTTGCGCAAATCTGTCTGTTCCTGCTGACTGAGTCGCGGCACATTCCCGGACGCTTGCTGCAAACCAGCCCCGTGTCGGGCGTGCGCAGCGGCGATCCCGGGACGTTCCGGATCATCGATCTCGATCTTTCCAAATACGACCGCATCGCCACGCGCTTCGCGCGCGACGAGCTCGACGAGCGTTCGCTCCTGACGTCCGGCATCCAGACGCGCAGCCGCGCGTTCAACGAAGTGGTTGAACGGCTGGATCGTGTCACCGTGCGATCGACCGCGCCGATCCTTCTGTTAGGACCAACCGGCGCGGGCAAATCGCTCCTGGCCCGCCGCATCTACGAGTTGAAGCACGCTCGGCGTCTTGTGCAGGGCCCCTTCGTGGAAGTGAACTGCGCCACCGTGCGCGGAGACGCGGCAATGTCAGCGCTGTTCGGCCACGTGAAGGGTTCTTTTACCGGGGCCATTCGCGATAGGCCCGGCTTGCTGCGAAGCGCCGATGGCGGCGTGTTGTTCCTGGATGAAGTCGGTGAGCTTGGGCTCGACGAGCAGGCGATGCTGCTGCGGGCGCTGGAGGAGAAACGCTTCTTCCCACTCGGAAGTGACAAGGAAGTCTCGAGCGACTTTCAGCTCATCGCTGGCACGAATCGCGATCTCTCGGAGGCGGTGCAGGACGGCCGCTTCCGCGACGACCTGCTGGCGCGGATCAATCTCTGGACGTTCCCGCTACCTCCGCTGCGCGAGCGGCCGGAGGACATCGAGCCAAACGTCGCCTATGAACTCGACCAATTCCGTCGGCGAACCGGCACGGCGGTGACGTTCAGCAAGGAAGCGCGACAGCAATTCCTGGCGTTCGCATCGAGCGATGATGCGCGCTGGCCCGGAAACTTTCGCGATCTCAATGGCGTGATTACCCGCTTGGCGACGCTGGCGCCGGCCGGGCGGATCACGGTCGAGCAGGTGCGCGCGGAAATCACGCACCTGCGTCGAGCGTGGGCCGTAACGCCATCGGAGGGTGAACCAGGCCTCGTCCAGCACGTGGTCGCTCCAGGTGTTGCGATCCAGCTCGATCGTTTCGACCGCGTGCAGCTCGAGGATGTGCTGCGCGTGTGCCGCAAATCGCCGAGCCTCTCCGCGGCCGGCCGAGTCCTGTTCGACTGCTCGCGCGAGCGGCGGAAGGTTGCCAACGACGCTGACCGCCTGCGGAAGTACCTCGCACGCTTCCATCTCGAGTGGAGCGAGGTGAGGGAGCGCTTACGCGAGCTGTAGCGTCCTCCTACGCCGCCTGACGTCTTCGTCGTTGCCGACTGCGAGCAGCGGTGCGAGCCTGCTTCGAGAGCGCCTGCCGCGACGCGGTGCTGCGGCTTTCGCGTTTGAGTGCGCGCTTGGTCGCCCGCGACCGTTTGGCCGACGTCTTCCGAGGGCCACCGCGCCGTCCGGCTCGGCTCGCCGATGCCGCGCTTTGCTTCGTACGCCGTGAGGCGCTGGCCGGTGGCGCCGGAAGCTTGACGCCGGCTCGACGGGCTTTTGAGAGTCCGATCGCAATCGCTTGCTTCGCTGATCGAGCACCATGCTTGCCTTCCCGAACGTGGTGTATCTCTTCGCGAACGAATTCACCAGCTTGAGTCGTTGGCGATTTACCAGCCCGCTTGGCTTTGCGGGCGCGTTTGACCGTGGCTTCTTCAGGCATTGAACCTCCAGGATGTGAAGCCTTCGCGATCGAAACACGCAACACGAATGCCAGCATCGAACTCTGCGATTTAATGGACCCGAACCCCGAACCCCGAACCCCGGACCTCGGGAGTGATCGCACTCCACTTGACATCCAACTGAAGGCTGTGCCATTTTCAACTGAATGACAAGTCCAGACAAACCGATCGAGCTGCTCCAGGGAACCCTCGACCTGATCGTCCTGCGCGCGCTGTCGACGATGGGGCCGTTGCACGCGTATGCGCTGGCGACGCGGCTGGCGCAGGTGGCGGACCATCGGTTCTCGCTGAATCAGGGGACGCTCTATCCCGCGCTCGTTCGCCTGGAGCAAAAGGGCTGGATCAAGGGCGCGTGGCAGAAGACCGAGCACAACCGCGACGCGAAGTACTACACGATCACGAGGCCTGGCGAGCGCGCGCTGGTCGAGCAAGCCGAGCGCTGGCGCCGCCTGGCGGGTCTGGTCGACAAGCTCTTGCTCGAATCGTAGCCCGTCGACGCAGTCGAAGGGGTATGCTGGCGCGATGACGTCACTGCCTCGACGCGTCCCCTTGTTCGTCGCGTTCTCAATCTTCGTTCTTGCCGCGTCGACTCAAGGCCAACCAAGTGACGTCTCACGGCCCTTCGGCACGCTGCGCGAGCAGGCGGCGCTGCAGCAGGACTGGCTGAAGAAACGCCTCGATACATTCCTTCCCACGCTCATGCGTAAGCACGCCATCGATCTCTGGGTGGCGCCGATGCGCGAGTACAACGAGGATCCGATCTTCCTGGCGATTACCGCGCCCGAGACGTTCGCGGCACGCCGCCGTACCATCTACGTCTTTTTCGACAAGTGTGCAGCGTCTAACGCGGCGCCCGCTCCAGCATGCATTGAGCGCGTGGCCCTCGGCGGCACGTCGCAGGGTGGCGTGTTCGACGCGCGTCGATCGACGCAGGCGGCAGCCGGCGACGTCGGCCGCGGCCGGCAGGCAGAGCTATGGGGCGACGAGCAGTGGCAAGTCCTGAAGGGCGCGATCGAAGAACGGAAACCAAACGTGATCGGAATCAACCGATCGACCGTGTTCGCTTTTTCCGACGGGCTGTCCAGCGGCGAGCTGCAGGGGATGAGCGCTGCGCTTGGTGCCGACTGGACGAGCAAGTTCCGCAACGCCGAAGCGCTGCCGCTCGAGCTGCTGGCGTCCCGCTTGCCCGAGGAGGAAGTGTTCTTCCGCCGAATGCAGGAGCTGGTCTGGTCGATGACGCAAGAGATGTTCTCGTCGAAACAGATCAGGCCCGGCACAACTCGCACGAGCGACCTCGTGTGGTGGTGGCGCCAACGCGTCAACGATCTCGGTCTCGGCACCTGGTTCCAGCCGAGTGTGAGCGTGCAGCGCAAGGGCATGGCCCAGGATCAACTGGGCGACGATCCGATCATCCAGCCAGGCGACGTCCTTCATTGCGATGTTGGCATCACCGTGGCACGTCTCAACACCGACACGCAGCACAACGCATACGTGCTCCGTCCGGGTGAGACCGATGCACCTGCCGGTCTTCGCGCTGCCCTCGCCAACGCGAATGCGCTGCAGGACATCGTCATGGACGAAATCCGGCCGGGCCGCACCGGCAACGAGATCCTCGCGGCATCGTTGAAACGGATGAAGGAAAAGGGCATCACCGGCACGGTGTACTCGCATCCGATTGGCCTTCACGGCCACGGGGCCGGGCCGCTCATCGGCCTGTGGGATTATCAGGACGGCGTTGCCGGCCGCGGCGACGCGAAAGTGATCCCGTCAATGTGGTACTCGATCGAATTGCAGGCGACGACCCCAGTACCGGAATGGGATGGCCAGGCCGTTCGGATGGCGCAGGAAGAGGACGCGATCATTGGCGCGGACGGAAAGATCGGCTGGGCGCTCAAGCGGCAAGACAAACTCTTCTTGGTCAAGTGAACCGTGTGACGGCCGAGGCGAGGCATGTTCAACGGGTCTACCTCATCCTGCTGTTGTTCCACACGCTGGCCGCGTCCTTTATCTGGGGCATCAACACGTTGTTCCTGCTCGACGCAGGTTTGAGCAACGCGCAGGCGTTTGCGGCCAACGCATTTTTTACCGCAGGACTCGTGCTGTTCGAGGTGCCGACCGGCGTGATCGCGGACGTCCGCGGCCGGCGGCTCTCGTATTTGCTGGGCACGCTGACACTCGCGATCTCGACCCTCATTTACCTCATGTTGTGGCGCGTCTCCGCGCCCTTCTGGGCCTGGGCCGCGGCGTCCGCGCTGCTCGGCCTCGGGTTTACGTTCTTCTCCGGTGCTGTACAGGCCTGGCTTGTTGACGCGTTGAAGGCGAGCGGCTATTCGGGCCCGCTCGATCCGATCTTTGCCAAAGGAGAGATCGTCGAAGGCGTTGCGATGCTCAGTGGTGCGGTCACGGGCGGGTACGTGGCACAGCTCACCAATCTCGGCGTGCCATACGTCCTTCGCGTCATCGCCTTGACGGTCTCGTTCGTCCTGGCGTTCATCCTGATGCACGATGTCGGCTTTGCGCCGAGGCGGGATGGCAGCCTTGTCGTGGAATCGAAGCGCGTGCTTCACGCCGCCGTTGACTATGGGCTTCGCAATCCGCCGGCCCGCTGGCTCATGATCGCCAGCGCGTTCACGGACGGAGTTTCCATCTTCGGTTTCTACGCGATGCAGCCTTACCTTCTCGAGTTGTATGGGGATCCCAAAGCGTATGGCATCGCCGGACTCTCGGCCGCGATCGTCGGTGGCGCGCAGATTGCCGGCGGCCTGCTCGTGCCGCGACTTGCGACCGTTTTTAGACGACGGACGTCCGTGTTGCTGGCGGCGGTTCTTCTCTCCACGGTGATTTTGGCGCTCATCGGAAGCATCCCTCATTTCTGGGCTGCTATTGGCCTGCTGGTGATCTGGGGGCTGATGTTCGCGGCCGTCATGCCGATCAGGCAGGCGTACTTGAACGACCTGATTCCGTCAGAACAGCGGGCGACGGTGTTGTCATTCGATTCACTCATCGGCTCGAGTGGCGGGGTCGTCGTCCAGCCGGCGCTCGGGAAAATCGCCGACGTTTGGGGGTACCGCGCGTCCTACTTCGCGTGCGCGGCGATTCAGTTGATCGCCGCCCCATTCCTGTGGATGGCTCGGCGTGAACGCGCCCACTCCGATTTCCTCAGCGCATCGTCCGGCGAGTCCGATCGATTCGCCAAGTAGGATGACGCTCGATGCTGACGGATGTGCATCTTCACACCATCATGCCGGCCTTGCCGCCGGCGAAGCTGGAGCTGTTCCTGCCGTTTCTTCAGTTTGCCGCTGCTGAATTCGGCATCGACCGGCCTGCGCGCGAGGCCGCGTTCATTGCGCAACTGGCACACGAATCCGGCCAGCTCCGCTACATGGAAGAGATCTGGGGACCGACGGAGGCGCAGAAGCGCTACGAGCCGCCGAGCACGCTCGCGACGAAACTTGGCAACACCGAGAAAGGCGATGGCAAGCGATTCAAAGGACGCGGACCGATCCAGATTACTGGGCGTGCGAACTATCAACGCTACGGCGATCTCCTGTTGCTCGATCTCGTTGCTGATCCGGCTAAGGCGGCCGCGCCTGAGGTCGGTTTCAGGACGGCGGGATTGTACTGGCGGAGGAACGGATTGAACGAGCTGGCCGATCGTGCGACGCCTGAAGCGTTCCGTGAGATCACGAAACGCATCAACGGCGGCCTGAATGGAATTAAGGACCGTGAGAGGTTCTACGCGACGGCTCGCGCGGTGCTGGGAGTCGTCACGCCGCCTGGACCGGACAGTCTTTTTCCGGCTCCGCCAGCGCCGTTCGAGCGCGGGTACGAGGCGATTCGTGCAGATGCCCGACGGCGGCGGGCACGTTAACTCAGCCCCAATCCTCTCCGAATCGCTGCCTCCACCGGCGAATAATCCGCGTCCTCACGCTGCACCTTCATTGGCTCGGACGGGATCAACGGAGGTTGTGCCATGAAGCGCGGCGTCGATCCGCGATGCGGCTGCGCGGCGTGCATCAGGAACGGATGGCACAAGTACACGTCGCCGGCCTGACCTGTCGCGAGCTCGATTGGCGCATCGACGGGTGGCGGCAGCCGCTCGGCCAGCTCGATGAACGTGAGTCCCGCATCGCCTGCTGGTTCCAGCACGCGCGGGACGAGCAAATGCGAACCCACCCAGATACGGGTCGGGGCATCGTCCGGTCCCACATCTGAGAACAAGAACAACATGAGCAATGCGCGGCCGTGCGAGTGGACGTTCAGACGAAGCGCGCCGTCCGGTCCCGCGAAGCTGGCGTCAGCGTGCCAGCCGGCGTCGCCGGGGTCATCAGCGGAGGGGAAGCGTATCGGGAACGTGCCGAGACTCCCGCGAGGCATCCAGCGGTTGCGGCCCACGAGCCGATCGAAGGCCGCGTGCAGACGCGGCGTGTTCGCTGCTGCGCGAAAGGGTGGTTGCGGATAGTCCCAGAGCCTGATGACTGGCCGCGTCCACGTCGAGGGATCGTTGGGATCGCAGCCGGTGTCTCGCCAGAGAATGTCGCGGCATTCTTCAGCCAGCTCGCGCGGAAAGGCAGACTCCAGGCGGACGAATCCTCGCTCGATGAACTCCGCTTCAGCCTTCGACTCGTCCTTTGCCTTCGATGATGGTGACATACCGATCGATTGGAACGTTGGTGATGCGTTCGACCCGGCCGCTCGGCTGTGGCCACTTGATCTCGACCCAGTCGAATTTCGTGGCAGCGCCGAGGCCAAGCACCTCGCGCATGTCATGGGATGACATATAGCTGCCGCCATGTGTCTTGAACCGGCTCCGTGTGACACCGTTCGCCGACCATGTGAGGATCGCGCCGATCGCGTCACGGTTGCAGCTCGTGCCCTGCAGCTTCAGGCCAACCCAGTGATTGCCCTGGCCCGCGTTGTTCTTCAGCAGCACGGGCGCTTCGCCGTTGTTGCCGACGATGACGTCGAGCCGGCCGTCGTTGTTGTAGTCGCCAACCGCCAGTCCCCGCGCCGGAAACATTTTCTGGAACACCGGTCCCGCCTGGTGGCTGACGTTGGTCAGCTTCGTCCCGTCGTGCCGGAAGAGCACTAGCGGCTCTTTGTACCGCACCTGCCGGGAGTAGCTCTCGATCATGTCGTCTGGATGTCCGTTCGCGAGAAGCAGATCCATGAAGCCGTCGTTGTCGTAGTCGAGAAACTTGAGGCCCCAGCCGCTCAGGAGCCGCGTCGCCTGTGCGACAGCGTTCGGCGCCGCCACATCCGAGAAGAACTCGTTCCCCTCGTTCTTGTAGAGCGAGAACATCTCCTGGTCGACGTTGGCGACGAACAAGTCCTGCTTACCGTCGCCGTTGAAGTCCGCGGCATCCACGCCCATACCGGATCGCGGCGTGCCGTTCGCACTGAATCCGACTTCCGCCTCGAGCGCTTTTTCGTCCCATGCCCCTTTGCCGCGATTGACGAAAAGAAAATTCTGGACGGTATCGTTGGCGACAAAGAGATCGAGCAGCCCGTCGTTGTTGATGTCAGTGGCAACCACGCCCAGCGCCTTGCCGAACGCGCGCTCGATGTCCGTGCCCGCACTGACCTTCGTAAAGGTTCCGTCGCCGTTGTTCCGGAAAAGCAGGCTCGACGTCGGCTTGAACACGCGCGGAATGCAGTAGAAGCGCTTGCCCAGTTTGTTGTCGCCGCAGAACACGTCGTTCTTGACCGAGTACTGGACGAAGCTGCACAAAAACAAATCCAGCCGGCCGTCGTTGTCGTAATCGAACCACACCGCGCTGGTCGTCCAGCCCGGCGCCGCGACGCCAGCCTTGTCGGTGACGTCGGTAAACGTGCCGTTGCCGTTGTTGTGATACAGCGTGCACCGGCCGTAAGCGGTCACGAGGATGTCCTGAAATCCGTCGTTGTCGTAGTCGGCGATCGCGCACCCCATGCCGAACTGCTGCCCTCCGCCGACGCCGGCCTTGTTAGTCACGTCCGTGAACGTGCCGTCACGGTTGTTCTTGTAGAGCGCGTTCTTCAACGGCGTTGGCGGCTGATAGAAATCCGACGCGCCGCTGTTGACGAGGAAGAGGTCCACCCAACCGTCGTTGTCGTAATCGAAGAACGCGACGCCGGGGCCCATGGTTTCCGGCAGGTAGCGATTCACGGACATCGCGTTCTGATGCACCCAGGCGATTCCGCTCGCGCTCGCAGGGATCTCCTCGAAGATCGGCGGTGCGGGTTGAGCCAATACCGGGCCGCCGAAGGCTCGATATAGCCCGGCTGCGCCTAACAGGCGAACGAAGTCTCGTCTCGGGAAATTCATGGATGAATGATTGTACTTCGCCGACAGCGGCCAGCGGCCAGCGGCCAGCGAATAACGCCCCTGTGCTAGCATCACTGAATGCGTTCAGCCGGGTGGCTATTCGCCGCGTGGTGCGGCTCGCTACTCGCGATCGCGCATCTCCCTTCACGACCGCTTGCGGCTGGCCAGTCCCAACCACCATCGATCTCCGCAGACGCATCTCCCGAGCAAGTCGCGCGCGCCACGTGCAGCGGATGCCATGCGTTTCCGCCAGCTGACATCCTGCCGCGAACCGCCTGGCGCGACGAGATCGTGAAGATGTTCTTCATTCGAGAAAAGAAGCTGCCGCCGGCGGGTCCGATGTCGGCAACCAGCCGCGCCACGACGTTGCCGCCGGATATGGAGCGCGCGCTCAGCTTCTACACGAACGGCGCTCCCGAGCGGCTGCCGGCCGCAGACGCATGGCCGCCCGTCAGTGCGTCACCGCTCACGTTCGTCCGCAACCGCCGGGGACTCGACGAGATGCCAGGCGCCCCGGCCGTCTCGCACGTCCGCTTGATCGATCTCGATGGCGACGGCCGTCTTGATATTCTCGGCACTGACATGCGCCAGGGCGTCGTGTTTGGCAACCGCTCGCGACAATCAGGCGACGCCCTCACGGTGCTGGCGAGCATCCCTCATCCATCCCATGTGTCTGTCACCGACGTGGACCGCGATGGGGTGCAGGACCTGTTGGTCGGTGACCTGGGCGAGTTCTTCCCGGCCGACCACAAAAAAGGCGCCGTCATTTGGCTACGCGCGCTGCCAAACGGCAAGTACAGCGCGTTCTGGCTCGATGGTTGGCCGCGCGTGGCTGCCGTGCGCGCGGCGGACTTCAATGGCGACGGCAAAGAGGATCTCGCGGTCGCCGGTTTCGGTTGGCGGACGGCCGGCCAGGTGGCCATCCTCGAGAACCGGACCACAAACCAATCACGTCCAGACTTCGCGGCTCATACGATCGATCCTCGTACTGGCAGCATCGACGTCGTGCCGGTGGATCTCAATCGCGACGGACGGATGGACTTTGTGACGCTGCTTGCCCAGGAACACGAAACGGTGCTCGCCTATCTCAACAAGGGGGACGCCGGCTTCACATTCGAACAGAAGGTAATCTACGCCGCTCCGCATCCGAACTGGGGATCGTCAGGGTTCCACCTCGTCGACCTCGACAAGGATGGCGATCTCGACGTGCTGCTGACCCACGGCGATACGTTCGACGATGGGATCGTGAAGCCATACCACGGCATTCAATGGCTCGAAAACACGGGGACCTATCCGTTCACGGCGCGAACCCTCGCGACGATGCCGGGCGTGCACAGCGCGAAGGCCGCCGATCTCGACGGTGACGGCGATCTCGACATCGTCGCGTCCGCTCTTCTGGCGGGAGGAGCGGATGTCGATGAGGCCACACTGCCGGCACTCGTCTGGCTGGAGCAGACCAAGCCCGGAATCTTCGACCGACACACGATAGAGATGGGATTCCCGCGGCATGCCACGCTCGATCTCGGCGATATCGATGGCGATGGTGACATCGATATCGTGACTGGCAATTTCTCGCTCGAGAGATCAGCGTCGCCGTGGATTGACGTGTGGCAGAACCAGTCAAAAGCAGGGCAGAAGGCAGAGAGCAGAAGGCAGAGAGCAGAAGGCAGAGGGCAGAAGGCAGAAGGCAGAACGACTCTAGTCCTGCACGGTGAAGTACGCGCCGCGGACCAACTCCTTCTTTCCATCACTGACGCGAATACGGAGTTCGTATGTCCCAGCGGGGAGTGCTGCAATCGGAAAGCGGCCGATGTGCTGCACGCGCGTGCCGCTTTGGCGGGGGATTTCGATTGGTGCTTCGGCTAATGTGCGGCCGTCGCGCAGCAACTGCGCGTGCGCAGTCGATGTGCCGACGTCGCCATAGAGGATGAAGTAGAACGGCAGATCGGCGGTCTCCGATTTGCGAATGGGATCCCCGAGATTCGGATAAAGCAGTCGCTGGCCCATGTACAGCGGTGGAGGAACGTCTGTGGCGGGACGAGCCGCATTCCCGAGTTCCTCGACGCGTTTCACCAGCACGAGGCTGCTCATTCCGAGCGCAGTCGGTTCGAGCGCCGGGACGGTGAGCGTCGCGATACGTATACTGCCCCGTGCGGCAACGGCATCGTACACAACCGTTTCCACCGTGTACAACCCAGGCGCGAGGTCGACCTCCCGATAAAAGAGGATATCTCCGTGCTTGGCCGCCTCCAGGTTCTTCGCCTCGCCGGCGAGCACGTATTGCTGGCTGACCTTCTGAACGTCGTTGCCGCGATCGTCGCGAATCCGCACCACGATGGCGGCATCTGCAGAATAGGTGGACTTGGCCGGATCCACGTCAAAGCGGAGGTGTCCGGTCCCAATCTGCACGAGAAGAGGCGTCAGGCCTGGCCGGTTCGGTTCGGGAAAACTGAAGCTGGCTGCTTGAACAGGGAAGGCGTTCGGCACGGGCGTGCGCGCGAGGAGCGCCATTGCCGGCAGTTCGTAACGCCCGGCGTCGAGAATCGGGGAGCGCCGCAGGGCGCGATAGCCTTTCCGCGCGAACACCTGGACGTTGGGCTTTCGGACTTTGACCTGAATCGTTCGAAACTTGCCGTCAAAGGTCGTGTTTGTCGGCGAATACGAGAGCAGGTAATGGAACTGATTGTCCTCGTCGATGCGGCGGAACGCCGAGGACAGATCGTTCGACTGCTCGATCAGGAGTCCGCCGGTGTCGCCCGCGAGCCGCGCCAGGCCGGTCCGTGAATCGAGCCTCATCGTATCTTCAATCCGCTCGAAATCCATTGTCAGCGGCTGATTGGTACGATCATCGCCGGCAGCAAGCTGTCGGAAGCGCTGCTCGGCGAAGACGTCCATTTCTTTGCGCATGTTCTCCGCAGTGCTCTTCGAGCGCAGGCCCTTTGCGTCCACGGCGTAGGCCGTGATGTTGGCGCGATTCGCTGCGTCGATGATCATGTCGAGTCGCGTCGCGAGAGCTGGGGACGCCGGCAACCCCTCGGAGAAGAACACGATGGTTTTTCTTCCCGGAAACGCGGCGAGCGACTGGATGACGGTCGACAGCGCAAGGGCAGTGCCGTACCCGCGGTTCTCGCGGTCGACGAACTCCGCCGCGCGAATCATGTTCAGCTCGGTCTCGATCAGTTTGAGCTCGGTTTCACGCGCGCCAATTTGGCCGGCGTTCTGCGCCATGGTTTGCGTATTTCCCCCACTCGCGCGGCTTGCCGGATCGCCCTGCCCATAAAGGTCCCGCTGACGATCCCGCAGCTGGTCTGCGCGCTCGGCCTGTTGCGCTTCCGCCGACAGGCCGGAAGGCAACACTTCCGACACCGCTCGGCGAATCAGCGCGCGATCGGTCGTGAAGCGCTGCAGCACGCGAATCCCTGGCTCCGTGGCGAAGACCCCGACTCGCACGCCTGCTTCTCCGCTCATCGGCACGTAATCGAGCGTCGCCTTCTGCGCTAAACGCAGCGACTCCGACGACAGCTGATCGAACACGATGGCTGTTGTGCCTTCTTCGCTGGGATCGTTTGCCGTCGGCGATGACGGATCAGACGTCGCTTTCGGGTTCACCGCGACCGTTGTATTTGGCGTCCGCCACGCGACCGATACACCGATGCCGCTTCCTCGAGAAACGCGGCTGAAGCTTTCAATGCGGTGCTTGACGCCGTCCTCGGAGACCTCGAAGTCGTCGACGTTGAGGTTGAGGATAGGCCGGCCGTTTCGGTCGCGGACGACGACGTCAACGAGGACCGCCGTAGCGGTAGCGGTGTATGACTGCGTCTCGCGCTGCGGGCTGGCAGGCTGCTGTGCGGCGGCCGCGATCGACGCGG
>Ga0075420_100002339_pt1 | contig 16364 bp, 12 predicted proteins | sample SoiMetdeltSBSDD4_FD_75296 | JGI IMG/M metagenome (GOLD analysis project Ga0075420, IMG submission 75296) | Bulk soil microbial communities from a Populus tree surrounding site in Tennessee, USA - Soil MetaG P. deltoides SBSDD4 | ecosystem: Environmental > Terrestrial > Soil > Tree plantation... | reverse complement strand
TACGCCGCCGTCATCGGCATCGTCGGCGCCGTCGACATCCCGATCATCCACCAGTCGGTCGTCTGGTGGCGCTCGCTCCACCCGGAGTCGGTCGTGCTCGCCTCCGGCGGCCCGGCCATGCCGGCCAGCATGCTGAGCGCGCTGGTGATCTCGTTGGTCGCCTTCACGGTCCTCTACGTCGTCCTGGTCCTGCTGCGGACCCGCCTGGAGCTTGCCCGGGCCGATCTCCGATCGCTTCGGCGCCGGGCGCTCGAAAGGCTGGCCTGAGCGGTGGACGGCAACCTCATCTTCCTGTTCGCCGCCCTGGCGATCGTCTGGGTCATCATCGTCGGGTACCTGGTGGTCCTCGGCGGGCGGCTTAGCGCGCTCCAACGCGAGCTCGACACCCTGAAGCGCCAGGACACCTGGACCGACGACGACGCGTAGGAACACCAGGAGAAGAAGGCTATGACGCAAGGATCCTCGAACGGCGACGCCAGGAACGGCGGCGCCTCGACCGGCGGCTTCGCCGGTCACTCCGGCTCGCAGAGCGTCTCGCGCTACGGCGATCCCGGCCTGGCCGGATTCATCTCTCGCTCGTTCGCCAAGTCCATGGGCTTCTCGGACGAAGACCTCCGCAAGCCGGTCATCGGCATTGCCCAGACCTGGTCCGAGTTCAACAACTGCCACCAGCATTTCAAGGAGCTGGCTGAGGCCGTCAAGCGCGGCGTCTGGCAGGCCGGCGGGCTGCCACTGGAGTTCCCGACGATCTCGCTCGGCGAGATCTTCCTCAGCCCGACCTCGATGTTCTTCCGCAACCTCATGGCAATCGACACCGAGGAGATGATCCGCGCCCAGCCGATGAACGGCGTCGTGCTGCTCGGGGCCTGCGACAAGACGATTCCCGCCCAGCTGATGGGCGCCGCCAGCGCCGACATCCCGACCATGATGCTGACCGGCGGCCCGACCTTGTCTGGCCGCTGGAACAACCGCGACCTCGGCGCCTGTACCGACTGCCGCGGGTTCTGGACCGAGTACCGGGCCGGCGCGATCGACCAAGCGACGTTGACCGAGATCGAGGACTCGCTCTGCCGCAGCGACGGCCACTGCACCGTCATGGGCACCGCCAGCACGATGTCGAGCGCCTGCGAGGCGCTGGGGATCGCCCTGCCGGGCAGCGCCGCGATCCCGGCCCCGGACTCTCGCCGCCTGCGCATCGCCGAGGCGACGGGCAAGCAGATCGTCAAGGTCGTCGAGCAGGACCTGCGACCGTCGAAGATCATCACCCGGCCGGCCTTCGAGAACGCCATCCGCGTCATGATGGCGCTCGGGGGATCCACCAACGCGGTTGTCCACCTGCTCGCGGTGGCCGGTCGGCTCGGGCTCGACATCACCCTTGACGACTTCGACCGGCTGGCCCGCGAGACGCCGCTGATCGCCAACGTCCGCCCCAGCGGCAAGTGGCAGATGGAGCAGCTCTTCGAGGCCGGCGGCATCCCGGCCGTCATGCACGAGCTGCTGCCGCTGCTGAACGGCGACTGCATCACCGTCACCGGCCAGACGATCGCCGAGAACGTCAAGGACGCCCGCGTCAAGAACCGCGACGTCATCCTGCCGCTCGATCAGCCGATCTCCGACGAGGGTGGCCTGGCGATCCTTCGGGGCAACCTCTGCCCCGACGGCGCCGTCATCAAGCACGCCGCCGCCACGCCTGCTCTCCTGAAGCATCGCGGTCAGGCTGTCGTCTTCACCAGCGTCGAGGACGTCACTGCCCGCATCGACGACCCGAGCCTCAACATCACCCCGGAGTCGGTCCTGGTGATGCAGAACGGCGGGCCAGTCGGCGCGCCGGGCATGCCGGAGGCCGGCAACATCCCGATCCCCACCCGCCTCTTGCAGCAGGGCATCCGCGACATGGTCCGGCTCTCCGACGCCCGGATGAGCGGTACGGCGTACGGTACGGTCGTGCTGCACGTCGCCCCGGAGGCTGCCATCGGCGGGCCGCTGGCCCTGGTCCGGGACGGCGACTGGATCGAGCTTGACGTGCCGAACCGGCGGCTCACGCTGGAGGTCTCAGACGAAGAGCTGGCGGCACGCCGCGCGACCTGGACGCCCCCGGCCCGCACGTACGAGCGCGGCTGGGGCCGGCTCTACGTCGACCAGGTGATGCAGGCCGATCGCGGCGCCGACCTCGGATTCCTGCTGCCGGTCCCGTCCGCGCAGCCGTCCCGGCGCTGACGACTGACACCTGAAAACTGATGACTCGCCAGGAGTGGCATACTCTCTGCGGATGGTGCCCGCTGACTCGGGACCGTGCCTCGAAATCTCGGACGATATCGGGCCGGTACTCGGTACACTTCAGCATTGGTCATACCAACAGAAGAACCTGAGGAGGACCAGATGTTTGGCTTCATCCTTGGCGCGGTCGCAGGCGCTGCGGGTTACTGGGCGTATCAGCGGTACGTCGTCGGCTCGGACGACGACGCCTTCGCCGATTTCGAGACCAGCTCGATCGACCGCCCGACGCCGTCCGAGGTCCACGGTCGCCCGTCCGACCCGGCGCCCGGCTACACTGACCCGGGCGCCAGCGGCTCGACCAGCGTCTGAGCCGCGAATCCTGACCTCCGCGTGAGGAACGACCCACGGGGCGGCTCTCCGGCCGCCCCATCTTTGATGGCATGACCTGGACGCGTGTCATCGCGACGCGCATCCAGGCGGATCGCGCCACGGTCTACAACCTCCTCGCCGAGGTGGAGCTGTGGCCGGCGCTCCTTCCGCACATCCGCTCCCTGCGGGTGCTCCGGCGCGAGGGCCGGCGCCGGCTGGTCGCGGTCAGGGCGAGCTGGCGCGGGCTGCCGCTCGGCTACACCGCCGTCGTCACCGTTGACCCTGCCAGGAGCTCGATGACCCTGCGCCACCTGAGCCGTCTGACACGCGGCAGCGTCGCCACCTGGACCGTCCACCCGGCGCCGTCGACGGGCGGCCCGGCCGACGGCGTCGAGCTGACCGTCCGACAGCACGTCGTCGTGCCGATTCCGCTCGTCGGCCCGCTGCTCGCGGAAGCGTTCGTAGGCGGGCGTGTCGCCCGCGAGCTCGGACCGGCTATGCTCGATCGGATCAAGGAGATCGCGGAGGGCGGCTCGCTAGCCGGACGCGGCTGATCGTAGCGGCGACCGGGGCCGGCGCACCGCCGACACGCCGAGGAGCGGCCTGCTTCAGTAGTTGAATCGCGGGATCAGCGATTGAACGATCCTGGCCCAGGGCTCACGACTCACCGTGAGGACGATCTCCCCGGCGATGCACTCAAACATGCTGTCGTGAAACGTGAAGGCGTAGTGATGATACCGGTCCGATGAGAGCCAGTATTCGGCCCCGGGAAACGACACGCGGTTCTGCGCCTGGAGCTGTGCAATCCATGACGAATGCAGGACCTCGTAGATTGCATAGGCGCCGAGGCCGCGTTGGTAGAGCGGGTGCCCAGGCAACGCCTCGTCGTTCGGATACCCGAACCGAGTGATCACGCAGCGCTTGATCTCGACAATGTCCGTCCCGGCCGTTTCTCGCAAGCCGTCTGGGCGGGTCCGCATCGCGTTGAACGTAAGGACAGCGTTGTTTTCGTCCTGCACCATAAACGGTGCGGAGATCGCCGCCTCGGGAACGTAGCCAAGATCCAGCCCGACGACCGTGTCGCTGGCGCCTTCGTCGGCTGTCATCGTCGACGTACCTCCTTCGCAAATCGCGGCGTATATCGTGCCCCCGGGTGAGCTGCGCTCCCCGGCCGCTGTGTCAAACCCGGCACACACGGCATATCATGCCAAGATCGCGATAGAGCCCGATAGATCGGCAATCGTGCCACAGCGTCATTCACACGGCATGGGGGAGGGGAGACGATGGCGTCGCCGTACCGAGCCGACCATGTTGGCAGCCTGCTGCGCCCGCCGGAGCTGATCCAGGCGCGCACCGACCATGCCGAGGGACGCATCACGGCCGAGCAGCTAGCAGAGGCCGAGGACGCCGCCGTATTGAAGGCGCTCGACCTCCAACGCGAGGCCGGCATCTCGATCTTCACGGACGGCGAGTACCGCCGGCCCGCCTGGAGCGCGACGATCCGCCAGGCCGTCGACGGGCTAGTGCCCGACGCTGTGCAGCCGACCGTTCGCCTGCTCGGCGCCTGGCAAGGCCCCAGCCGCGACCTCGCCAACGCCGCGCTCGCGAGCCCGGCCGGCACCCAGCCGATGGTCGTCGGCGGCAAGCTGCGACAGGTCAGGCGGATCGCCGGGGCGGACGCGACGTTCCTGAGGGAGCACGCGCCGGGCCCCTGGAAGATCACCATGCCCGGTCCGGTCTCGGCGGCCGGCCAGTTGTACAAGCCGGGCCTTTCCGAGCTGTTTTACCCGACCCGGGCCGACCTCGTCGCGGAGCTGATCGAGATGCAGCGGCGGGAGATCGCGGCGCTGATCGACGACGGCATCTCGTACTTCCAGCTCGACTCGCTCCATTACGTCGAGCGCGTGGCGGATACCACGATCCGCCCCCAGATGATCGCCGAGGGCGAAGACCCGGACACCTACCTGGACATGCTGATCGAGGCCGACAACGCCGTCCTGGCGGGCGCCCGCCGCGACGGGTTGACGGTCGGGCTCCACATGTGCCGGGGCAACAACCGGAGCGCCTGGCACGCCGAGGGCAGCTACGAGGCCATCGCCGAGAAGGCGTTCAACCTGCTCGACGTCGACCGATTCCTCCTGGAGTACGACACTGACCGAGCGGGAGGATTCGAGCCGTTACGATTCGTCCCGGCGAGCAAGATGGTCGTACTCGGGCTGATCAGCTCGAAGCTGCCGGCGCCGGAGCCGATCGACCTGCTCAGACGCCGCATCGACGAGGCGGCGCAGCACGTGCCACTGGAGCGCCTGGCGATCTCACCCCAGTGCGGCTTCGCCTCGACGGTCCTTGGCAACCTGCTGACCTGGGACGAGATGCGCCGCAAGCTGGAGCTGATCGCCGAGACCGCCCGCGTGGTCTGGGGCTGACGCTCGGCTCGACGCAGGCTTGAGACGATGACCGGATCGACTCTTGGGAAACGCGTCCTGAGCCTCGTGCTTGCGGTAGCAGGCCTGTCGCTCCTGTTCGCTCTGGACATCCGAGCGAGCGGGACCAGCGTGCGTGCCGTCGACGACGAGCCAATCACCTTCGCCATCATCGGCGACTACGGCCGGGCTGGATCGGACGAGCTGGCCGTCGCCCTCCTGGTGGCGAGCTGGAGTCCCGCCTTCGTCTTGACCACAGGCGACAACAACTACCCGACCGGCGCCGCCGCGACGATCGATCAGAACATCGGCCAGTATTACCACGACTTCATCGCGCCGTACACCGGGACATTCGGTAGCGGAGCGGCCGAGAACCGGTTCTTCCCCGCGCTCGGCAATCACGACTGGGAGACCGCCGGCGCAGCCCCGTACCTCGCGTATTTCACGCTGCCCGGCAACGAGCGGTACTACGATCTGGTTCGGGGGCCGCTTCACTTCTTCGCGGTCGACAGCGACCCGCGCGAGCCGGACGGTACGAGCAGCGGCTCGACACAGGGCCACTGGCTCCGAGACAGGCTCGTCGCGTCAACAGCCTGCTGGAGGCTCGTCTACTTCCATCACGCACCCTACTCCTCCGGCCTGCACGGCTCCAGCGTCGGCATGCAGTGGCCGTTTCGGGAGTGGGGTGCCAGCGTCGTGGTCGCCGGGCACGATCACACCTACGAGCGCCTCCTGATCGACGGACTCCCATACTTCGTCAACGGGCTGGGAGGATACTCGCGGTACCAGTTCAACACGCCGGTCGCCGGCAGCGTGGCGCGGTACAACGCCGGCTTCGGCGCCATGCGCGTCACCGCCTCGCGGACGGCGATCACGTACGAGTTCATCACCACGACCGGCACAGTCGTCGACGCCTTCACGCAGACGGGAGGGTGCGGGGCGGCTGTGCCGACCTTGACGCCGACGACGACTCCTACGCCAACGCCACCCCCCACCCCCACGCCCACTCCGTCGGCGTGCGCACCGCGTCCGCCCATCCGTGTCAGGACCGCCCGCGGTGGACCTGGCGAACTGCTGGTGACGGTCTCTCGGACAGACCGTGGCAGCCCTCTGAGCGCCCTGCGGTTCGGCGAGGCCAGAAATGCCCTGATCTACGTCCCCGGTCACTCGCCCGGCGCGACGGGCAACTTCGACGTCCCCCTGCCACCGGCGGTCTCGAACTATACCTTCACGGTGTGGCGTGAGATCGCCGGCCGGGACGTGTACGTCCCCTTCATCGTGGTGGACTCGTGCGGAGACTGGCCGACCTTCGTCGGCGGCGGCCCGACCTCGTTTTGATCGGCTCCGCACCGTCAGCCGATCGCCATCCAAGAGCCCCTACGAGCGCGGCAGCGGCACCTGCGCCACCTCGAACGACCGACGGGGCAGATCCCGGATACGCTGAAGGAGCCCGAGCCGGCTCGCCCGCAGGTCCGGATCCTCCGCCATCACCAGGACATCCGTGAAGAAGCGGTCGATCGGATCTGCCAGCGGCAGCGTGGCGTCGACCAGCCCTTCCACGTCATCCGGCCGCAGCGCCTTCACCCGGCCGGCCGCCGCCTCGTACGCCTCCAGCAGCACCCGGTCGGCCTCGCCGGCCAGCACGTCCGGCCGCAGCGGCAGCTCCTCGTCTCGCGGCGCGATCCGGTCGGCCCGCTTCACGCCGGCCATCAGGCGCTGGAAGCCCGCCGACGAGAGCGCTTGCTCCAGCTTCGTCGCCGTGGCGGCGGCCAGCCCCGGCCGATCGGCCTGGATCGCCAGCACCGACTCCACGACTTCCTTCATCTGGCCCTGTTCCACCAGCCAGATCCGGAGCCGCTGCACCAGGAACGCGCTGAGCGCCGCGCGCCGCTCGTCGGAGAGCGACACCGGGACGTGCTTTGCCGCCAGGTCGATCAGCGCGTCAAGCGAGACGTCGCTCTCCAGACTCACCAGGATCGTCAGCAGCCCGAGGCCGGCCCGCCGCAGTCCGTACGGGTCGGACGAGCCGGTCGGCTCGAGGCCGGCCGCGAACGCCGCGACCAGCGTGTCGATTCGATCGGTCACACTCAGCGCCGCTCCGATCTGAGACGTCGGCAGGGCATCACCGGCGAAGCGAGGCAGATAGTGCTCCGCGATGGCCGTCGCGACGCCCTCGGGCTCGCCTGCCGCACGAGCGTATGCCCGGCCCATCGTCCCTTGAAGCTCGGTCAGCTCCTTCACCAGCGCCGTCGCCAGGTCGGCCTTGGCCAGGTGCGCCGCCCGCGTCAGCTCCGCCGCGTTCACGCCAAGGCCGAGCAGGTCGGCGACGGCCGGCGCCAGCGCTTCGAGCCGCTTCGTCTTGTCCTCCAGCGACCCGAGGCCCTCCAGGAAGGTGAGCTGCCCCAGCGCCGGCACGAACTCGGCGAGCGGCTTCTGGAGATCCTGGCGGTAGAAGTAGAGCGCATCGGCGAAGCGCGCCCGCACCACCTCCTCGTTGCCGTGGACGACCAGCTCCGGCCGATCGCGCCGGCCGTTCGCCACGGCGACGAAGCGCGGCAGCAGCGTCCCGTGCTGGGCGTAGATCGGGAAGTAGCGCTGGTGCTTCTTCATCACCGTCACCAGTGCCTCGGCCGGCGCGTCCAGCGCGGCCGGATCGAAGCTTCCGAGCAGCGGCGTCGGCAGCTCGACCAGGTTACCGACCTCTTCCAGGAGGTCGTCGTCCTCGTCCAGCCGGCCGCCCGCCGTCTCCGCCAGCGCTCGGCTCTGTCCCAGGATCTGCCGCTGTCGCTCCTTCACCGAGAGCACCACGCCGATCTGCTCCAGGGTCGTCGCGTACTCGCCCGCCGACGCGACCGTCACGGCCTGCGCCTCGCTGCCTCGCGGCGTCCAGGTCTGGCTGCTCGACCGGACCCGCGCGACCTCGGCCGGCACGATCTCGTCGCCCCACAACGCCAGCAGCCAGCGGATCGGCCGCGAGAAGGTGACCTCCGGCGTCTCCCAGTACATCGAGCGGCCAAAGCGCAGCCCGCCATAGAGCCGCTCGATCGACTCGCCCAGCAGCGCCAGGGCCGGCCGCGACTCGACCCGCCTGCGCGCGACGACGTACGCCCGGCCACCGCTCTCCTCGGTGGTCAGGTCTTCGACCGACACGCCGTTGGTGCGCGCGAACCCCTCGGCGGCGCGGGTCGGTTTGCCGTCCTTGTCGTACGCCACCGAGGCGGGCGGACCCTTGACGGTCTCCTCGCGGACGGTCTCGCGGACGCCGACGTCCTTGACCGAGAGCACCAGGCGTCGCGGCGTCCCGTCGATCTCGACGTCCGCGAAGCTCAGGCCGGCTGACGAGAGTACTTCGGCTGTCCGCTCGCGAAGTTGTGAGATCGCGGACGTGACGTCGTCGGCCGGCAGCTCCTCGACGCCAAGCTCCACCACCAGGTCGGCCCGGCGGGCCGGATCGAGGTCAGCCGACGGCACGCCGGCCGGCTTCGACATGACCTGCGCAAAGGCTGAGACCTCGGTCACGGGGCCGCTCGACAGCAGCGGGTGCCCCAGCCGCTCGCGCTGGTCGACGTACGCCTGCGCCGTCCGGCGGGACAGGACCCGCATCCGGCCCATGTAGGCCGCCCGCTGGCTCACGCTGACCGCACCCCGGGCGTCCAGCAGGTTGAAGACGTGGGAGCACTTCAGGACGCCTTCGAGGCCCGGGATCACCAGGTCGGCGTCGAGGGCCCGCTTCGACTCGCCCTCGTAGATGTCAAACGCCGCGCGCAGGGCGTCGATGTCGGCGACCTCGAAGTTGTAGGTGCTCTGCTCGACCTCGGACTGGCGGTAGATGTCGCCGTACGTCACGCGATCGTTCCAGCGGATCTGGGTGAAGTCGCGCACGCCCTGGAGGTACATCGCGATCCGTTCGAGGCCGTAGGTGATCTCGACGGAAGGCGGAGCGAGGTCGAAGCCACCGCTCTGCTGGAAGTAGGTGAACTGGGTGATCTCCAGGCCGTCGAGCCAGACCTCCCAGCCCAGCCCCCACGACCCGAGCGACGGCGCCTCCCAGTTGTCCTCGACGAACCGCACGTCGTGGTCGCTGTCGCTAACCCCGAGTGCCGCCAGGCTCGCCAGGTACAGGCCGAGCGGATCGGCCGGCGCCGGCTTCAGGATGACCTGGTACTGGAAGTAGTGCTGGTACCGATTCGGGTTCTCGGCGTACCGGCCATCGGCCGGCCGTCTAGACGGCTGTGGGTACGCGACCGACCAGGGCTCCGGACCGAGCACGCGCAGGAACGTCGACGGGGCGGCCGTACCGGCGCCAACCTCGACGTCGTACGGCTGCACTACCAGGCAGCCCTGTGCTGCCCAATAGGCGTCGAGTCGCATGATGATGTCCTGGAACGTCAGCCCTGCCATGCTGCCTCCGTCGATCCTCGGAGTTATAACCCCGGCGAGAGCGGTTGCCGCCGAATCCGGCGCGGCCCTCGCGCTCGCGAAGTAGGGTGTTACCACCAGCGATCCGGAGGCCAGTCCTGCGCCGGCTGTTCCCGTCCGATACGGCCGTTCCCGTCGAGGCAGGTGACGTCTACCGTGACCTGGCGCTGCCGCCCGGCGCCCACGGCCGGCCGTACGTCATCACCAACATGGTCTCAACGGTCGACGGCAAGGCAGTACTCGGGACGTCGGCGGCCGGAATCGGCAGCCGGACCGATGCCCTGCTGATGCGCCAGGTCCGCGCCGCCGTCGACGCCGTGATGCACGGGGCCGGGACGCTGCGCGCCGAGATCGTCGATCCGCGCGTCGGTCCCGCGCGCTCCCGAGAACGCGTCGCGCGTGGCCTGGCGCCGCAGCCGCTCGCCGTCGCCGTCAGCGGCTCGCTCGACCTCGAACCGACCAACCGCTTCTTCGTCAACGGCCCGGCCGGGACCGTCGTGCTGGCGTCGAGCCGGGCGCCGGCCGAGTGGCGACGGCGCCTCGCGCCCTACGCCTCGCTCCTGGTCGACGACGGCCCGACCGTGGACCTCGAAGCGGGGCTCCGTCGCCTGCACGACGAGTTTGGCGTCAGACGCCTGCTCTCGGAGGGTGGTCCGACCTTGAATCAAAGCTTGCTGGACACCGGCCTGATCGACGAGGTCTTCTGGACGATTGCGCCGAAGTTGGCGGGCGGGCACGGCCCCGGCACCATCGAGGTCGATACACCCGCCGTGAAGATCGCCGCCCGCCTGCAACTGGTCTCGCTCCACGAGCACGACGGCGAGCTGTTCGCACGCTACCGGCTGCAGCGCGGCCCGAATGGCCGCTACCTGACCTGAGCGTGCCGCGCCGGGCTCTGCCGACCACTCGCGCCTGTGAGTTTCGCGCGGCGCCTTCTGTCGTCCCCCTGCCCCGACGGCGCCCGTCGAGGTCGCATCACGAATCCGTATCTCACTGGAACGTCACAACCCCGTCGCAATGGCGCCCGTCTCCGGCAATCTGGGCACGGTCCGTGCATTAGAACGGGTAGTGTCGAAAGACCCAAACACCAGAAGGCAGACGGACGCCGGGTCACCGCCCAGGCGGCCTCGCCCGGGGGAGTTGAGGTAGTAGGATGGCCGCCATGGGACCGTATGACAGCACCCTGCAAATGTTCGTTCAGACGCCGCAGCCAATCGACATGACCCGGCTGACCTTCCTGCGCTGGCTCGCCGAGAACGGCCGCCTTGAGCACCGGATAGCTGGACCGTCCTCGGGACCGCTGGTCGGTCAACCGACCGCGCATGCAGCCGCGGAGGTGACGATCGCGGCGTGACCTCCGGACCGTAACCAGCGGACTCAAAGATGGCCGTCGTGCTCAGAGCGCGGCGGCCATCTCGTTGAGCGGGCTCCCCTGCCCCGGCTGGTGGACCGCGAAGTACTTGGCCTCCGGATGGTGGATCACCAGCGCCACGGTGCTGTGCTCGGGATCGAGCTGGTCGCCCTCGGTCAGCTTCAGGCCGATCCGCTCGGCGCCGAGGATCCGCAGGATCGCCCGCTGCTGTGAGAGATCCGGGCAGGCTCCGTACCCCCAGCTGTACCGCCGTCCCCGCTCGGCCCCGATGCTGAGGTCGGCCCGCACCCGCTGATTCACGACCTCGGCCAGCGCCTCGGCCGTCGACGAGGCCAGGCCACGGATGTAGAGGCCCCGGCTGTACTCGCCCTCGCGCTCCAGGCGCTCGTAGAGCGGCTCTACTTGCAGCCCGACCGTCACCGCCTGGAACGCCACGAGATCGGGGCGCCCGCCGATAGGCTGGAAGTAGTCCGCCAGGCACAGCTTCTCGCCGGCCGGCTGGCGCGGGAACGGCAGTCGGACCAGCTCGTCCTCGTGCTTCGGGTCGCTCGGGTCCAGCACCACCAGCTCGTTCCCGTCCGAGACGGCCGGGAAGAATCCGTAGACGGCATGCCCCTTGAGCCAGCCCTCGCGCTCGGCCTCGGCCTTCAGCTCCTCCAGCAGCGGGATGAACTCCTCGTCCAGCAGCCGCTGGCGCTCGCCTTCGGCGATCTTGCGGACGCCCCAGTGCAGCCGGAACAGCGTGTTCAGGTCGAGGCTCGGCCACGCCTCGGACAGCGGCACCTCGATCTGGCACGCTCCCAGGAAGGCCGGTCGCGGCGGTCTGATCGGCTTGACTGTCGACCGCCCCTCGACGGCCGCCAGCACGGCCCTCGGCGCCTCGCGGCCGGCCTGGGCCAACGCCTCCTGCTTCACGCGCTCCGTCATCGCTTCGCGGCGCTCCGGATCGCTGAGCTGGTCCATCACGTCGAGGCCCTCGAAGGCGTCCTTGCAGTAATGGACCCCGCCCGCGTACGGCGCGCCGTCCGGCAGCAGCGCCGCCCGCCGCCCGAACGCCCGGTTGATCGCCGCGCCGCCGATCAGCACCGGAACAGCCAGCCCACGGGCGCTCAATTCCTGGACGCAGATCGGCATCTGCCGCGAGGTCGAGACCAGCAGCGCCGAGAGCCCGATCGCGTCGGCCTCGACCTCGATCGCCTTCTCGACGATCGTCGCGACCGGCACCTGCTTCCCGAGGTCGTACACCGTGTAGCCGTTGTTCGAGAGGATCGTGTTGACCAGCGACTTCCCGATGTCGTGGACGTCGCCATAGACGGTCGCCAGCACGACCTTCCCCTTGGTGTACCCCTCTTTCTTCTCCAGGAACTGCTCCAGGTGCCGCACCGCCCGCTTCATCACCTCGGCCGACTGGAGCACGAACGGCAGGATCAGCTCGCCTGCTCCGAACTTGTCGCCCACGTCCTTCATCGCCGGCAGCAGGATGTCGTTCAGCACGCCGACGGCATCGCGGGTCAGCAGCGCCTCGTCGAGCTGCTCCTCGATGCCGTCGCGCTTCCGAAACAGGATCCGGTTGTGGATCCGCTGCTCGACCGGCCGGTCGGCATCGGCGTCGGCGGCAGCACCCGCAGCCGATTCGACCTCCACCCCCTCGAAGCGCGCGATGAAGCGCGGCAGGGCATCAGGCCGCTTGTAGTAGATCAGGTCTTCCGTCAGCTCACGGGCATCGGCCGGGATCTCGGCGTACGGCGTGATGTGGCTCGGATTGACGATCGCGGCGTCCAGCCCCGCCTGCACGCAGTGGTGCAGGAACACCGAGTTCAGCACGCCTCTAGCTGCCTGCGAGACCCCGAACGAGACGTTCGAGACGCCGAGCGAGGTCAGGACGCCCGGCAGCTCGGCCTTGAGGCGCCTGATCCCCTCGATCGTCTCGGCGGCGTCGTGGACCAGCTCCTCCTGCCCGGTCGTGACCGGGAACGTCAGGACGTCGAATATCAGGTCTTCGGGGCGCAGGCCGTGGTCCTCGACGGCGATCTGGTGGATCCGCTTTGCGATCTCCACCTTCCGGTCGGCCGTGTGCGCCATCCCGACCTCGTCGATCGTCAGCGCCACTACGGCCGCGCCGTGCGTCTTCGCCAGCCCCAGCACCAGGTCCGCCTTCTCGCGGCCGGCCTCCAGGTTGATCGAGTTGACAATCGAACGGCCCGGGTTCGCCTCCAGCGCCGCCCGCACCACGTCCGGCTCGGTCGTGTCGATCATCAGCGGTGCGTCCACCCCGGCCCGCAGCCGCTTGACGACCTCCACCATCTGGGTCGCCTCGTCGGCGCGCTCGGTCAGCGCCACGCAGACGTCCAGCACGTGCGCGCCGCCCTCCACCTGCTCGCGGGCCACGTCGAGGACGCCGTCGTAATCGTCGGCCAGCAGGAGGCGCTTCACCTTGCGGCTGCCCTGGGTGTTCACCCGCTCGCCGACCAGCAGCGGCGGCGGCTGCTGCTGGAGATCCTGGGCCCGCATCGCGCTCGCGACCCTCGGCACGAACGGCGCCACGAAGTGCCGTCGCCTCGGCGCCTCAACGGCACGGCGCAGCGCAGCGATGTGCTCGGGCGTGGTTCCGCAGCAGCCGCCGACGGCCGCCACGCCGCACTCCTCGACGAACTGCCGAAGCTGGTCGGCCATCGGCTCCGGTTCGAGCGGGTAGATCGCCCGCCCCTCGACGTTGATCGGGATGCCGGCGTTCGGGATCACCGTCAACGGCACCCCGGCCAGCTCGGACATCGTCCGAATCGGCACACGCATGTAGTCGGGGCCGGTCGAGCAGTTCAGCCCGATCACCTCGGCGCCGGCGTGCTCCAGGATCACGATGGCGGCGGCGACCTCGGTGCCGAGCAGCATCCGCCCGGACGTGTCGAGCGAGATCTGCGCCTGGATCGGCACTCGGCGCGTCCCGTTCGCGAACGCCCGCCGAATCCCGGCCAGCGCGGCCCGGACCTCCAGGATGTCCTGGGCCGTCTCGACCAGCAGCACGTCGACGCCGCCCTCGACCAGCGCCCGGCCCTGCTCCTCGAAGATCGCGACGAGCTGCTCGAACGTGACGTTCGAGAGCGTAGGATCGGTCGTGGACGGCAGGAAGCCGGTCGGTCCGATCGAGCCGGCCACGAAGCAGTCCCGCCCGCGCCTCGTTGCCTCTTCATCTGCCGCCGCGCGCGCCAGCTCGGCCGCCCGGCGGTTGATCTCGTGGGTCTGCTCGCCCAGGCCGTACTCGTCGAGCTTGGTGCGGCTCCCCCCGAACGTGTCGGTCTCGACCACGTCGGCGCCGGTCTCGAAGAACGAGCGATGGATCTCCGTGACCACGTCCGGCCGCGAGAGCACCAGCACCTCGTTGCAGCCTTCGAGCGTCTTGCCGCCGAAGTCATCGGCAGTCAGGTTGCGCGCCTGGACACTGGTCCCGGTGGCGCCATCGTAGATCAGGACACGCTCGCGAAGGGCTGTGAGGTAGTCTCGGGTCACGGTTACCGATCCAGCCAGGGGAATGGCGTATTGTCACGGTTCGCTGGGAGGCCACGCCAACCGCCGGCCCCGCCCGGCTGTTACCATCCGGCGGGGGCCGCGTCATGGTCGCGCGGCCAGCGACAGAGGCCGGGTGCGCCATGCAGGACGCGTCAGCGCAGCGATTTCGTGTGAGCCAGGGGACGCTCGGCAACCGCGACCGCGCCATCGACATCCTCACGCTGTCGGACCTCGACGCCGAGAGCATGGCGACGCTGGTGCCGGAGTACGGGTTTGCCTGCATCGGATTTCGGGTGTTCAGCCAGGGGGAACAGTGGAATGTGCTCGCCGAGCCGCCGGACGCCTCGGCATTCCTGACCCGCCCCACCCGCTACGGCATACCGATCCTGTTTCCGTGGCCAAACCGGATTCGCGATGGGCGCTTCACGTTCGAGGGCCGCGAGTTCCAGCTGCCGATCGCTCCGGGCGCACCGCACGCCAGCCACGGCTTCGTGCGCCAGCGGCCGTGGACCGTCCAATCGGCTGGCGCCGACGAGGGTGGCGCGTTCTGTCGAGCAAGCATCGACATCGGCGAGGGTTCCGATGATGCCTGGCCGTTCCCCGGCCGCCTGACACTGGAATACCGCCTGTTCGGCTCAACGCTCAGCATTCAGGCCGAGGCCAGGAACGTCGGCAGCACGCCGATGCCGATGGGCTTCGGCATCCACCCCTGGTTCGACGTGCCGTTCGGCTCGGACACGCCGCGCGATGCGATGGAGGTGCGGGCGCCGGGCAAGCGCTACTGGGAGCTGGACGAGACGCTCTGCACAACCGGCCCCACCAGCCCCGTTGCGGACGGTATCGACCTCCGGGCCTGGAGCCCGGTCGCCGGGCGCTTCATCGACGACGTCTACACCGATCTCGTTCTCCAGGACGGCTGGTTCACCGCCGAAATCCGCGACCCGGCCAACGGCCGGGCCATTGCCGTGCGCTCGGACGCCACCTTCCGCGAGCACGTCGTCTTCGCGCCGCTCCACTCGGACGTGGTCTGCCTGGAGCCGTACACCTGCGCGACCGACGCCTTCAACCTCGCGGCGCGCGGCGTCGACTCGGGCATGCTCGTCCTGGAACCCGGCCAGGCCTGGCGCGGAGTCATGCAGATCGTCGCCCGCCCCTGACGCATCCCAGGACAGATCGTTCTCGACCGGAACCTGAATAGCCCCTCCCCCGCGCACGGGGGATGACGTCGGCGCAGCCGATGTTCGCGCCGCGCAGCGGTTGGGGAGGGGGATCGCTTAGTGCGTCCCGTTCCTGCCGTTCATCCCGGCGATGATCGCCTGCGGCAGGATCGGCACCTCGGTCGGGCGCACGCCGACCGCGTCGTAGATCGCGTTCGCGATGGCCGGCATGCAGGGGATCAGCGGCGGCTCGCCGACGCCCTTCGCGCCGTACGGGCCGTACGCCGACGCCACCTCGACCTGGACCGCCGTGATGTTTGGGGCGTGCATCGCCGCGGGCAGCGCGTAGTCCAGGAAGCTCTGGGTCGTGATCTGGCCGGACTCGTCGTACGCCATCTTCTCGTACAGCGCCTGCCCGATCCCCTGGACCACGCCTCCGACGATCTGGCCCTCGACCTCGGCCGGGTTGATCGCGAACCCGACGTCCTGGACCGCGATGTAGTCGAGGATCTCGACCCGCCCGGTGTCGGTGTCGACGCCCACGCGCACCGCGTGCGCCGCGAACGCCGGCGACTGGTTGGTGATCGCCGACGAGCCCTTGCCGTAGACCGGCTCCTTCGGCGAGCCCGGACCCATCGTCAGCGACGCGATCTTCTGGAGCGTCGTCTGCCTGTCCGGCACGCCCTTCACCCGCACGACGCCGTCGGCGATCTCCAGGTCGCCGAGGTCCGCTTCCAGGATGCCGGACGCAATCGCCAGCACCTGCTGCTTCGCGTCCTCGGCCGCCCGTTGCACCGCGCCGCCGACTGAATACAGCGTCTTGGAGCCGCCCGCGCCACCGGCGTACGGCGCGTTGCTCGAATCGCCGTGGGTGACCAGCACCCGGTCGGTCGTCAGACCGAA
>Ga0075420_100002337_pt1 | contig 16377 bp, 12 predicted proteins | sample SoiMetdeltSBSDD4_FD_75296 | JGI IMG/M metagenome (GOLD analysis project Ga0075420, IMG submission 75296) | Bulk soil microbial communities from a Populus tree surrounding site in Tennessee, USA - Soil MetaG P. deltoides SBSDD4 | ecosystem: Environmental > Terrestrial > Soil > Tree plantation... | reverse complement strand
AGCGCACGACGTTCTGCCAGGATGTCCAGCGTGAAGTCGGTTCGTTGCCAGGTGTCGTCGCGGCTGGGGCGATCAGCCACCTGCCGTTGAGCGGCGCCAACGCCGGGCGTGGATTTGCCATCGACGGACGCTCATTCCCGCCACAGCAAGGGCCGAACGCCTCGTACCGGCTCACATGTCCGGGTTACTTCACGACGCTTGGCATCAGGATGGTCAGAGGCCGCGATTTCACGCACGCCGACGCTACCAGCGGGCAGCCGGTGGCCATCATCAACGAGACGGCCGCAGCGACGTACTGGCCGAACGCCGACCCAATCGGATCGCGGATCAAGCTCGGCGACATCAACTCGAATTCGACCTGGATGATCGTCGTGGGGGTGTCCGCGGATGTCCGTCATTTCGGGCTCGATGCGACGCCGCGCCGCGAACTCTTCCGTCCGTACAGTCAGGCGGCGTGGCCGGTGATGACGATCGCCGTCAAGTCCGCATCGGAACCGCTCGGCCTCGCAACGTCCGTTCGCGCGTCGCTTCGACGCATCGATCCCGATCAACCGGTATCGCGCGTGCGCACGATGGAGCAGGTTGTGGCCGAGTCGGTCGGGTTGCGCCGCTTCCCGATGCTTCTGCTCGCTCTCTTTGCCGCCGTCGCGCTCGTGCTGTCGGCCGTCGGCGTCTACGGTGTGGTCTCTTACGTCGTCTCGCAGCGGACGCGAGAGATAGGCATCCGTATGGCCCTCGGCGCGAAACGCGCGACGGTCATTCGGCTGGTCGTGACACGGGCAGCTGTTCCGATCGTCATCGGCGTGGTTGCCGGCGCGATCGGCGCGCGTTTGGCCTCGCGTCAACTGACGGGATTGCTCTTCGAGGTCGCACCGTCAGATCCGTCGGTCCTCACGGCAATCGCTGTCCTCCTTGGTGTCGTGGCGCTCGCGGCAAGCTGGATCCCCGCGACACGCGCGGCCAGCGTCGATCCCGTTGTGGTCTTGAGGGCCTAGCAAAGGGCGCACGTGCGCGAGTGCGCAGGTGCGCACGTGCGGGCGGGGTGGGTATGCAGAATTGGAAGACACTCGTTGTCGAGGCGTTTCGCGAAAGGCGTGCGCAGGTTCCGGCGCCGGCGGTTGTCGACGAGCTCGCCCAACATTTAGAGGAAGTCTGGCGATCGGCGATGGCCCGTGGGACGCCGGCCGAAGAGGCGAAGGGGCTTGTCGCGTCGGAATTGGCGCACCTGGCGACGAATACGCGGCGACTGTCGGGAACGCGGGCATTTGAGGCTGGAATTCCGCGACGACGGAGCGTTGCGATCGGGTCGGCGCACGACGTCCGACAGGCCTTCCGCATGGTCGCCGCGCAACCGGGGTTCAGTGCGGTCGTCGTCCTGACGCTCGCGCTCGGCATCGGCATTTCCACAGCAGTGTTGTCGTTGTCGGCCGCAGTGTTGCTGACGCCCCTGCCGTTCCCGGACTCCGATCGCCTCTTGATGCTGCACGCCACCAACGATCGTGGCCGGTTTGGAAACGAGCTGAGCTACCTGGATTTCGAGGACATCCGGCGTGACCGCGGGCCGCTCGAGGACGTGGCGGCCGTACTGCGGTATTCGGCGACGATGGCTGGACGCGCCGAGCCCGTCAGGGTCACGGGATTCGAGGTCACGCCCGGTCTTCTCGACGTGCTGCGTGTTCGACCTGCGCTTGGGCGATCATTCGCCGCGTCTGAAGGCGAGCCGGGCCGTGGAGACGTGGTGATTCTCTCGGATCATCTGTGGCGAGCGTCGTTTGCCGCCGATCGAGATGTCGTCGGCAGCCGGATCATGCTCGACGAGGTCCCACACACCGTGATTGGTGTGCTGCCCGCCGAGTTTTCCCTCGAGCTCGATACGCTGATCGACCTGCTGATCCCCACGAACCGCGATCACCCGCTGGCGCGGAGCCGATCGATCTACACCTATCAGGTGATCGGCCGGCTGGCCGCGTCGGCAACGCTCGATCAGGCTCGCGCATCGCTCGACACCCAAGGGCGGCAGCTGGCGGCGGCATATCCCGATACGAACGCCAGGCGCCAGTTCACCGCCATTCCGTTGCTCGAAGAGATCGTCGGCGACGTGCGGTCGCCGCTGCGCCTTACCTCATACGCCGTTGCAGCCGTGTTGTTGCTGGTCTGCGCCAACGTCGCGAACCTGCTGCTGACGCGTGCAACGTGGCAGCGTCGCGAGATGGGAGTCCGCGTGGCGCTCGGTGCGGGACGCGCCCGTCTGGTGCGCCAGATGCTGACCGAAAGCATGCTTCTCGCCTCCATGGGCGGCGCGGCGGGCATGACGCTGGCGTACTGGCTGCACACGTGGCTCGTACGCTCGACAGGCGCATCGATTCCGCGGCTCGAAGCGCCGTTCGGTCTTCCGCTGATGGTCGTGGGACTTGGCGTCACGATCGCCGTCGGGATCGCGATCGGCATGGGCCCGGCACTGCTGGCGTCACGGCCTGGATCTGTCGATGTGCTGCGCGATGCGCGAAGCACTCCACCGCGATCGGCGGTCGCGTTCAGCCGCGGCCTGGTCATCCTGCAGACTGGAGCCGCCGTCGTCCTCGTGTCAGCCGCCGCGGTGCTCGCGTCAAGCCTTGTCGCTGTGCTGCGCTCGCCGGGCGGCTTCGATACGTCGGATGGTGTGGCGCTCCGGGTGGCGCTGCCGATGACGCGCTATTCGACGCGCGCCACGATCGCGGCGTTCTTCACCAGGCTTGCCGACGAGGCACGACAGCTGCCGTCCGTCAGGCACGCCGGTGTGGCCTCCGCGCTGCCGCTCGGCGGTCAGGACGCCGGCTCCGCGCTGTCGATGTTCGGGCAGTCGAAGCCGCTCAGCGAGCTGCCGTCGGTGCGCTGGCAAGTGGCCGCGCGAGGCTATTTCGCCGCCATGGGCATTCCGGTTCTCCGCGGCCGCGAATTTTCCGACGACGATCTCAAGAGACCCCACGTTTCGATCATCAGCGAATCGGTCGAGCGCCAGTTCTTTGCCGGGCAATCGGCGATCGGCCGGCGCATCTATTGCGGACTGCCGTCAGAGAATCACGCTGACTGGCACGAGGTCATAGGCGTTGTTGGAGACGTCCGCCACCGCCGGCTGGACATGTCGCCGGAACCACGCGTCTACGACCTCCTCGGGCAGCATGCTGACGATTCCGCGTTTCTCGTCGTGCGAAGCCGGGAGCCGGCCGTGCTGGCGCAGGTGCGCTCGATTGTCCGCGGGCTGGACCCGGAGCTCGCGATCTATCAGGTCAGAACACTCGAGGAGATGAGCGCACGGTCCATCGCGCCGCGCCGTTTCCTGGCCGGGCTCGTGAGCGCCGCCGCGCTGCTGTCGTTGATCATCGCTGCCGTCGGCGTGTACGGCGTGATGGCCTACAGCGTGGCACGGCGCCGCCATGAATTCGGCGTCCGACTGGCGCTCGGCGCCGCTCCCGCAGACCTGATACGGCTGGTCGCACGTCAGGGGATTCTTCTGGCGCTGGCTGGCTCGCTGGTTGGTGGCGCGTGCGCCGCGCTGTTCGCGCCGCTTCTCGCGTCCCAGGTCTACGGCTCCGGCGGAGCACACGTCACGGCGCTCACAACCGGCGCCATGCTGTTCGTCCTCACGGCCGCCATCGCGAGCTACCTACCGGCCCGCCGCGCCGCGCGCGTGGATCCGCTGGTCACGTTGCGTGATGTGTGAAGAACCTTGATTCGTGGTTCGTGGTTCGTGGTTCGTGGTCCGTGGTCCGTGGTTCGTTTCCGGGAAAGCCGATCGCTTGGGGCTGGTTAGCGGGGCAATGTGCGCCGGAGCATCGCGATGCGGCGGGTAGTGCCTTTTTCCGAGACACTCCCGCTAGCCACCTAGATTGAGAGTTGAAAGTTGGCAGTTGGGGACTTGACTTGACGGTCCTCATCACTCCTGAGCAACCGTCGCAGTTATTCCAACCGCTACAGCGGCCGGCCTGAGCACGTCGTCGCCAACGCGGTAGCCCTGACGGATGACGCCCATCACCTTGCCCTCCTGTTCGGGCGGCGCCGGCACCGACGTGATTGCTTCGTGCAGCGTCGGATCGAATGGTTGATCGGCCGCAACGATGAGGGTCACGCCCAAACTCTCGAGCTTCGCGACGAACTGACGGCGGACAAGCTCGACGCCCTGAAACAGGGGATCGTCGGGCGACGCGGACTTTCGCGCGGACTCGATCGCGCGATCGAGGTTGTCGAGCACTTCGAGAAGTTCCGAGATCACTTCCCGCCGGACACGTTCGATGTCCTTTGTGACCTCCCGCCGGAGCCGAAGCCGAGCCTTTTCGAATTCGTCCGCGGCGGCGCGGTACTTGCCGAGGTACTCCTGTGCCTCACGTTCCTTCTCGGCAAGTCGGCGCTCGAGTTCCTCGACGTAAGTCGGCTTCAGCGAGCCGGACGATGAGCCGCTCGCGGCTGCGGAGGCGTCAGGGTTCGCCCACCAGCGGCGGTCGACGACCTTAACTGGGATGTCGTCTGCTTTGTCGGACATCGTGTGCAGATGGGAAATGCACGAGCCGTGGTTCGTGGTCCGTGGCTCGTGTCTCACCGAGGTTATTCCGCTGGCGCTGGCGATTTGAGCGGCGCTGCGGCATCGAAACGAAATTTCAGCTCGCCGTTTTCCAGGCCGATGGTCACCGTTCCGCCATTCTCCAGCTTGCCAAACAGGATCTCGTCGGTCAGCGGGTCGCGCACGTCTGTCTGGATCACGCGCGCCAGCGGCCGGGCTCCGTAGACGGGATCGTAACCTTTCAGCGCCAGCCAGGCGCGCGCTTCGGGCTCGAGCGTGATCGCCACGCGCCGTTCCGCGAGCTGCGCCTCCAGCTGGAGGATGAACTTCTCGACGATCGTTTCCATCACCTCGGGCGACAACGGCCCGAACGAGACTATCGCATCGAGACGATTGCGGAACTCCGGGCTGAAGACTTTTTCGACCGCCTGTTTCGATCGCTGATGCGCAGACTTCTGCCGCGCATCGACTGCGCGCGCTGATGAACTGGATTCCGTGAATCCGATGCTGGAAGCGCTGAGCTCCCGCGATCCGGCGTTCGACGTCATGATCAGCACGACCTGGCGGAAATCGGCCTTGCGGCCGTTGTTGTCCGTCAGCGTCGCGTGGTCCATGACCTGGAGCAGGATGTTGTAGATGTCGGGATGGGCCTTCTCGATCTCGTCGAGGAGGACCACCGCGTAGGGATGCTGACGGACGGCATCCACGAGCAGGCCGCCTTGCTCGAAGCCGACGTACCCCGGAGGCGCACCGATCAGCCTCGCGACCGCGTGCTTCTCCATGTACTCGCTCATGTCGTAGCGGATGAACTCGTTGCCCAGATGCAGCGCGAGCTGCTTGGCGAGCTCCGTCTTGCCCACGCCGGTCGGGCCGATGAACAGGAAGCACCCGGCCGGACGTTCCGGCTGGCCGAGCCCCGCTCGCGAGCGCTTGATCGCCCGCGCGACGATACTGACGGCATCCTCCTGGCCGAACACCACGCGGCCGAGCGACTCCTCGAGCGACTTCAGACGGTCGCGATCGGACGACGTTGCCTGCTTCGCAGGAATGCGCGCCATGCGTGCGATAACGTCTTCGATCTGCTGGGCTCCGATTTCCACAATCTCGAGCTGAATGCCCGCGTCCGGGCTCACGCGCCGCGACAGCCGCGACTTTGCGCCCGCCTCGTCGAGGACGTCGATGGCGCTGTCAGGCAGGCGGTAGTCGCGCAGATGACGCGCCGCCAGCTTCGACGCTGCCTCGAGGGCGTCGTCCGTGTAGCGCACCCGATGATGCGATTCGTAACGGGAGCGGAGTCCCTGCAGGATGCGTACGGTTTCCTGATGCGAGGGCTCGTCGACGACGATTTTCTGCAGCCGGCGGGCGAGCGCCCGGTCCTTCTCGATGTGCTTGAACTCTTCGTGCGTGGTCGAACCGACGACGCGCAGCTGACCGCTCGTCAGGATCGGCTTGATCAGCGTGGCAAGGTCCATCGTGCCGCCGGTCGTTGCACCGGCGCCTACCGTGGAGTGAATCTCGTCGATGAAGAGGATCGGCATCGGCCGCTTCGAGAGCGCCGCGATGACCGCCTTGAACCGTTCCTCGAAGTCGCCGCGGAACCGCGTGCCCGCGAGCAGCGCACCGGTATCCAGCGAGAAGACCTCCGCGCCCTCGAGCAGCTCGGGGATGTCTTCCTCGAGCAGGCGGGCGGCGAGCCCCTCGGCGAGCGCAGTCTTTCCGACACCCGCGTCGCCAACGAACACCGGGTTGTTCTTCCGGCGCCGGCAGAGGATCTCCATCGTCCGTTGCAGCTCATCGGTGCGACCGATCAGCGGATCGAGCTCGCCGGCTTTGGCACGCGCCGTCAGATTCGAGGCGTACGCGCCCAGCGGATCGCGCGAGCTGGCGCCACCGCGCTCGCCGCCGCCAGCCTCGGCATCGGGGTTCTCCGAGCCATCGCTCTTGCCCGGCTCGATGTGCGGAGTCTTGCTGATCCCATGCGTGATGTATTGAAGCACGTCGAGGCGCGTCACCCCGTGCGCCGCGAGCAGTTGCGCCGCGTGCGACTTGTTCTGCTGCAGCGTCGCCGCGAGCACGTCGCCTGACTGGACCTCCTGACGCCCGGCGCTCTGCACGTGGAGCACAGCCGTCTGCAGCACTCGCCTGAAAGCGAGCGTCTGCTCCGGCTCTTTCTGCTGGCCGCGCGAGAACTGCTCAATCTGATCGTTGAGGTAGCGGTCGAGATCGCGACGAAGCTGCGGCAGGTCGGCGCCGCACGCCGCGAGAATCCGCTCGCCATCCTGGTCGTGCGCCAGGGCATAGAGCAGGTGCTCGAGCGTGAGGTGCGTGTGCCTGCGCGACGTCGCCTCGCGATACGCGACGGTCAGGACGATTTCAAGAGAGGGGCTGAACATTTTTAGTGCCAAGAGTGCCAGTGGTGCCAGGGTGCGAACAGTGCCAACGTGCTAAGGGTGCCACGGTGCTTCAAGCCCCGAGCCCCGATCGATCTTATGACCCACCTTTACCTATTCAGGTTCCATGGCGGCGAGCAGTGGGAATCCGTTGTCGCGCGCGCGTTCGATGACGGTCGTGACTTTCGTCTCGGCGACTTCGTGCGGGTAGACGCCGCACAGACCCTTTCCCTGCGTGTGGACCATCATCATAATGCGATACGCTTCGGCCGGCTGCTTGTTGAAGATCGTCTCCAGCACCTCCACGACGAACTCCATCGTCGTGTAGTCGTCATTGATTAACAGGACCTTGTAGAGCTCCGGTTTCTTGGTTTCCTGCCTCGTCCGTTCGAGAACTTCGCCACCCGTTCTACGTTCCACGTCTGACATGGCTATCTGTTTGATTTTAGCAGGCTTAGATCGAAAAAGTAGCTAATGGTCGATCGGAGAGACCTTGCCACTACTCGCCTTATGCGAGTATATTTCCTGCACGTCTGGCACCGATCACGTGTGGGCCCGACCTTCAGGTCGGGCGTCTCGCGAGTTAGCAACACCGATGACCCCAATCGATCCTCGTTCGCTGCTGCCTCTGACTGAAGTGGCGTTCGAGATTCTTCTTTCGCTCGCCGATGGCGAGCGGCACGGCTACGACATCCTCAAAGACATCGAGCGTCGGACTGACGGCCGTCTGCGGCTCCATCCGGGAACGTTGTATCGCGCGCTCGCGCGCATGATTGACGACGGGCTGGTCGAGCAGGCGACAACGGAGGATGAGGCCGATCAGCGGAGGCGGCCGATGCGGATGACTCGGCTCGGTGGGGACGTCGCCAAGGCGGAATCGGCGAGGCTGGCTGCTCAGGTCGGGCACGCTCGCGCGCGCCGGTGGCTGCGGAAACCCGTATGAACGCTCGCGCATACCGGCTGCTCCTGCTCGCGTATCCGGCAAGCTTTCGCGAGCGGTTTGCGTCCGACATGACCGCCGCTTTCGTGGCGCTCGCCCGCGAACGGCGTGCGCGAAGCGGACTGCCAGGAGTCGTGCTGCTCTGGTTGCGAACGCTGGGAGATGCCGTCTCCAACGGTCTTGCCGAACGCGCGGCGCTCCGCCGCGCCCTTCGCACTTCATCGCACAGAGGATCTCTTATGTGGGTGTCGTTCAAACATGACGTCCGTTACGCCCTGCGCACCATGCGCCGATCGCCGGCCGTGACGGCTCTCGTCGTCCTCACGATGGCTCTCGGCATGGGCGCCACGGCGGCAATTTTCAGCGTCGTGCGGGCGGTGATTCTGCGCCCGCTGCCTTACGCCGATGCCGGAGGCCTCTATACCGTCTGGGTCGACGTGCCGGCCGGGTCGCGGGTGAGTAGCGGTTGGCTTGGACCGGCGCTCGGCGAGCGGCTGGTTCCCGTCGCGCCTCCGTATCTGGCAGATCTTCGGGCGCGCACTACGAGCTTCGCCAGGTTGGCGGGCGTATCGCCATCCTGGAACATGACGCTCACCGGCTCTGGCGCTGCCACCGTGGTTCAGGCGCTCTATGTGTCCGACGGGCTACTCGACATCCTCGGACTCTCGCCGATCGGCGGCCGCGATTTTCTTGCCGAAGAGCATGTCCGTGGCGGCCCACGCGCGGTCCTGGTCTCGCAGAGTATCTGGAGACAGGTCGGCGGACTCGGCGCACCCGATGGCCGTTCGATCACGCTCAACGGCGAAGGCTATACCGTTGTCGGTCTGCTTCCTGAGTCTGCCGGGCTGCCCGGCACGCCTGGCGACATCTGGATTCCGTTCGTTCACAACCAGTTCGCGCAGGCGCGGCAGGTCACGCTGATGATGGTGCTCGCGCGCCTTCGTGAAGGCGTCTCGGAGCAGGCCGCGCGGGGCGAATTGCAATCGGTGGCGCAGAGCTTGGAGCGCGACTTTCCCACCAGCCGGGGTCAGGGGCTTGCGCTTGTCCCCTTCGCCGACCGCGTCAGCCGGCGCGCGCGCCCGATGCTGCTGGTGCTCGGGATGTCGGTCGCGCTCCTCACGCTGATCGCCGTAGCGAACGTGGCAAATCTTCTGCTGGCTCGTGCATCCGCCCGTCAGCGCGAGATTGCCGTGAGAACCGCGCTAGGCGCCGGCCGCTGGCGAATCGTGCGCCAGGTGCTGACCGAGAGTGCGTTGCTCGCGCTCGGAGGCGCAATCGCCGGTGTGGCGATCGCTTACTGGAGTCTCGATGCACTCGTCGCGCTTCTCTACAGCGACCTGCCGCCGCGCGCCGATGTGCGAGTCGATTGGCAGGTGCTCGCGTTCACGGCGCTGGTCGCGCTCGGCGCCGGCGTGCTGTTCGGCCTGGCGCCGGCGTTCGAGGCGTCACGGGGCGGGGCATCAGACGCGCTGCGGCATGGTGCGCGCGTGGGTGAGGGTGGCCGCCGGATCAGGCAGGCGCTCGTCGCTGCCGAGATCGCGCTGGCGTTCGTGCTGCTGATTGGCGCCGGCCTGCTCGTGCGAAGTTTCCTGAACCTGTCCTCCGTGAATCCAGGGTTCAGGACCGAGAGCATCTTGACCGCGTCGATCGGGCTGCCCGCCGCGAGGTACCCGGACGGTGCGTCGTGTCTGCAATTCTTCGAACGCCTGCTTGCGTCCGTTCGTTCCCTGCCAGGAGTGCAGAGCGCCGCACTCGTCAACCGGCTGCCTCTTGGCGGCGCCACGAACAACGCGGTGGACATTCAGATCGAAGGCCGGCAACCTGAGACCGAGCCAGGCGCGATGAGCGTCGATCGCCGTGTCGGATCGACGGACTATTTCGAGTTACTCGCGATTCCGATCATTGCCGGACGCGTGTTCGACGAACGCGATGCGCCAATGAGTCCAATGGTGGCCGTCATCAACCAATCGATGGCCAGACGCTATTGGGGCACGAACGATCCGCTTGGTGCACGGGTCAGGATTCAACTGCTCAGCGGTCCCGGCCCGTGGTTGACGGTCGTCGGCGTCGTCGGCGATGTCCGCCATCACGGACTGGCCGCAGAGTTGCGGCCCGAGGTCTGGGTGCCCTATTCGCAGGCGCCAGTGAATGGGGCCGTGCTCGTCGCGCGCACCTCCGCGGGCGCGGAGTCGATGCTCGTTACGCTGCGGCGAACGATCCAGAGTCAGGATCCAGAGCTTCCGGTGACACCGGTTACCCTCGAGACCGTCGTCGCGTCGTCCATTCAGGGGCCGCGCTCGCGCACGAGCCTGCTGACGGCGTTCGCAGGTCTCGCTCTTTTGCTGTCCGTCATTGGCGTGGCTGGCGTCGTGGCGTACACCGTCAGCCGCTCGCTGAGGGACATCGGGGTGCGGATGGCGCTGGGCGCCGAACGCGGCGACATCCTGCGTATGGTGCTGCGGCAGGGGCTCACGCCTGCGGTGATCGGCGTGCTTGCCGGCATCGCGTCCGCGCTCGCCGGCACGCGCGCGCTCTCGGGGATGCTGTTCGGCGTGGGCCGTGCCGATCCCTTCACGTATGCCGTCGTGTCCGTGGGCCTCGTGGCCACCGCCAGCCTCGCGTGTTTGCTGCCGGCCTTGCGCGCGACGCGCGTCGATCCGATCAGCGTGCTGAGGGTTGACTAGGCGTTTGCCCGGCCGGAAACCGGAACCCCCACACTCCGAGCAATAGGCGCGTAAGTCTCGGAGGAGGTGCATGAGCACGGCTTACGAACTACACGAACGCTCGCGGCGACACGACGACCACGACGAATCCAATCCATTGCCTACCGCCACCGCGCACGACGGGCAACGTGCTCCGGGCCTGACGCCCTCACGTCTGCGCATGTAGCATCCGGCTTTGGTTTGGCGGACCGGACCACGAACGACGGACCACGCCTCCTCGTCGGCCTTCCAGAATCGGCCCTCGTGCGCGCGGCAGCCAGAAATTGACATGGCCATATGGAATCCGGTTAGCCGAACCACGAACCACGGTTCCCGGCGTCTTACCCAATCGGCCGTTCTTCAGCACTCGACTGGTGCCAGCGAGGCGACCCCGAGGATCCAGTCCTGCCGAATCTCCCCGAATGCGCGACCCCTGTGTAACGTCATACACCGCCTCGCCCGCTTTGATCTAGCACTGCTTCACTGAACATGACGTTTCGGATCGAGGAAGCGAACGTAACAGTCATTCAGTCAGTAGTCGGCAGGCGCCAGTCGGCAGCGAAGATCGCGCCGACAGCGTTTCAGATTCGAAACGATGTTTGCGTTCGTCGCGATCGTCGCGATTGCAGCCACAACTCGTCGGGCCATCGTAAATTGTGCGGCAGAAAGGGCAGGCACCAGGCGCATGCGTCGCGTACTTCGCACGAACAGGACATCCGAAATTCAGCCGTCGCGGTCGGCGTGGCCGTCGCGTTCGTCCGTCGAAGCGTCCGACCCGAGCTGATACCAGACAGCCGACAGGGTGCCTCGCACTTTGGCGCCCATCCAAAAGCTGGTACGCTGAGCCGACTCCACTAGTTGCGATAAGGAGATCGGCATGAAATCCATTCTTTCGTTGCTCGCGGGGCCCCACCCCCGCTCGCTTCTCGCTCGCCGGCACCTTCGGCGCTTCCCTCCGGCGGCTCGCTCGGGCCGCGGGCGCTTCATATTTGCGGCGATCGTCGGTGGCCTGGTGATATCCGCGGCGGCGCCCGGTATCAGCCAGCAGGCGGCACAGCCCAAACCTGACAAGATCGTTCACGCAGGTCGCTTGATCGACGGCGTCGCGAATGCGCCTCGCGAGCGCGTCTCGATTCTGATCTCCGGCGATCGGATCATCGGGATCCAGGACGGGTTCATACCACCGCAGGGTGCGCAAGTCATCGATCTGAGCCGGGCGACGGTCATGCCTGGTTTCATCGATTCGCACACGCACATCACGGGCGAAGGCACCGAGAACGCCATCGTCAAAGCGGTGACGCTCGACGCGGTCGACGATGCAGTGCGTTCGACGGCCTACGCGAAGCGAACGCTCGAGGCCGGCTTCACCACCATCCGGAACGTTGGCGCCGAAGGCGGCGCGGACGTGGCGCTTAAACGTGCGATTAACGAAGGTGTGGTCCCGGGGCCTCGCATTTGGACAGCGCGACACACGCTGAGCATCACCGGTGGCCATGGCGATCAAGGTGGTCTGCGCCCGGACCTCGGCCACGACGCCACCTGGGAGAACGGCATCGTCGACTCGCCGGAGGAAGCCGCGAAAGCCGTCCGATACCAGCACAAGTACGGCGCGGATCTGATCAAGTTCACCGCCACCGGTGGCGTGCTCTCGATCGGCGACTCCGGCGACCTTCAGCAGTTCAGCGACGACGAGATGGTCAGCATCGTCAAGACCGCGCACCTGCTGGGAATGAAGGTGGCAGCGCACGCCCACGGAAAAGTCGGTATTGAAGCGGCCATCAAGGCTGGCGTCGATTCGATCGAGCATGGCACCTACCTGGATGCCGAGACGATCGCGTTGTTCAAAAAGCACGGCACGTATCTGGTGCCCACCATCATTGCCGGGAAGACTGTCGCCGAGATGGCCAAGAAGCCGGGTGCGCTCCATCCGACGGTGCGCGAGAAGGCCGCGAAGATTGGTCCTCTCATTCAGGACTCGTTCCGTCGCGCATACGCCGGGGGCGTGAAGATCGCGTTCGGCACCGATTCCGGCGTGTCGAATCACGGTGACAACGCTCGCGAGTTCGGCTACATGGTCGAGGCAGGGATGCCGCCGATAGAGGCAATTCTCTCCGCGACCCGGAGCGCCGCCGATCTCCTCGGCGCCAGCGACCGAGTGGGATCGCTGCAGGCCGGCCGGTTCGCCGACGTGATTGCTGTATCAGGCGACCCGCTGAAAGACATCACCGAGTTGCAGCGCATTACTTTCGTGATGAAGGGCGGGATCGTGTACAAGCAAGCGGCTGCGCCGGCCCCGTCGACAGCCGCCACCCGATGACTTCGCTTGCCGCGGGCATGGATTTCGTCGATCTCCGATTTCTGGGAAGGCCCGGCATCATCGCGACGGCGATTCTGCAGGGACCTTCCGGCGTCGCTCTCGTCGACCCCGGACCATCGTCGACACTAGCTACGCTGACCAGCGAGCTCGGCGCGAAGGGCATCGCGCTCAAAGATGTCAGGCAGATCATCCTGACGCACATCCATCTCGATCACGCGGGCGTCACCGGTTCCCTGGTTCGTCTGAATCCGGAAATCGAGGTCTACGTTCACGAGCGCGGCGCGCCGCATATGATCGATCCCTCCAAACTGCTCGCGAGCGCAGGGCGCTTGTACGGTGCTGACATGGAGCGTCTCTGGGGTGAGTTCGCCGCGGTGCCTGCCGATCGGGTCAGGGTGCTCAGCGGCGGCGAGCGTATCGAAAGTGCCGGCCGGGAACTGCTTGTCGAATACACCCCGGGGCATGCCTCACACCATGTCAGCTATTTCGATCCGTCGAGCCGGGTCGCCTTCGTTGGCGATACCGCTGGCATCCGTCGAACCGGCGGGAATTACGTCATGCCGCCGACGCCGCCACCGGACATCGATCTCGAGGTTTGGCGCTCGAGCGCGGACACGATTTTGTCATGGGACCCGGATACGTTGTTTCTCACGCACTTTGGCCCCTTCCATGGGGGCCGATTACATTTTCAGCAGTTGTTCGATCGGCTTGGGGAGTGGAGTCGGACTGTTCGCCGGCTCCTCGCTGACAGTACAATCGATGATGACGAGCGGTCGCGCCGATTCGTCGAGGAGGGCGTCAGCGAACTGCGTCGCGTCGTAGGCGCGCAGGAAGCCGACCGGTACGGCCGTGCGGGGCGTCTTGATTATTCCTGGCAAGGCCTCGCCAGGTATTGGCGCAAACAACAGGGTCCTTAAGGTGACGTCATGCGCAGAACAGCTCCCCAGCTGCTTGCGGTCGTCGTCGTCGTACTGGTGCTTCTGCCGTTCACGGCAGCTGCGCAGATGACGATGAGGCCTACGCCAGTTCCGATCGTAACTGCCGAGAACTCGTGGTGGTATCTTTCAACCGAGCCGATCACATTCGCGGGCAGCATCTACTATCCGGCCGGGCCGGAGATTTACTTCAACCCGTACGAAATGGTTCGCAGCGGCGAATTTCGCGGGGTTCCGCTTTACAGCAAGACGACCATCGAGCCGTTCAGCAAGGTGTTCGTTCCGCTGCCCGGAGGCCGGATGCTGCCATACGAACGTCGGCGCGCCGGTGATCTCGCGGGTACGACCGGCAGCACCGCGCCGTCGTTCCCGGTCGTCAACCCGTCTGAAGAGATGATGGATCCAACGACCTACGGCATCGCACAGGCTGCCGTCTCGCCGACGATGTACACGCAGATGATCGGGTCCGACGTGCCCGTCTCCGCAGGCGTCGTCCCCGCGGCGGTTGCCACGAGCGGTGTCGCATACGAACCACCGCGCGGTCCCCTGATGACGGCGCGCTTGCCTCAAGGCCTGAACAGCGTGTTCGTGACATACGGTGACAAGCAGTGGTTCAGCAGTGGACAGGCCGTGCTGCTCGATACCACGCGCTTCCGCCGCGTCGGCGATCTCCATGGATTCGCTGTTTATGCGCGCGAGGGGGACGAAAACACCATATACGTTTCTGTCACCACGCAGACAGAGACGTTAGTTGCACCGTATTCGGCCAGGCGCTGACTCGCGGCGCCGTGATGATCGTGGGCGCGGGCTATACTCGTACCCGTGCTGGTCCGGCTAAAGCCGGACGCTACGCGTACGGGTCCGGCTGAAGCCGGACTCTACGGGAACATTGTGAGCAACGTCCGCCGCATCATCTTCGGTGCGAATCCTCGCCGCACGACCGTGCGGATTCTGGTCCTCACCGGGGTCAGCGTGATCACCTTCGGGTGGATCCTGACTCCGGTACGCACCGACGGCACGAGCATGCTGCCGACATATGCGTCTGGCCGGCTCACGCTCGTCAATCGCGTGGCGTATCTCGGACACTCGCCACAACGAGGTGATATCGTCGCTATTCGACTGGCCGGCCCGAGCGTCGTGTATATCAAGCGGGTCGTCGGCTTGCCCGGCGAGCGAGTGGCCGTCAAGGACGGCCAGGTCTACATCAATGGTTTGCCGCTCGTCGAACCCTACGTCAGGCATCAACGCGCGTGGAACGTCGACGAGGTGACCGTCGGCAACAATGAGTTCTTCGTTGCCGGAGACAACCGTGGCATGACGGAGTTCGGTGCAACCGACTACGGCCGCGTCGAATCGGACCGCATCCTCGGGCGCCTGGTGTTCTAGAGAAGAACGTTGACCCTGCGTTTTCTTCGCGCATTCGCCGTTTGTCTCGCGCTCTCCCTGTTGTCGGCCTGCTCGTGGTGGCAGGGGGACAAGGCGCTGATCAGCGCGCGGCTGAACGCGCTCGTCGAGCAGGTCAATGCGCACTCGCCTGACGGCCTCGGATCGCTCGCGCGTGCTGCGCAAATCGGCAAGTTCTTCACCGACGACGTCATCGTCGAGTTGGGACGCGGCAGCGCTCCAGTCACCGGCCGCGACACGCTGATGGCGATGGCGGCACGACTCGAGCCCCGCACGTCAGGTTTCACCGTCAAGCTCACCGACATCAACGTGCTGGTGACGCCAAACGACCAGAGCGCCGACATCAACCTCACCGCCGAAATCATCCGGAAGACTCCCGCATCGGGCGAGCCGGCCGCATCGTCAGCGCCGTCGATGGATGCGCGCGAGTTCGCCGTCATCATGCGGAAGGTCGACGGCGAGTGGAAGATCGCGCGGCTGACGGCCGTCGACACGCTGAAGTAACACCCATCACGTCCGCATTTCTGAAGAGGACAATCCATGGCATTGAAAGCAGGCGATACCGCACCCGATTTCGAGCTGCGCAGCCATCGCGGCGGGACAGTAAAGCTGTCCGACTTCCGCGGCAAGAAGAACGTTGTCGTGGCGTTTCACCCACTGGCGTTCACACCGGTCTGCGCGAACCAGATGACCGCGTATGAGTCGGACCGTGCGCGCTTCGACGAGTCCGATACGGTGGTGCTCGGCCTGAGCATCGACGCACAGCCGGCGAAGGCCGCCTGGGCGCAGACCCTCGGCTCGATCTCCTTCGACCTGTTGAGCGATTTCTATCCGCACGGTGAGGTCGCGAGGCAGTACGGCGTGCTGCGCGAGAAGGACGGGATCTCCGAGCGAGCGGTATTCCTCGTCGACAAGAGCGGCACGATCGCCTGGGCGCGCGTGTACGCAATTCCCGAGCAGCCCGCGAACGCTGATTTGTTCGAGGCACTGGAGTCGACCGCTCGACGCTGAGTCAAAATCCGTAGCTCGTAGCTCGTGGCTCCTGACGTAAGCGGCGCGCAAAGCGCGCCTGCGAGAGAGCGGAGTGGGGCGTAGGGGTCCCCACGGAGCGACCGAGCCGGGGTATGGGGCGGAGCTCCCTGACGTAAGCGGCGC
>Ga0075420_100002334_pt1 | contig 16387 bp, 12 predicted proteins | sample SoiMetdeltSBSDD4_FD_75296 | JGI IMG/M metagenome (GOLD analysis project Ga0075420, IMG submission 75296) | Bulk soil microbial communities from a Populus tree surrounding site in Tennessee, USA - Soil MetaG P. deltoides SBSDD4 | ecosystem: Environmental > Terrestrial > Soil > Tree plantation... | reverse complement strand
TCTCGACCTTCACGGCGTGCACTGCGACGAAATACCGGTGCACACCATGGCCGGGCGGCGGGGCGGCGCCGATGTAGCGCTTGAGGCCAGCGTCGTTGGCCAAAGTCAGTGCATCGCCGGGCAATCCGCTGCCGTCGCCGGCACCGGCGGGCAGGTCCGTGACGGTCGCGGGCAGGTTGGCGACGGCCCAATGCCAGAAGCCAGACGCCGTCGGTGCGTCCGGGTCATACACCGTGACGGCGAAACTGCGCGTCTCCTCGGGAAATCCGGACCAGGACAGCTGCGGCGACACGTCGGACCCGCCCGCGCCCATGATGCCGCTGACCTGATCGTTGGCCAACGGCCGCCCGTCGGTGAGCGACTCCGACGTCAACGTGAACGACGGCAGCTTTGGCAGGAACTCATAGGGGTTGTAGTCAAAGGCCATGCTCTTTCCTTTCTTTCTTTGTGGTCAGCAGTGCAGCAGGAAATGCTCGAGAACCTGCGTACCGAACTTCAAGGCATCGACGGGTACCCGCTCGTCGACGCCGTGGAACAAGGCGGTGAAATCCAGATCCGGCGGCAGTTGCAGCGGCGCGAACCCGAAGCAGCGAATCCCCAAGCGGGCGAAGGCCTTTGCATCGGTACCGCCGGACAGCATGTACGGCACGATGCGGGCATCGGGATCGACCGACAGAATCGCGTTGTTCATGGCGTCCACCAGGTCGCCGTCAAACGTCGTTTCGTACGACGGCAGTTCGGTGATCCACTCCCGCGTCACGTCGGGGCCGATCAACTCGTCGACCTCGCGCTCGAAGGCGGCCTGGCGGCCCGGCAGGATCCGGCAGTCGACCACCGACTCCGCGGTGGCCGGGATGACGTTGGCCTTGTAGCCGGCCTTGAGCATCGTCGGGTTGGCGGTATCACGCAGGGTCGCGCCGACCACGCGTGCGATCGGACCGAGCTTGGCGATGGTGCCGGGCAGGTCGGGTGAATCCAGGTCGAATTCGTAGCCGGTTTCCTCGGTGATCGCGGCAAGGAACTGTCGGACGGCGTCGGTCATCACCAGCGGGAATTCGTGGCGGCCGAGCTTGGCGGTGGCCTCTGCGACCGCGGTGACCGCGTTGTGGTCGTGGATCATCGAGCCGTGACCGGCATGGCTACGGACGCTGAGCTTCATCCACATCATCGACTTCTCGGCGGTTTCGACCAGGTACAGGCGGCGTTCACCGCCGTCTTTGCGCGGCACGGTCAGCGAGAACCCACCGACTTCGCCGATCGCCTCGGTGACGCCCTCGAACAGGTCGGGTCGGTTGTCGACCAGCCACTGCGACCCGTACTTCCCGCCGGCCTCCTCATCGGAGACGAACGCGAACACCAGATCGCGCGGCGGCACGATGCCCGACCGTTTGAAATGCCGGGCGATCGCGATGAGCATGCCGCACATGTCCTTCATGTCGACGGCGCCGCGGCCCCACACGTAGCCGTCCTCCACGGCGCCGGAGAACGGGTGCACGCTCCAATCCGACGCCTCGGCGGGCACCACGTCGAGGTGACCGTGCAACAGCAGGGCGCCCCGGTCGGAATTGGCTCCGGAGAGCCTGGCGAACAGGTTGCCCCGGCCCGGCGCGCCGGCGTCCACGTATTCGGTCGCGTACCCGACCTCTTCCAGCTGTTCGGCCACCCAGCGAGCGCATTCGGCCTCGCCTTTGGTGGTTTGCGGTTCACCGGTGTTGGAGGTGTCGAAGCGGATGAGCGCGCTGACGAGGTCAACCACCTCGGCTTCGGCGTTGAGGTGACCAGTCACGCCACCATTCGTACCATTGAGGCGGCCGCTGGGTTTGGGTCCGGGCTGCCCGATCCGATAGCCTTAGCTGCCCACGAACTGGTCCGAGTGGCGGAATGGCAGACGCGCTAGCTTGAGGTGCTAGTGCCCTATTAACGGGCGTGGGGGTTCAAGTCCCCCCTCGGACACCACACTTTCAGGCTTCGTTAGGCATATTCGTCCAGCCCTTGCCGTCGGCACGGGCATACCACCCGGATGCGGCCAGGGTGCCACCGTCCACCGGAATCGTCTGCCCGGTGACGAAGCGCGCGTCGTCGGACGCCAGGAATTCCACGACCGCCGCGTAGTCGTCGGGCCGGCCGAACCGGCCCACCGGGATCCAGGTCCTGATCAAGTCGGCGTCGCGGCCCCGCAGCATAAGCTCGGCGGGCGTCTGCGGTGTATCGGCAAGATCGGGGGCGATCGCGTTGACGCGAATGCCGTGTTGCGCGACGTCGACGGCGAGGCTGCGGGTGAACGCGACCACTCCCGCGTTGAACGCCGCGTAGGGGGCGGCGTACGGAATGCCCCGGAACGCCTCCACGGTCGCGTTGTTGACGATCGCGCCGCGGCCACGTTTCACCATCGCGGGCAGCACGGCGTGACACATGCGAAGCACGTGCAGCAGGTTCAGTTCGTACAGCGTCTGCCACTGCTCCTCGGTGCTGTGCAGGAAATCCCTTGCCGCGGGGCGGAAGTCGCCGACGTTGTTCACCAGGACGTCGATCCGTGAATCATCAATGGCCAGTGCGGTTTCGGTCACTTTGGCCACCACGTCGCGGTAGCGGATGTCACCGACGATGGTCGTGCAGCGCCCGCCCGCCGCAACCATTTCGTCGCGTGCAGCCGAGGCGGCGTCGGCATTGATGTCGGCAAGCACAACGTGTGCGCCTGCCGCCGCCAGGCGCCTACTGATGCCGCCGCCAATGCCCAACGCGCCGCCGGTGACGATGGCGACCTGTCCCGCTAACCGCATCCGGACAGCGTATTGGCTAGTACACGTCGCGCACGTAGCGTTTCGACGCCACCAGCTCACGCTTGTAGTCGTGCGCCTTCTCGGGCGACATGCCGCCGTGTTTCTCGATGACCGCCGTCAGCGCCGCATCGACGTCCTTCGCCATCCTGCTGGCGTCCCCGCACACGTAGAAGTGCGCGCCATCGTCGAGCCACCGCCACACGTCTGCGCCGTAGTCGAGCATCTTGTGCTGGACATAGACCCGGTCGGCCTGATCGCGGGAGAACGCCAGATCCAGCCGGTTCAAGAAGCCGTCGCGGACCATGTCCTCGAAATCGTCGCGGTAGTAGAAGTTTTCGCTGCGGTGCCGGTCGCCGAAGAACAGCCAGTTGCGGCCGGCGTGGCCGAGCGCGCGCCGCTCCTGCAGAAAGCCGCGGAACGGGGCGATGCCGGTGCCGGGCCCGACCATGATCATCGGTATGTCGCCGTCCTCGGGCGGACGGAAATGCGGTGAGCGTTGCAGGAATACCGGCGCCGCGGCCGCCCGGTCGGCCAGGAATGTCGAGCACACCCCGCCGCGCTGGCCGCCGTCGGCGCCGCGGTAGCGCACCACCGACACCGTCACCTGCACCTCGTGCGGGCTGATCAGCGGGCTCGACGAGATCGAGTAGTTGCGCGGGGTCAGTCGCACCAGCACTTCCTGCCACTCCTCGGGCTCGGCCCGGACCGCGAACTCCTGCACGATGTCGAGCCCGTTGCGGTCCACCAACCACTTGTCGCGCTTGTCCTTGGGCGCCATCAGCGTCTTGGCGGCGGCCTTGTCCCGGCAGGATTCCGCGACAAAGCGCAGCAGGTTGGGCGTCACCCGGCAGATGTCGTAGGACACGATGAGCGCGTCCCGCAGGCTCTGTTCGTTGCCGTCCACCTCGACGGACGTGTCGCCGCGCAACCCGGTGGCCGCCAGCCAGGCGTCGACCGTCTCGGGATCGTTGGTGGCATAGACCCCCAGTGAGTCGCCGACCGCGTAGCTGACCTCGTATTCGGAGACGTCAAAGCCGAACTGGCGCACTTCTTTTCGCGATGTCGGGGCGGTCAGCACGACATTGCGGGCCAGCCTTGCCAATAGCGGCTTGGCCCGGGTGAACGGCTCGGCCGCCTTGGTCGGCCTGGCAACCGTCGACGTACCGCCACCGTTGGTCCGCACCGGCTCGGTTGGCACTGAGACGAGGGCGGTGACCTGGTCGGCCCACCGATCCATTGGCTCGTCGTCGTAGGCTTCGCACTCGGTGCGTTCCAGCATCCGCGTCCCGCCCAGCGCCGCGAGCCTGCCATCGATCGCCTTCGCGTGGCCGCAGAAATTCGCATACGACCGGTCGCCGATGCCGAGCACCGCGTACCGAATCCCATCCAACGCAGGCGCCTCGGCCGAATGCAGGCGATCCCAGAATCCGGCGCCGTTGTCCGGCGGCCCGCCGTCACCGAACGTGCTGGTGATCACCAACACGTCGCGCGCAGCCGCCAGCTCCCCCAGCTGCATTTCGTCCATGTTGACCAGCTGGGAGCCGCCAAGCCGGCCGGCCAGCCGGGCTGCGAACTCCTCGGCGTTTCCGGTCTGCGACGCCCACAACACCAGCGGTCCATCGTTGACCGGCTGTTCGGTGGGAGCCGCCGCGATGCGCGAGTACCGACCGGCCAACAGACCGTCGATCCACAGCCGAACACCGGGTGCGACCGGCGCTGACGCGGACAGCACCGGTACACCGCTGACGCCCTCCGCCAGACCACTGAAAAACGCCGCAAGGTAGATCTTTTCGTCATCGGTCAGCATCGGCTTTGGCTGACCGAAGTCGAGTTCCTCGACCACCGGATCCACCGACTTCACCGGCCTCAGGCTCACCGCGCACACCTTGAACTCGGGTTGCAGCGAGTCGGGGTCGACGGCGTCGTTGGTCAGCGCATTGATCGTGAGGTACTCGCCGTGCTCGTCGTTCCAGTGAAACGGCACAAAGCAATTGCCCGGCCGCACCCGGTCGCTGACGACTGCGGGAAGCACCGCCCTGCCCCGTCGCGACGTCAGCTCGACGGGCTGGCCGCTCACGATGTCGAGCGCGACGGCGTCAACCGGGTGGATTTCCACAAACGGTCCGCTATCGAGCTTGTTGAGCTTGGCGACCTTGCCGGTCTTGGTCATCGTGTGCCATTGATGTTGCAGCCGACCGGTATTGAGCACCAGCGGGAAGTCGTCGTCGGGCATCTCACGCGGATCCATGTGCGGCCGGGCGTGAAACACCGCGCGCCGCGACGGGGTCGGAAACGCGAGCCGTGGCGAATGGCCGTGCTCGTCGACGAACAGCTCTTGGCTGACACCATCATTGAGGTAGCGGATCGGGTGCCGGTCCTCGTCATCCGGCGGGCAGGGCCACTGCAGCGGCGTCCGACGCAGCCGCTCATAGCTCGCGCCGCGGAGGTCGTAACCGGTCTTTGGGTTGGCGAACCGGCGGATCTCGTCGAAGATCTCCTCGCTGGACTTGTAGTCGAAGTCCTCCGCGAACCCCATGTGCGCGGCGACGTCGCAGATCAGCTCCCAGTCGGGCCGCGCCTGACCGGCCTGCGGGATGGACTGCTGCATCAGCGTCAGGTTGCGCTCGGAATTGACCATCACGGCGTCGGACTCGGCCCACAGCGTGGCGGGCAACACGATGTCCGCGTAGTGGTTGGTCGCGGTGGTGCGGTAGGCGTCCTGGGTGATGACGAGCTGTGCGGTCTCGAGACCGGTGATGACCGTCTTCCGATTCGCCACGGTGGCAACGGGATTGGTGCAGATGATCCAGCACGCCTTGATGGTGCCGTCGGCGAGTTGCTCGAACATGTCGATAGTGCCGGGACCGACGTCGGAGCGAATGGTTCCGGCGGGCAGCCCCCACTGCTCCTCGACGAACGCCCGGTCGTCGGCCGACAGCACGGAACGCTGCCCCGGCAAACCGGGCCCCATATAACCCATTTCGCGTCCGCCCATCGCGTTGGGCTGCCCGGTCAGCGACATCGGACCGCTGCCCGGTCGGCAGATCGCACCGGTGGCCAGATGCAGGTTGCAGATCGCATTCGTGTTCCAGGTGCCGTGCGTGCTCTGGTTGAGGCCCATCGTCCAGCAGCTCATCCACTCCCCCGCGTCGGCGATCATCCGGGCGGCAGTGCGGATGTCGGACTCAGCGAGACCGGTGATCTGAGCGACCCGGTCCGGCGGATAGTCGGCAAGGAACGCAGGCATGGCGTCCCAGCCTTCGGCGTGCGCTGCGATGAAACCTTCGTCGATATCCCCGTTTTCGACGAGCAGGTGCAGCAGACCGTTCAGCAGTGCCAGATCGGTGCCCGGCTTGATCTGCAGGAACAGGTCGGCGTGTTCGGCCGTGGTGGTGCGCCGGGGGTCGACGACGATCAGCTTCGCGCCCGCCTTGAGCCGGTCGGCCATCCGCAGATACAGGATGGGATGGCAGTCCGCCATGTTCGAGCCGATAACGAAAAACAAATCCGTGCAATCGAAGTCGGTATACGACCCCGGCGGGCCGTCCGCGCCGAGTGACTGCTTGAATCCGGTACCCGCGCTGGCCATGCACAACCGCGAGTTCGATTCGATGTGGACTGTTTGGATGAAGCCCTTGGCCAGCTTGGTGGCCAAATACTGCGCCTCGATGGACATCTGGCCGGAGACGTAGAGCGCGACGGCATCCTGACCGTGCTCGTCGATGATCGCGCGTAACCGGCGGCCGGCCTCGGCGACGGCGTCGTCGACGGGTGTGGGAACGGGTTCGTCGGTGCGTGTCGGGCGCAGCAGGGCCGACTTCAAGCGGCCGTCGTCGGCGGCCATCATCTCGGCGTGTGTGGCGCCTTTTGTGCACAGTCGGCCGAAGTTCGTCGGGTGCAGTTTGTCCCCGGAGACTCGGGCGATGACGGGCTTGCCCGAGTCTGGATCCGTGGTGGTTTGCACTTCGATGCCGCAGCCGACGCCGCAATACGAGCACGCCGTCCGGGTCACCGCCATGGGCCCATGGTGGGCCTGCAATGTTTCAGGCTGTTTTCCGACGACGTTATCGCGGTGAAAATTGATGCTCACCGGGCGTGTCGCCGCCCGGTGAGCATCAAATCCGCAGGTCAGGTGGCTGGGACGGGGGCCGCAGCGCGACCGATTTCCTCACCCGCGCCGGCCCTGGCCGATTGGATCCGCAGGAACACGAACCAGGTGACTATGGCGCAGATCACATAGAAGCCGAGAAAGACCCAGAATGCGTTGGTCGCCGACTTCGCCGCGCCGACGTACGACGCCCGCAGCACCACGTTGATGAACACCCCGCCGAGCGCGCCGATCGCGCCGGCGAAACCGATCAGCGCGCCGGACATGCTGCGTGACCACGCCGCCTTCTCATCGCGGCTCCACTCGTCGTGCCCCTGCGCCTTGGCCTCGAAAATCGACGGGATCATCTTGTACGTCGACCCGTTGCCAAGACCCGACAGAATGAACAGCAGGATGAAACCGACCACGTAGGCAGTCATCTGCACACCGGTCGCTGCGCCCTTCATCCCATCGTCGATCATCCCGGTCACCACCAGGATGCCCGCCGCGAAGATCATCGCGATGAACACGTACAGCGTCACCTTGCCGCCACCGATGCGGTCGGACAGCTTGCCGCCGAACGGCCGGGAGATGGAGCCGAGCAGCGGTCCGACGAACGCGATCTGCGCTGCGTGCAGCGACGCCTGCGCAGCGTTGTCGCCGCCGGCAAGGAAGTTGATCTGCAGCACCTGGCCGAATGCGAACGAGAAGCCGATGAACGAGCCGAACGTGCCGATGTAGAGGAAGCTCATCACCCAGGAGTGCTTGTACCGCAACGCCTCAACCATCGCGCCCAGGTTCGACCGCTGATTGCCGAGGTTGTCCATGAACAGCGCCGCACCAAATGCGGCCAGCGCGATCAGCACAAGGTAAATGGCACAAACGATTTCGGGTCGAGTGTTGCTCACCGCCGCGATCACCAGCAAGCCCACGAGTTGGATGACCGGGACGCCGATGTTGCCGCCGCCCGCGTTCAGACCCAGCGCCCAGCCCTTGAGCCGTTGCGGGTAGAACGCATTGATGTTCGTCATCGACGAGGCGAAGTTACCGCCGCCGAATCCGGCGAACGCCGCGACGACCATGAACGTCGTGTAGGACGTGCCCGGCTGCTTCATCACATACCACGTCAGCACCGTAGGAATGAGCAGCAACAGTGCGCTGACTATTGTCCAGTTGCGGCCGCCGAACTTGGCAGGCGCGATCGTGTAGGGGATGCGCATCGCCGCGCCGACCAGGGTGGGCACCGCGACGAGGTAGAACTTGCCCGCCGCGTCGATGTGATAGACGTTCTGCGGCATGAACAGCACCATCACCGACCAGATCGACCACACGGAGAAGCCGATGTGCTCGGCGAAGATGGACCAGATCAGGTTGCGTTTGGCGACCTTGGCGCCGCCGGCGTCCCAAGCTTCGACGTCTTCGGCGTCCCAGTGCTCGATGTTGCGATCGCGGGACAAGATTGTCATGCGGGCCTCCCCTGCAGTAGTTGAAATAGGTCTACTGCCAACCCGTTCCGCGTCAATTGCCCCGCCGTATCGATATTGTCAACACCCGCTCACTTCGGCGAAACACGTGCGCGTGCGCAATGGGATTCACGGCTGACTCATCGACGAAACGGCCGCGAAACAAACGCGCCTTAGCTTCCGAGGGTGAGCGACGGCAGTACTCCCCGATTCCTGCAGGGTGCATTCGAGTTTGAGGGCAACGGCCTGGACAAGCCGTCGCTGATCGACGACTCGCTGCGCTATGTCGTGCCGGCGGGCGCCGTGACGCAGCCGGTGTACTTCCGCGGCGGTAACTCCACCAAACAAATGATCACCGTCGTGCTGTTCCGCGACGGCAAGCCGATGCGCTACTTCCCGATCGCGGCAAAGGGCGCCACCCATGTGGCCCTGCGGGTGGTCGAAGACCTGCTCGGCGACACGGTGCTGGAGTTGCACGTCGCCGCCCCGAGCGGATGCAAAGGCACGCTGGTCGTCGATCTCGGTCTGGTGGAAATCTGACGAGCGCTTGCGCGAGGAAACGAGGGCACTGATGAAGCAGAAGCTGGTCGTCGTCGGCAACGGCATGGCCGGCGTGCGCGCGATCGAGGAGGTCCTGGCCCGCGGCGGCGGCGAGCAATTCGACATCACCGTCTTCGGTGACGAGCCGTACGGCAACTACAACCGCATCCTGTTGTCGAATGTGTTGGCCGGCAGTGATCATGCGGACGAGATCTACCTCAATGGTCTGGACTGGTACGCCGACAACGACATCGACCTGCGTGCCGGGGTACGGGTGGTGCGCATCGACGCGTTTGCGCGGCTGGTGCATGCCGATGACGGGTCGGTCACCCGGTACGACTATCTCATTCTGGCCACGGGCAGCCGGTCGTTCTTCCCGCCGATGAAGGGCTTGTGGGCCGACAACAAGAGCTTGATCGACGGCGTGTTCGGGTTCCGGACTCTCGACGACTGTTTGGCGATGATCGACGGGGCACCGGAACGGACGAAGGCCGTCGTCATCGGTGGCGGCCTGCTCGGGCTTGAGGCCGCTCGCGGTCTGCAGAACCGCGGCCTCACCGTGGAGGTCGTTCACGCGGCGCCGACGTTGATGAACGCGCAACTCGACGATTCCGCCGGGGCGATACTGCGCAAGTCGGTGGAAGGCATCGGAATCTCGGTGCACGTCCAGAAGGTCACGACGGAAGTCCTCAGCGCCGACGGCAGGCTCACCGGGATCGTGTTCAACGACGGCAGTTCGATCGACTGCGACATGCTGGTGATCGCGGCGGGCATTCGGCCCAATGTCGGTCTGGCACAACGAGCCGGCCTGACCGTGGAGCGGGCGATCGTCGTCGATGACCACATGCGGTCGATCGACGACGACTCCATCTACGTCGTCGGCGAGTGCGCCCAGCACCGAGGTCAGGTTTACGGCCTGGTGGCGCCGCTGTGGGAGCAGGCCGCCGTGCTCGCCGACCATGTCACCGGCGCCGACCGCACCGCCGCGTATCACGGCTCACGCACGGCCACCAAACTCAAGGTCGCCGGCGTCGACGTCGCCGCGATGGGCTTGAAGGCGCCGGAAACCGACGACGACGAATTCGTCCAATACTCCGAGCCCCGGCACGGCGTGTACAAGACGATCGTCATCCGCGATGGAAAGCTCGTTGGGGCAACGCTGGTCGGCGATGTCAGCAAGGTGTCGTTCCTGACACAGGCGTTCGACAGCGGGCTGCCGCTGCCCGAGGAGCGGGTGTCGTTGATGTTCGACATCGGTACCCCCGACGTGTCCGTCGGCGTGGCTGAACTCTCCGACGACGCGCAGGTGTGCAACTGCAACGGCGTGAGCAAGGGCACGCTGGTGGCGTGCGTGCAAGGCGGCGAGACATCGGTCACCGGCGTGATGGCGAAGACCAAGGCCGGCAAGGGTTGCGGGTCGTGCAAGGAGCTCGTCGGCCAGATCGTAAAGTGGGCGGCCGACGGGGCGATCACCGAGGATCCGTCGGCGTCGTGGTATGTGCCCGGAATACCGTATGACAAGCCAACTTTGATGCAGCACATTCGCGAACTCAAACTGCATTCGGTGTCGTCGGTGTTCGCCGCGCTCGCACCGGACGGGCAGGAGGACGCCAACTCGAAGATGGCACTGGCATCGTTGTTGGAGATGATGTGGGCCGACGAGTTCGTCGACGAACGCGACGCCCGGTTCATCAACGACCGGGTGCACGCCAACATTCAGCGCGACGGCACGTTCTCGGTGGTGCCGCAGATGAAGGGCGGCGTAACGAATTCATGGCAACTGCGCCGTATTGCCGAGGTCGCTGACAAGTATGCCATCCCGATGATCAAACTCACTGGCGGACAACGCATCGATCTGCTCGGGGTGCGCAAGGAGGACCTGCCCGCGGTGTGGGCGGATCTGGACATGCCGTCGGGCTACGCATATGGCAAGAGCTTCCGGACCGTGAAAACCTGTGTCGGCAGCGACTTCTGCCGCTACGGCCTTGGCGATTCCACCGCGCTCGGCATCGCGCTCGAAGAGCGCTACCAAGGCCTGGCCAGCCCGGCCAAGATGAAGCTGGCCGTCACGGGTTGTCCGCGCAACTGCGCCGAGGCGTTGTGCAAGGATCTTGGTGTCGTCGCCGTGGGCGACGGGCGCTGGGAAATCTACGTCGGCGGCGCGGCGGGCGCTCACATCCGCAAGGGCGACCTGCTTGCGACGGCCGATGACCCCGACACCGTCATCACGCTCACTGGCCGGTTCCTGCAGTACTACCGGGAGAACGCGAATTGGCTTGAGCGCACCTACAAGTTTGTTCCCCGGGTCGGCATCGACAACATCCGCGCCGTGGTGGTCGAGGACGCCGAGGGCATCGCCGAACAGCTCGATACAAGCATGCAGAAGTCGGTCGACGCCTATCGGGATCCGTGGAATGACGGACGAGAACCCGTGACAGAAGGGCAGTTCCGGACATCGCTGCCGCTGCTGCCACTGCCGCAGGTGCCGGTCCGATGAGCGAGGTGGTGCTGGGCCCAGTCGACGAGATCCCGATCGGCGAAGGCCGCACGTTCGCCGTCGACGGTGAGCAGATCGCGGTGTTCCGGCTGCGGGACGGCTCGTTGCGGGCCATCGAAGCGGTATGTCCGCACAAGGGCGGGCCGCTGGCCGACGGGCTAGCCGACGACCGGGTGGTGGTGTGCCCGCTGCACGGCCACACGTTCGACATGTGCACCGGAGCCGAAGCCGGTGGAGCCGACATGTCAGTGCGCAGCTACTCGGTGTCAGCTGTCGACGGCGCCATCCGAATCACGCATCGCACGACGTAAGTCGAGACTTTGTCAACCCGTTCACTGGTGGGGTAACACTGGGAATGTGGACCTGACTGAGCGATTCAAGTGGCAGGGGCGTCAGATTGCGTGGGGACGGGCCGGCGACGGTCCGGCCGTGGTGTTCTGCCATGGCACTCCGTGGTCGTCAGTGCTGTGGCGACCGATCGCCGACGCTCTGACCGCTAGATATTCCGTCTATCTGTGGGACATGCCGGGATACGGCCGGTCGTCGATGCATCCAGACCACCCCGTCGACTTCGGAGTTCAAGCAGATGCATTCAATGCGCTGTTACGGCACTGGGACATTGCCCGCCCTCATGTGATCGCTCACGATTTCGGGGGCGCCGTGTCGCTTCGCGCCCACCTCGTGGGCGGCGCTGACTATGCCTCACTCATGCTGATCGATGTCGTGGCAATCCCCCCGAGCGGGTCACCGTTCTTCAAGTTTGTCCAGGACAACCCCGGTCTGCTGGACCAACTTCCGGGTTACGTTCACCGCGCGATCGTTCGCGCCTATATCGGCAATGCAAGCAGTAGCGGGTTGCGTGACGAAGATCTTGACAACTTGGTGAACCCGTGGACCGGCGAAGAGGGCCAGAAGGCGTTCTACCGACAGATCGTCGATTATGACGAGCGCTATCTGCGCGAAAACGAAGAGCTGTTGCCGAAAGTCACTGTGCCGGTTCACATCGTGTGGGGTGAGCAAGACGCATGGATACCCGTCGAGCGGGCGGATCGACTGCACACGCTCATGCGGCATTCGACGCTGTGCAAGGTGCCAGGCAGCAACCACTTGATTCAGTTCGACGCTCCCGAACGACTGATGTACGAGGTGACGTCCTGGCTTGAGCGGGTATCAGGCGCGTGAGTCAGACGAAGTAGAAGGTCAGTCCCAGCACGGCGTAGATGGCGAGTAGCTGCAGGCCTTCGTACCACGTGGACTCGCCGCGTTGGGTCACCTCGTTGGCGATGATGATCGCCAAGAAGATCGCGCCGATCTCGAACCCGTTGAACACCAAGGCCATTGGGAATGGGCCGATGACAAATGATGCGAGCACCAGCACTGGCGCAACGAACAGTGCTATCTGCGCGGCAGATCCAATCGCAATGTTGATGGAGATGTCCATCTTGTCGCGAGCGGCGAAATACACCGCGACCCAGTGTTCGGCGGCGTTGCCGACCACCGCCACGACGATGACGCCGACGAAGAACGGGGACAGTCCGATCGCGTCCGATGCCTCGGTGATGGAGTGGACCAAGATTTCCGACATCCAGCCAACCGCGGCCCCCGCAACGGCCAGCATGAGCACGCTCTTGCGCACCGACCACGGCTCGCCGCCGTGATCGGATTCTTCGTCGTAGGGGTTGAACAGGTGCGCATGAGTCTTCAGCGAGAACACCAACCCGGCCGCGTATGAGGCCAGCAGCACCACGGCGACCCCCACCGACAGCGCCGTGAGGTCGCTCGAGAAATCCACCGCCCGGGCCCTCGGCTCGGGCAACCCGCCGCCGGCCACCAGCTGGAAGATCGCCGGCATCACCAGGGCTACCGTCGCCAGCAGCAGCATGAGGGACTGGGCGGTGGCCGCGCGCAGCTCGAAGCGCTGCCGCTCCCGTTTCAGACCGCCCGCCAGCATCGACATCCCGAGGACCAGCAGGATGTTGCCCAGGATCGACCCGACGAGCGAGGCCTTCACCACCTCGTGCAGACCGGCGCCCAGTGCGAACAACGCGATGATCAACTCTGGGGCGTTGCCGAACGTCACGTTGAGCAGCGCACCCAACCCGGGACCCGAACGCGCCGCCAGTTCCTCGGTCGCTCGGCCCATCAGCGCCGCGGTCGGGATCACACCCAACGCCGAAGCTGCGAACACGAGAACCGCGTCGGCGTGCATGAACTCGAGGACGATCGCGACCGGGATCAACGGCACGAGCAGGTATGGCCAGCCCTCGCCGGTCAGCAGGAATGGCTTACGACGTTCGGCGGGTGGCGCCTCAACTTCCATGCGCCGTTCTTACAGCTCGTCGGGCTTGACCGCCAGCACCGGTTTTGGGCATTCGAGCAGCAGCTGCTGCGACACGCTGCCGAGCAGCAGCTTTCCCACAGGGCTGCGGTGCCGGATGCCGATCACCAGCAGCTCGGCGTCGTCGCGGTCCATCGCTTTTAGCAGTTCCTCGGCGGTATCGACCCCGACGGGCTGGGTGAGCTCGAACTCTACGCCGCAGTTCGCGAGCCGCTCCTCGATGTCGTGTACCTCACCGGGTTGGGCGAAGTGAGTATCGACGTAGGCGTCGCCAGAGGTCGAGTTGATGACACACAGCGTGGTGCCGCGCCGCTTGGCTTCGGCGATGCCGTGCTCGAGTGCCGCCCGTCCGAACGGGTCCGTGCTGTATCCGACAACGATCATGCCTCGACTCTCCCCCTACCCTGCGGGCGGGAGGTACCCCCACCGCGCTCCGGTCCTCGCTCGTTCCTCGCTGCGATCCTCACTCGTTGTCGTCTTCGGGTGATCATGCCTGGGCCGCCTTCTCTTTCTGGTCCCGGTCGTCCTCGACGACGAGGAGCGTTTCTTCGCTGCGATGCATCAGTCGCAGCACGAGCGGCACCAGGAGAAGGGCAGCCATCAGCACGTACACGGTGATCGCGACGGGTTCTTTGAACAGGCTTATCCAGTCACCGCCACCGAGTTGCAGGGCCTGTCGCAGCTGACGCTCGATACGTGGGCCGAGAATCACGCCGATGATCAGCGGCAGCACCGGCAAGCCGAACCTTCGCATCATCAGCCCGAGCAGACCGAAGACCAGCAGCAGCGCCAGGTCGAGCGGTTGCACATTCACCGCGAGCGCGCCCAACGTCGCGAAGAACAGGATGCCCGCGTAGAGGTAGGGTCGCGGGGTGCGAAGCAGCTTGGCCCACAGGGGCGCCAGCGGCAGGTTGAGCACCAGCAGCATGAAGTTGCCGATGAACAGGCTGGCAATAAGCGTCCAGATCAGCAGCGGCTCTTTCTCGAAAAGCGTTGGGCCGGGCTGGATCCCGTAGGACACAAACGCGGTCAGCATCACCGCCGCCGTAGCGTTGGTGGGCAACCCGAGCGACAGCATCGGCACCAATGTGCCTGCGGCCGAGGCGTTGTTGGCGGCCTCAGGTCCCGCGACGCCCTCGATCGCACCCCTGCCGAATTCGCCCTTGTGCTTGGACAGCTTCTTCTCGGTGATGTACGACAAGAACGTCGGCAGCTCGGCGCCGCCGGCCGGCAGTGCGCCGAACGGGAACCCGTAAGCGGTGCCACGCAGCCACGGCTTCCACGACCTCCGCCAGTCTTCGCGGCCCATCCACGGCCGACCCACAGGAATGACGTCGGCCGGACGGCGGCGCAGATGGGCGGCCACCCAGAGCGCCTCGCCGACGGCGAAGATGGCGACCGCGATCACCACGATGTCGATCCCGTCGGACAGCTGCGGAAGGCCGAACGTCGCCCGGGGCTGACCCGTGAGGAAGTCGATGCCGACGATGCCAATCGCGAGGCCGAGGAACAGTGATATCGCGCCGCGCAGCTTGGAGGCACCGAGCACCGCCGTCACCGCGATGAGGGCGAACAGCATGATCGCCAGGTAGGACGGAGCGCCCAGCGTCACCGCGAATCTGGAGATGGGTGGCGCGAATGCGGCCAACAAGGCCGTGCCTATCGCGCCGGCGACGAACGATCCGATGGCCGCTGTCGCAAGCGCCTGCGCCGCCCTGCCGGCCTTGGCCATCTTGTTGCCTTCGATCGCCGTGATGACCGACGACGATTCACCCGGCGTGTTCAACAGGATCGACGTGGTCGACCCGCCATACATGCCGCCGTAGAAGATGCCGGCGAACATGATGAACGCCGCGCTGGGACTCACGTTGTAGGTGACGGGCAACAGGAGTGCGACGGTCATGGCAGGGCCGATGCCAGGGAGCACACCGACAGCGGTCCCGAGGAGTACGCCGATGACGGCGTACAGCAGATTCATCGGCGTCGCGGCCTGCTCGAAGCCCTGGAGCAGCCAGTCCAAGTTTTCCATGTCAGAGGATCCCGTCGAGAATGCCTGCGGGCAACGGGATTCCGAGCCCGGAGTAGAACGCGTAGAAGCTGGCGACGGCGAGCACCGCGCCGATGACGAGGTTGCGAATGTAATAGCGGCTGCCGAGGATGGTCGCCGCACCTGCGAACAGCAGAGTCCCGGTGATCGCCCACCCGAGTGGGTTGACGAGCAGGATCACGGACACGAACAGACCGACGAGCAGTCCGACCGTGCGCCAGTCGCCCGGGGTGTTCGGGTCGACGTCCTCCCCCGCGTCCGCCTCACCCACCGAGCCGCGCGGAATGGCAATGGCGAGAACGATTGCGAGCACGATGAGGATGCCGCCGATCGCGATCGGAAAGAACTTGGGCCCGACGGGATCCACCTTCGCGAATCCCGCCTCCAGGCTGAGCGCGTCGTAGATCACGAATGCGCCGACCGCGACCAGCACCGCACAGACGATGTACTGCGCCTTGTCGACCGTTCTGGCAACCGGATTCTGTTGCGGTTCTTCGGTGGTGGTCATACCAGCCCCAATTCGGTCAGGGTCTCCGAGACCCGGGTGTCCTGCTCCTTTAGGAACTGCTCGAACTGCTGACCTGTCACGAAGGCATCCGTCCAGCCGTTCTTCACCAGCGCCTCCTTCCACTGCT
>Ga0075420_100002332_pt1 | contig 16388 bp, 17 predicted proteins | sample SoiMetdeltSBSDD4_FD_75296 | JGI IMG/M metagenome (GOLD analysis project Ga0075420, IMG submission 75296) | Bulk soil microbial communities from a Populus tree surrounding site in Tennessee, USA - Soil MetaG P. deltoides SBSDD4 | ecosystem: Environmental > Terrestrial > Soil > Tree plantation... | reverse complement strand
TCTCGATCGCCGACAACGAGACTGGTTGGAGAATGGCGCTCGCGAAGCTCGCGACGCTCGCCGAAGACACTTAGGAGTCAGGACGGAGTCATGGCATTACATCGTCCTCACTGCCCGTCCCGAAGATCGGACGCGGTCCTGAGCTTCGCGGCCGCAGCTCGCGCCGCAGCGGCCCGAGCGACATACGGCGGGTCGCCGCCTGCCCAGGCGTTGGCCACATGCGTGTAGTGCGCCGCAGCACTGTCGCGCGCCGCCGGCGTACCAACCGCCTCCCACGCGCGCGCGAGCAGCTCGTGGAGCTCCGTGCGCGTGACGTAAAGCCCTGACGCCTCGAGCCCGCTGCGAAGCGACGGCTGCAACACCACAACGGCATCGGTCGCGCGGCCGCGCCGCAGGAGCGCGCTGGCCAACTCGAGGTTCGTGCGTGTGTATCCGCCAGTCAGCGAGTAGACGGCCTGGCGCAGCTCCGTCACCGCCGCTTCGTCATCTCCGCGCGCGGCGAACAGCAGCCCTCGCACGTGATGGTGCAGACGCTGATGCAGACCGTTGCCCGTCTGTCGACCGAGCGCACGAAGCGTATCGGCACGCCCGATCAAGCCGACGGTGTCGGCCGCCGCAACGAGCCCGGCAGCCGCATGCGTCATTGCCCACGCGCGCGCCCGCGCCCGGTGGGCATCGCCTAACGACGGATTCACCCACCGACTGACCGAATCGAAGAGCGCCGCCGATTCCCGGGGTCGCCCCGCCTCGAGCAACACCTGCGCTTCCTGACTCGCCGTCGGCGGTGCGGCGCCCCGTTGCGACTCTTCACGCCGCAGCGCGCGTGAGCGCCTCGCGTCGCTCAGCGCCTCGGCCATCCGGCCCTGCTGTCGGTGCAGGATCGCGAGATACCAGTACGCGTCGTCGCGGAGGACGGTATCCGGCAGCGCCGTCTGCTCGCGCAGCAGGCGTTCGGCGATGTCGAACTTGCCCTGCTCCGTGTAGTAGTCGGCGAACGTCGCCTCGATCCCTTCTCGTCGCGAGGGGTCGAACGACACGGCGGTCCGCAGTGCGTCGAACGTTTCATCGGTCCGCTGAAGCCGGCCGAGCACCATGCCGAGCGACCACCATGCGATCGCCGACTTCGGCTGCAGCCGGGTCCAGCGGCGGGCCTCGCGCTCGGCGGCAGGAAACGAATCCGCGAGCTGATAGGCGGAGACGAGCCAGCGGTAGGCGTCGCACGCGGTGCATTGCGGCTGCGCGCGACTCAGCCCGAGCGAGTCCATCGAGATCGCCCGCCGCAGCGGCGGCACCGCGCGCAGGAAGTCACCGGCGACCACGAGCGCGACACCCGAATACAGGTGGCCTTCGACCTCCTGCGGGTAGCGCACGCTGAGCGTGTCGGCCAACGCGCCGAGCGATGGAGACGAGGTGGCGTAGGCCCAGAACGCGTTGATCGTTAGGCGCTCGCGATCCGACGCGCGCTCGGCCAGTCGCACGGCGCGGGCGAACTCGGGCCCGGCCGCGGTCGCGTCACGGGCGCCTGCGAGCGCGCGGTAGTACGCAGCCATCGCGAACGACGAATCCTCGGCGAGCGCCGCGTCGAACAACCGAACCGCCGTGCGACGATCACCCTCGTAGTACGTTCGCAGCCCCTGCTCGTACAACCGGTACGCGGCCATCGACGCCGTCGTCACGTCGGCGATGGAGCCCGGTGGTCGAGCGGCGCCACGGGCGTCGGCAAGCCGCGCGGTTCCGCTGTCCGCGATCGCGAACAGCGACGCGCCGGTCACTGAATGCGACGATTCGACGTTCCCACTCTCGAGATCGATGCGGCGCAGATCGAGTCGGAACCCGCCGTCGCCGAGGTCATAGAGAGCCCCGTCGAGCAGCTCTGTTGCTCCAGCCTGTCGCGCGGCAGCGACCAGGGCGCTCGCGGCCGTGTCGCTCCCGCTTCCCATCTGACTCGCGAGCTCGTACAGCCGGGCAGTGCTGACGACGCGAAATGCGGGGACACGCGCGAGGTTCGTTGCGAGCATGTCGGTGAGCGGCTTGCCAAGCCCGCCGTCGGTGCCCCGCGTGTAGTCGCTGATGCGACCGATCGCCAGGAGTGGCGCATCGCGCGTCGCGTTCGGCCGAGAGCGCAGCGCCATGGTGATCGCGGCGACGGCGACGGCGGCTCCCGCGGCGACGGCCACCCATCGAGCGATTCTCCGCGTGGGCACGAAAGGCCTCGCACGCACTGGCTCGGCAACGACCTCGACCTCGGCGCGAGGCGCGGAGGGCGCAGCGACCGGCATTGGTTCCCTGTCCACGCCGCGCGCGACCGGAGTGGCGCGCAGACGCTCGGCAAGCGCGACGACTTCACGGTCGGCCTCGAGGTCGAGCTCCTGCGCGACGAGCGCCTCGTACACGCGCGCGTGCTGAAGCGCGCCCGTGACATCGCCAGATGCGGCAAGTGCGCGCATGAGTCCGACGGCGTGACGCGCGTTGATCGGGTCGGACGATGCCAGCTTTCTCCACCACACGATCGCTCCCGCGGTGTCGCCGCGAGCTTCCGCGCCGCGCGCGAGCTTGTCGAGGACGCCCGCATAGTCGTGTGCGAGCGACTGGCGTTCCGTCTCCACCCAGCGCTCGAACTCCGGCGCGCCAGCGAGCCGGAAGCCATCGAGAAACGGCCCCGCGTACAGCGCCGCCGCGTCATCCAGACGGCCGTCGCTGATGGCCCGCGAGAACTCCGCGACGTCGCTCGTGATGCGCTCGGCGTTCAGTTGGAGGTCATTGCCGGGTGCGAAGACGTCATCGGCCCCGAGATCGCGCCGAAGCATGTAGACCGCCTGCGCGAGGACGCGGCGACCGCGCTCCTCATCGGAGTCGGGCCAGAGAAAGCTCAGAACCTTGTCGCGCGTTATGCCGCGGTCGCCGGCTCGCGTGAGCAATGCGAGGATCGCCAGCCGCTTCGGCTGGGCCGCCGCGCCGGAGATCGGGCCTGCGTGGCCCGTCACGGCAAGACGCCCTAACGCGTTGATCCTCAGCACGTTGCCGCAGGAGAAGTCGGTGAGGTGAGCGGGAGAAGGGTTCGCCTATCGTACCTGCCGCTCGACCCGCCGGCAACACAGTCCGGCGGTTGGCAACCATCAACCCGCGATCGGCAGCGCGGACCCGAGATCGTTGCTTGCCGAGTTTCCGGACGGCGGTGATCCCGGAAACGACGTCGTCATCGATCACGGGGATGGCTGTGCACCATCCTCCAGCCATCGACCTCCGCACGCAGTGCGGCGTCGAGCTCCAGCGCCGTGACCGCCTTGCCGTCCGGCCGCACCTTTCGCTTCGGAGGTTGTACGTCAGCCCTGCGACGTCGCCGTGTCGCTGGAGCTTCGGGGTGACCATCTCGTAGCGGGAGACCTTGATCTTCCCGTTGACTGGCCGATAGTGTCCGTCATGGCGAGCCGGATACCGTGAGTCCTGTGACAATGAGCCCGCGCCACGTCAGCGTCGTGGCGTTGCCGGACGGCACGGTATCGACGCTGTTCGGCATCTTCGACGTGATGAACGCGTCGACCGTGCTCCACCCGTCGCCCGACTCCTCGGCTGGACGACTGCCGTTTCGCACCGATATCGTCGGCGAAGCGGCGGGACCGCTCAGAATGGCCAGCGGCATCACGGTCGACGTCCAACGGTCGATCGACGAGATCGACGCGACCGATATCATCATCGTCCCGTCGATCGTGGTGCGCCCTGAGGGATGGAAGACCGGCCGCCATCCTCGCCTCGTCGACTGGCTGCGGCGGATGCACGATCGCGGCGCCACCATCTGCTCGGCGTGCTCCGGGATCTTCCTGCTGGCCGAGACGCAGCTGTTCGACGGGCGAGACGCGACGGTGCACTTCGGGTACGCGCGAACGTTCTGCGATACCTATCCCACCATCACCGTTCATCCCGACCGCGTGCTCGTCATCTCGGGTGCGCGCGACGAGCTCGTGACGTCGGGCGCATCGACGACCTGGCACGACCTCGTGCTGTACCTCATCGCGCGCTATGCGGGGGCCACCGTCGCGCAGGATGTCGCGCGGAGCTTTGCGCTCCAGTGGCATCAGGATGGGCTCGCCCCGTACATGATCTTCGACGGACGCGTCGACCACGGCGACAGCGAGATCCAGAGCGCACAGCAGTGGGTCAGTACACACTTCGCCGTCGCGAACCCGGTCGAGCAGATGATCAAGCGGTCGAAGCTGGCGGAGCGCACGTTCAAGCGACGCTTCGTGAGCGCGACGGGATTGACGCCGATCGCGTACGTCCAGCGACTTCGCATCGAGGACGCGAAGCGCCGACTCGAGCGGACGGATGAGTCAGTCGACGAGATCAGCTGGCGCGTCGGGTACGAGGATGCCGCGTTCTTCCGCCGGCTGTTCAGACGCACGACCGGGCTCGCGCCGGGCGCCTACCGCAAGCGCTTCCGCATTCCGGCATTCGCGCGTTCTTGACCGATGCTCACGGTGATGCTCCGGGTCGTGGCGGACGCCGTGGTCATCGCGATCGCGCTCTTCGCTGCGGCCGGCACGACGGATTGGCCGCGAGCGTGGCTGCTGATCGGCATCCTGCTTGCCGTTAGGCTGCCGACCGCGGTCGCGGTATTCCGCGTCAACCCGTCGCTGCTGCGGGAGCGCGCCACGGTCCTGATGCACGGCGGACAGCCGTTCGCGGACAGGGTAGTTCTCCTCGCGTACATGACGACCGCGTTCATCGGGGTACCAGTCGTTGCCGCGCGGGACGTCTTCCACTGGCACGTGCTGGCGCGTCCCTCCGGCACCATCGCCGCCGTCGGCCTGGTGCTGTTCGTCGTCGGCTGGGTCATGACTGCGGTCGCCCTCCGTGAGAACGCGTTCGCCGTGACCGTCGTGCGATTGCAGACGGAGCGACGGCACACGGTGGTCGACACGGGGATCTACGGTGTCGTCAGGCACCCCATGTACGCCGGCAGCCCGTGCGTCCTCCTCGGGCTCAGCCTCTGGCTCGGCTCGTACGCGGCGCTCCTGTTCGCAAGCCTTCCGCTCGCGTTGCTGGCGATCCGCATCGGGCTCGAGGAGCGGCTGCTCCGCCGGGAGCTGCCAGGCTACACAGAGTACGTTAGGCGGGTCCCCTATCGCGTGGTGCCTGGCATCTGGTAGCTTCTCGCTCCTTCACGATCCGGGTCATGATCGACGCGTACGGTCGTCGCTCTTCACCACCGGCTTGGGTTGTGCTGGCGGCGTTATGCCGGGATGGCCGTGCTCGACAAGGATGACATTCTCGAGCAGCTCTTCGATGAGCGCGGCATCGGCGACGCCGAGTGGCGATCGGCGCTGAGCCGCGAAGCCGATCGCCTCCTCGCACGACTGGCGTCCGAGAAACGATCTGCGTGTCTCGTCTCGTGGTGGCGACACCCTCGATCGACGACCGACACTGGCACGCCGACCGAGTGGCTGATCGCTCTGCCGAGCCGCGTCGTCGAGGTCCACTGTGTCTGCCCGGTCGATATCGCGGTGGATAGATTCATGGGCCGTATCCGTCACCCCGGACACCTGGATGCGTCGAAGTCGCGCGACTCGATGACGAAGCAGTTCCACGCGCTCGCCACCCTCGGGCCGCTCGGCATCGGTCCGGTGATCGAGCTGACGATGGCCGACGACGTCGACCTCGAGCCCATCGTGTCATGGCTTGCAGCCCAGAATCCGGAGCGGACATGAGCCAGCAGGAAGCGAACAAGCAGACGGCGCAGGCGTTCTACGACCTGATGTTCAATCAATGCGACCCGGCGGCGGCGGTGGACCGCTACGTTGGTGATGTCTACATCCAGCACAATCCGGCGGTGGCTGACGGGAAAGCGGCCTTCATCGAGTACTTCACGCGAATGGCACGCGAATACCCCGGCAAGCGCGTGCATTTCAAGCGCGTGATCGCCGAGGGCGACCTCGTGGTGCTGCATTGCTTTCAGGAATGGCCCGGCGATGGCCCATGGGCAGGCATCGACATCTTCCGCTTCGACGCGAAGGGCGGGATCGTCGAGCACTGGGATGTGCTGCAGCGGGTGCCCGACGCTTCCGCAAACACGAATACGATGTTCTGAGGGTGTTCACTCACGGCTCCGGAATTGTCATACCCCTAGCCGCGACGCCGCCCGCGCACGAACGTGAGGGACCCGCGGCGGGCTCGCCTGCTCGCCGAGCGCGGCCTTCTGGCCTCGGCTGTTGTTGCGGTAACGCGATACGGGCACGCGATCCGCTAGATTGCTTTCGGGCAGACCGCGAACCACCCTCGCGTTGGAGGCCGATAATGACGACGAGTGCCGAAACCGACGGACTGAACCACCCCGCCATTCGCCGACTCGTGAACGCGGCCAACGAGCTTCCCATCGAGGACCGGATCACGCTGCTCAAGGCACTCGTCCCCGAGATCGCGCGCGAGATCTCGCCCCGCGATTTCTCCGGCATCATCAAGGAGCTCGGGCTCAAGGGAGATCGGTTCTACGACGCGCTCAAGAATCCCGGGACCGGTCGGGCGAGTCGCCGCGTGATGGGCGAGCGGGACCTCGAGGGGCGCTGATCAGAGCCCTGCGTGCACTGCGTGCGGTGATCAGCCGGAGCCACGTCTGGACCGTCCCGCTGGCGCCTAACGTGGCGGACGTGGCGGCGTGGCGGCGCCATCCGGTCGACACCGTCGCGTACTACGCGCTCAACGACTGTCGGTAGTCCGACGGCGTTCGGCCGGTATGCTGCCGAAACACGTGGTTGAACGTCGATTTGGACGCGAAGCCAGCGTCCATCGCCAGCGCGAGGATGGTGAGGTGTCTCGCCTGGTCGTCGGCGATACGGCGCTGGACATCCCTGACTCGGTAGGAGTTCACGAAGTCGTAAAACGTCTGGTTGAGCTGGGAGTTCAGGACGGCCGAAACCTTGTGCGGCGTGGTATCCAGCTCCTCGGCCAGATCGGCCAGGGTCAGCTCACTGTTCCGGTATAGCCGCCGCTTTTCCATGGCGGCAACGAGGGCGGCTTTGAGCGCGGCGGCCTCCGATTCCGTCAAGCCCGATCGCTCGTAGCGCGCCACGGTGCTTTCGGCCGAGGCAACCGGCGGCTCGACCACCGGCTCGGGCACCGGGCTCGGCGCGGGGCTCGGCGTTTCAGGTTCCGTGGGGCGACGGTCCACGGCGGCGAAGTTGAAAATCTCGGGCTGCCGCAACGCCATGTACCCGACTGCGTACACGAACACCGCAATGCTCACTGAAACGATGTCGTCAGCGCGGCGAACGATCGGGTGATCCACCCGCTCGATCATGGCGAACCCGGTCGCGAGCACCCAGATCGCGGCGCTCGCCATGGCCAGCCAAACGAGCCACTGCAGGTTCACGCGCTCGACCGACGAGTAGCTGTCTTTCACCCGCCTGACATGCCGTCGAAGGAACAGCAGGGTGGCGGTCGCGTACGACATCCCCGACACGAACTTGAGCGGATCGGTCACCTTCACCTGCAGCGGAGCGATACCGCGCTGCAGGTCGCTGTAGAACGCGAGCTTCTCCGGCCCGCTCATCAGGTAGACATTCGCTGACGCGAGCACCACCAGCGCGAACGGAAGGAAGTGCAACCCATCCCGCCAACGAAGCTTTCGATTGCGATCGCTCGCTGCCACGGCGTAGAGGTACACCGCCGGCCCGTACAGCAGCGGAAGCGGATACGAGACCCCGAAAAAGTGAGGAAATCGCTGCTCCAGTCCGCTGGCGTAGTAGACGGTGGACGCCAGATGTATGGAGAACGCGATCATCACCACGGCGAGGAGGCGGTTCGCGGCCTGGTTGCGCCGCTGCGTCGCGAGGATGAGCGCCAGAAACACGCCCTGGACGGCGCCAAGGAGCGCGGCGATGTGGAGCCAGTCGAGGGCGATTGGTGGCATGGCGCTCAGAGCCGCTTCTGTCTCATGAACGGCACGTTGGCTGGTTCGTTCCCGGTATTGGTACCAACTACGATGATCGCCTACGGTAAGATTTGGCCGTCGTTCAGAGCGGAGCGGCCGGAGGCCGCCCGCGCGGTCGAGGAATCGCGGTCATCCCTGCTGCGGGGCCCTCTTTCGGGGCGACCGCGATTTCTCGACTGCGGCGCCTGACGGCGCCTGCGCTCGAAATAACACTGCCCAAACTGCCGATTTCTTTCTCGATATGAAGCGCTCGGCAGCCCGCCTCGTTGCGCTCGCCGTCGCGGCTCCAGCAGGCCGATCGCCATGTTCTATCCCGATCCGGCCGCATGTACGTTCGCCGTATGTCGGGACGTCCGCTACACCGCTGTCGATACCGGCGGGCTCGAGATGGACGTCTACGGCGCGCCCCGAAACGGTTTGTGCCGGCGCGGGTGAAACACGACTCCGTGTTCACGTCGCTCAGGGATCGCGCGGACTTCACCGGCCGTTCGAGTCTCGAGCTGTGCGACCGGCGGCGTTAGGTGTAGGCCACGGTCTCCGCAACTTTCTGGCTGTGCGGGGTGTAAGGCCGGAGGTAGGTTTCCTGGTACTCATGAGGCGCGCCACTCGTATCCTCGCCGTCACGGTCGGTCTCATGGTCGCTGGTGCGGTGTTCGGCGGAATCGCCGGTGCCGCCGCGCTCGGCATCGCCGTGGCACTCACCGACCGGATCGCGAACGCAGCCGACTTCGGAATGTTGGCGTTCGCGGCATTGTTCGGCGCGATCGTTGGCGCCGTGGCGGCTCCCGCTGCGGGTTGGCTGCTGCTCCGTCGGGTTCCCCTCGGACGCGCGGTCGGCTGGACGACGCTCGGAGCCGTGACGGGCGGCATTGGCGGGTGGCTGTTGGCGATCGCGCTGAGGAGCGGGGGCGGCCGCGGGCTTCCCTTCCTGGGCAACGCTATCGAATCCGGCATCGCCGGCGCCGTCGTTGGCTTTGTCGTCGCGGCGGTGCTCGCGCGCCGTCGCTCGAGTCGACATTCCCAGGCAGCGCCTGTCGAAACGCCCGTCGTCAGATAGAGGATGCCAGGCGGTAGGCTACCAGTTGACCACGGCTCGCACTCCGGGTGCCCGTCAGACTCGGCTTGCGGCTCTCGGGACTACATGTTATCAGGAGTCAGATCCTCGCCTCTAGCTCGGGTGGCGGGGGCCTCGCCGGGTTCGCGTTGTCGTTAGGCTCGGGTATCGTGGAGGACTGTATGACGCGTCAGCTGGCCTGTCTCGCGATCGTTGTCGTCGCCGCTACGGCCGTTCCGTCAGGACTCTCGGCCCAGAAGCGGTTCACGCTCTCACCCGGCGTTGCAGTTGGATCGACGTTCACGGGCAACGCAGCACGCTCGCCCCTCTCGGCTCCCGGTTGGGCTCGCGGCCGGCACGCGCTACTCACCTTGGAGATCGAGGCTCGAGGCGTCCCCGTGCGCATCCGGGGCGAGGCGATGGCGGTGTCAGCCTCTCAGAACCACGGACCCGTGTCTCTCGGCGCGAGTCTCGTGTTGCCCGTCGGCGGCGGTCGGTTCCGCCCGTACGCCCTTGTTGGCGGTGGGGTCTACGGTGTGGGCGGCGTCGGACATCCGGCAGGATGGAGCGCTGGTGCTGGCGCCGAGTATCGCCGGCGAGCAATGACGGTCTTCGCCGAAGCCCGTCATCATACCGAGACCCCCAGGGCTTTCTCGTTAGGTGTGAGGTTCTGAGTCGCCGTCGGCACGCGGACGAACGTCGTGCGCACGCGCGCGGCCGAGTTGATCGAGACGCTGCAGTTGCGGCCTCACCCCGAGGGCGGTTTCTATCGCGAGATTTTCCGGTCGCACGCCTTCGTGACGCCTGCCGACGGCCGCGGGCTCCGCGCCGCACTCACCACGATCTACTTTCTCCTAACCGACGGCACCCACAGCCGCTGGCATCGCGTTGCATCCGACGAGGTCTGGCACCTCTATGAAGGCGGCCCGCTCGAGCTTCTCGAGCTCGACGCGTCAGCGACGTCGCTCGTGCATCATCACCTGTCGACGATCGGTGCCGGCGGCGGCACGCCCGTCTCTACGATCGCGGCCGGCCACTGGCAGGCGGCCCGGCCACTCGGCGACTACGCGCTCGTCGGATGCACGGTGGGTCCCGGGTTCGAGTTCACGGACTTTCAGCTGCTTGCTGATGACGCTGAGCGCACGCGAGCCGTACGCGACGCATGGCCCGATCTCGCCGCCCTCATCTGAGGTCCCCGGGAGGATCCGCTAGTATTCTGCGATGCGCGATCGCGCCGCATTCTCGATCTCGTGCGTCGGCCTCCTGTTCGACCTCGACGGCGTCCTCGTGGACTCGGCCACGTGCGTCGAGAACACCTGGCGTCGATGGGCCCAGCGCCACGGGCTCGATGCCGACCACGTCATCTCCGTCGCCCACGGGCGTAGAACCATCGAGACCGTCCAGATGCTCGCGCCGCATCTCGGGGCGACGGACGAAGCCGCCACGCTCGCGGCGAGCGAGTCGCAGACGACCGACGGCGTGTTCGAAGTTCCGGGCGCCCGCGAGCTGCTCGAGTCGCTGCCACGCCACCGCTGGGCGATCGTCACGTCAGGCATCCGTGCTGTCGCCACGCTTCGCATTCGACACACTGGGCTGCCCATGCCGGACGTCCTCGTAAGCGCCGACGAGATCGAGCGCGGCAAGCCGCATCCCGAAGGGTACCTAACGGCGGCCAGTCGCCTGGGCGCGGACCCAACGAGCTGCGTGGTCATCGAGGACGCCCCGGCCGGCCTCGCCGCGGCGCACGCCGGCGGCATGCGCGCGATCGCCATCGAAGGGACGTACGCGGCATCCGCACTCACGCAAGCGGATCACGTCGTGCGTCGGCTCAGCGACCTGACCATCGCATACCGGGCCGACCGCGATCGGATCGAGATCAGCGGCATCGACGGTGGGGACTGAGCGACTGCCGAGCCGGGTGCCGAAAACGTTGCCGAGCCCCATCTGTTTCGCGTTGTCGGTGCCGAGGCCGCCGCTGCCGTGCAGGTAGACCACCAGCGGCAGGCGCCCCGACGCGCCCGGGCGGAACAGCCGGTACGGCATCGTCCAGTCGCTCGAGTAGGTTCGCGCGTCGAATTTTTCCTCGATCCCGGCGGACCTCTGCCTGAACGCCTCGATGAGCGCGAGCCGTTCGGCCGATTGCGGGGACCCCGGCGCAAGCGGCGGGGTCGGCTCGCGCTGCCCCGCTCGAAGCCCGACAGGCAGCGATTCGATCCAGCGAGCCAGACCTGTGCGTGGCGTGAGCAGCGGCGCGGCGGTCAGGGAGCCGAGCATCCCGATGGCGTGTCGTCGAGAGATCATGACCGGAAGTGATGCGCCATCTTCCCGTTCGCACCAATACCGCTATCGTAGAATCGAACGACACCCACGTACGCCTTGCCAGTCGAGCGGCGCTGCCGGCGGCGGGATTCGAAACGTCGTGTATTCGCACCTGGAGATTCCATGACCCACCCAAACTCACCCGCGGTCGCCCGGCGCGGATTCCTCTACCGCTTGTCGCAGGGAATCGCCGGGCTCACGGCGCTCGTTGCCAACCCGGCTCGACTCGACGCGGAACCCGGTCGCGTCGCGAGCGCTGGCAGCGCCAACCCGGACGCCTGGATCGATCGCCTCAAGGGCGAACACAAGGTGATGATTCACGTCCACCAGCATTTCATGACGGCGCTCGTGGACGCGCGCACGATGCTCGCGAACGCGCGCGACCTGTACGGTGTGCCGGACGGCCAGTTCGGCCTGGCGGTCGTCACGCACGGGCCGGCCATTCAGGGGCTGTTTCGTGACGAAACGTGGGAGCGGTTCGCGTTAGGCGACTACTACAAGATCACCGATCCGAAGTCAGGAGCTGCCGCGACACGCAACGTGTACCTCACCCCTCGCGATGGCGATCCGCCGGACGCGACCGTGTCGGAGCTCGTGAAGCGTGGGGTGACGTTCGTGGTGTGCGACGTCGCGGTCCGCAACCTCTCGAAGCGCCTCGCGAAGAGCGGCACGACGCCCGAAGCGCTGCACGGCGAGTTGAGCGCGGGACTCGTGCCGGGTGCGTTCCTCGTGCCGGATCTCTTCGTGTCGATTCAGCGAGCGCAGAAGAAAGGCGTCTCGTACATCTTCACCGACCGGTCCAGGTAACGCGCGTCGGGGTCAGAGCCGGATGTCATCCGACCCTGACCCCTCAGGCCTCACTTTGGCCGATAGAAGAAGTACTCGGTCGTATAGGGGACGCGGGCTTCATCGCCAACGAAGGCGCCCGGAGTGCTCGGCGCGACGCCGCCGACGGTGTTCACCCGCTGGATGCGCGTCACGCCGTGAAAGACGCCCGGGCCCTTGCCCTCATCAGGGACCGCCGCGAGCAGCAGCCAGGCGGCCGCGTTAGGGTCCGCCGTGCACCGGTCGAGCACCGATCCGACCACTCTGCTGCCGCTCCTGGTCTCCCACGTCGGCCCTTCGTAGTGCGTTCCGACGACGCTGTTCCCGGCGGCGTCCGAGGACAGGAGCGCGGCCGGTCCATACAAGCCCCAGCTCGTTCCGGTCCACCGGTAGATCTGCACGCCCTTCGCATACACGTGGTAGGCCAGCTTGGTGTCGGCCGGCGCCGCGAGCTTCGAGCAGTTGCCAAGGTCCGGTGCTCGGGCGGCAGAGACCGAGGGCGGTGTCAGTGAGCGGTCCAAACCAACCGGGGCGTCATCGCCGCACGCGGCCAGGAGCGCCGCGGCCGCGATGACGAGCGACCGTACCACCCAGTGCGTCGCAGTCGTTTTCATGGTGTTTTCCTCGTAGGCGGCGGGGCGCCGCTCGTGATTTCGTCGCAGGGGTCAATGCTTCATTTCCCATAGGCGCAAAAGCCCCGTGAGACGTGCCACCCTGCCCTCGAGCAGAGGGAACGGGGTACCCAGCCGACGCTGCCCGATGCAGCTTAACGCTCGCGCTCGTGCTCGTGCCGCCGTTCGTCCTCACCGCCCTCTGACGGCGGGCCCGTCGGCGGGGGGTGATCCCCGACCGGTTCGTCCGCGACCGCCTGAACAGCGCGCATCGCTACTCGCCAAGCGTAGCGTGGCGGGTGTAGCATTTGGCCGATGAGACCGAAAGAACTCACGATCCGAGGCCTGATCCTCGGCGCGCTCCTCACGACCGTCTTCACGGCCGCCAACGTCTACCTCGGCCTCCGGGTCGGGCTCACGTTCGCCTCATCGATCCCCGCTGCGGTGATCTCGATGGCGATACTGAGCGCCGTGAAGGACTCGTCGATCCTCGAGAACAACATCGTCCAGACCGTCGCGTCGGCGGCCGGCACGCTCTCGGCGATCATTTTCGTGCTGCCGGGACTCGTGATCGTTGGGTGGTGGATCGGATTCCCGTTCTGGCAGTCGTTCCTCATCTGCGTGAGCGGCGGCGTGCTCGGCGTGCTGTTCACGATTCCGCTGCGGCGGGCGCTCGTGACGAACTCCGACCTTCCCTACCCCGAAGGTGTCGCCGCCGCGGAAGTGCTGAAGGTCGGATCGGGCACGCGTGGCGAGACGAAGGACGAGACGGGCGAAGCGCGCGAAGGGCTCACCGCCGTGGTCCTTGGTTCCGTTGCGTCGGCCGGACTCGCGATCCTGACGGCAACGCGGATCGCGGCCGCCGAGCTCACCGGGTTCATCCGCCTCGGCGGGGGCGCGTCGACCGGATACAACATCGCCTGGTCGCTCGCGCTCCTCGGAGCGGGGCATCTCGTCGGGCTTTCGGTTGGCATGGCGATGCTGGTGGGCCAGATCATCTCGTGGGTCATCGCGGTGCCCATCCTCACGTCGATGCTGCCTGCCGCCGCGGGCGAAGACCTCGCCACGCATACGATGCGGATCTGGCGTACACAGGTCCGCTTCATCGGCGCCGGCGCGATCGGCATCGCGGCCATCTACACGCTCGCGCGACTCGCGAAGCCCGTCGTCGGTGGACTCGCGAGCACGCTCGCCGCGTCTCGCGCCGTCGCCACGTCGGACGAGCGCGATCGCGACATGTCCCCGGGCTGGATCCTCGGGCTCACGGCGCTGTGTCTCGTGATCGCCGGGTACCTCGCGTACACGTTCGCCCTGTCGACACCGCTCGCCGGCAGCGCCGTCAGCCTCACGCTGATCGCCGTGCCGTTCGTCCTGATCGTCGGCTTCCTGATCGCTGGCGTCTGCGGCTACATGGCGGGACTCATCGGCGCGTCGAACAGCCCGATCTCGGGGGTCGGCATCCTCTCCATCGTGCTGTTCGCGTCGGTGCTCGTTATCGCGGTGTCGCCCACCGAGGCGACGCGGCCTGCGCTCGTAGCGTTCGCGCTGTTCGTCGTCGCGATCATCTTCGCGTGCGCGACGATCTCGAACGACAACCTGCAGGACCTCAAGACCGGACAGCTCGTGGGCGCGTCACCGAGGCGCCAGCAGATCGCGCTCATCGTCGGCGTCGCGGCCGGCGCGGCGGTGATTCCGTCGGTGCTCAACCTGCTCGCGAAGGCGTACGGATTCGCGGGGGCGGCGAACGTGGGTGTCGTCGCGCCGAATCCGCTGCCAGCGCCGCAAGCAACACTCATCTCGGCGCTCGCTCAGGGTGTGATCGGCGGGAGCCTCGAGTGGACCATGATCGGCATCGGCGCGCTCGTCGGAGTCGGCCTCATCCTGGTCGACGCGATGCTTGCTTCGATGAAGAAGCTGCGCATTCCGCCGCTGGCGGTTGGCATCGGCATCTACCTGCCGATGTCGGCGACATTCGCCGTGATCATCGGTGCCGTGATCTCGCACTGGTACGACAAGCGCGCGAAGACGATGCCGAATCCGGAACGAGCCGATCGTCTGGGTACGCTGGTAGCGTCCGGATTGATCGTCGGTGAAAGCATCTGGGGTGTGATCAACGCCGGCCTGATCGTGGGCTTGTCGAGCGACGCCCCCATCGGGATCGTCGGCGGCGACTTCGCGCCGGCGACCATCCTCGGGCTGGTCGGGTTCGTCGGCCTGATCATCTGGCTGTACGGCTGGATGCTGCGCCGATCCCGCGCCGTCCGGTGACGGCCTACAGAGGGTCATCCTGAGCGCAGCGAAGGATCGTCGTCGTCCCGAAAGAGCGATGTCATCCTGAGCGCAGCGGAGCGCAGCGAAGGATCTTCGTCATCCCGGCCGAGCGATGTCATCCTGAGCGCAGCGAAGGATCGGCGGATTCAACCGGTGAATGCAACAGGCACTAGCCTTTGTCACACACCGGGAGGAATCGATGCAGCAGCGACGACGGCGGCGGCGATTGACCGACGCGCAGAAACACGACCTGTGGGTGCGGTGGCTGAAGGGCGAGTTGCTCGCCTCGATTGCGGCGGCGTTGCAGGTGTCCGCGAGCGGGGTGTGGGGGGAGATTGACCGGCGGGGGGGCGTGCCGCCACTCCCGCCGCGCCGGCCGGCGCGGGCCTTGTCGGTCGTCGAACGCGAGGTCATCGCACGCGGGGTGGCGGCCGGCACCTCGCTCCGCGCGCTGGCGTCTACGTTAGGCCGTGCGCCGTCGACGATCAGTCGCGAGATTGCGCGCAACGGGACCCGCACCGGCACGGCCCGGTCTTACCAGGCCACGACCGCGGAGCAGCGGGCGCGGCGGGCGGCGCGGCGGCCGAAGGCGTGTCGCCTCGCGACCTCCCGTCCGCTGCGCCGGCTGGTGGCGACGAAGCTGCGCGCGGCGTGGTCGCCGGCGCAGATTGCCGGGTGGTTGCGACGCCGCTACCCGGAGGATCGCGCGATGCAGGTGTCGGCGGAGACGATTTATCGCAGCCTGTACGTCCAAGCCCGGGGCGTGCTGCGGAAGGAGTTAGCGGCGCATCTGCGGCAGGGCCGCTCGGTGCGCCGCGTGCAGGGGCGCGCCAAGCCGGGCGGCCGATCGCACATCGTGGACGCGATCTCGATCCGTGACCGGCCGCCGACGAGCGCCGATCGCGCGATCCCGGGGCACTGGGAAGGCGACCTCCTGGTGGGGAGTGGCCCGAGCTACATCGCGACGTTGGTCGAGCGGAGCTCGCGCTTCGTGGTGTTGGTGAAAGTGCCAGGGAAGGACAGCGCCGCCGTGGTGCAGGCGTTGATCAAGCGCGTGCGGCGACTGCCGGCGGGCGTGATGGCGTCGTTGACGTGGGATCGGGGGATGGAGCTGGCGCAGCATCGCGCGTTCACGGTCGCGACCGACGTCGCCGTGTACTTCTGCGATCCGTCCAGTCCCTGGCAGCGCGGGACGAACGAGAACACGAACGGGCTGCTGCGCCAGTATTTCCCGAAAGGCACCGACGTCTCGCACTACACCCAACGCGCGCTCGATCGGATCGCGCTGCAACTCAACACGCGCCCACGGCAGACGCTCGGCTTTCAAACGCCAGGTGAAGTGCTCTCCGCGTATGTTGCGTCGACCGGTTGAATCCGCCTCTTC
>Ga0075420_100002324_pt1 | contig 16415 bp, 14 predicted proteins | sample SoiMetdeltSBSDD4_FD_75296 | JGI IMG/M metagenome (GOLD analysis project Ga0075420, IMG submission 75296) | Bulk soil microbial communities from a Populus tree surrounding site in Tennessee, USA - Soil MetaG P. deltoides SBSDD4 | ecosystem: Environmental > Terrestrial > Soil > Tree plantation... | reverse complement strand
TACCGCGTTCCGGCGGTCGATTACCGCATCAAGGGCGTGCTGACCAATACGATGGCGACCGGCGCGTACCGCGGCGCCGGCCGGCCCGAGGGCAACTACCTGATCGAGCGGCTGCTTGAGAAGGCGGCGCGCGAGATGCGCATCGACCGCGTGGAGCTGCGCCGGCGCAACCTGCTCGGACCCGAGGAGCTGCCGTACAAGACGCACGTCGGCGAGACCTACGACAGCGGCGAGTTCGAGCGCATGCTGCAAGGCGCGCTGGCGGCGGCGGATTGGGCCGGGTTCCCTGGACGCAGGGAACGCTCTTCCAGAGCAGGCAAGCTCCGCGGCCGCGGCATGTCGGTCTACCTGGAATGGACCGGCGCGTTACCCACGGAGACGGTGGACATCGAGATCGACGCAGAGGGGACGGTGACGGTTTTCTCCGGCACGCAGGCGATGGGGCAGGGCCTCGAGACCACGTATACGCAGCTGGTCGAGGAGTTGCTCGGTGTGTCGGTGGCGAAGATCAACATCGTGCAAGGCGACACCGACCGGGCGAACGGCGTGGGGAGCGTGGGCTCGCGCTCGGCGTTCGTCGGCGGCTCCGCCGTCGTGGCTGCAGGCCGCAAGGCTGTTCTCCAACTAAGGCAGCTGGCAGCCGAGGCGCTGGAGGCCGCGCCTGGCGATCTCGAGCTCGGGGAGGGCCGCCTGCGTATCTCCGGCACGGACCGCTCGGTCTCCTTCGCCGAGCTGGCCGCGCGGCAGCCCACCCGGGTGATCCGGGTATCCGATACGCAAACGCCTTCGACGCCGTCGTGGCCGAACGGCGCGCAGGTGGCCGAAGTCGAGGTCGATCGCGAGACGGGCGAGGTCGCGCTCGCGGCGCTCACGAGCTGCGACGACATCGGGCGCATCATCAACCACGCGATCGTCGAGGGTCAGATCCACGGCGGCATGGCGCAGGGCGCGGGCCAGGCGCTGTGGGAGCAAGTGCGCTACGACGCCGAAAGCGGGCAGCTCGTGTCGGGCTCGCTCATGGACTATTGCGTACCGCGCGCCGATCAATTGCCGCCACTCCAGGCACGCTTCGATGAAAGTGTGCCCTGCAAGACCAACCTGCTGGGCGTGAAAGGGTGCGGCGAGCTCGGCACCATCGGCGCTGTTCCAGCGGTAGTGCACGCGGTGCTCGATGCGCTCGACGTACCGCACCTCGAGATGCCGCTGACCCCGGAAAAGGTCTGGCGCGCGTTGCGCGGTGACAGCGAATAGCCGCAATCGCACGTTCCACCACGCGGTCCTCGCATCGCTGGCGCTGCACGCGCTGCTGCTCTTCGCCTTCCCGGACCTCATCGACACCGCGCGCCGCGCGGCGAGCATCCCGCCGCAGATCATCGCGCGCCTGATGGAGCCCGAGCCCGTGGCGCCGGCGCCCGCTCCTGCGCCAGCGCAGAAAGAGGTCCAAAGCGAGCCGCCGCCTGCGCCCAAGAAAGCGCCAAAGCCGCCGCCCCGCGTCGAAACCACGCCCGCGCCGGTCGTTCCGGCCCCAGTCGCCGAGCCTGCGCCCGCGCCGCCGGCTCCCGCGCCGCCGGTCGCGGCGGTCGAACCGCAGCCCGCTCCGGCGGCTCCTTCCGCGCAATCGCCGGCCCCACCTGCGCCGCAGTCACCCGCGCAGGCGCCGGAGGCGCTGTCACGCGATCAGTACCGAGTGCAGCTGATCGATGAGGCGCGGCGCCACAAGCGCTATCCACCGCTCGCGCGCGAGAACAACTGGCAGGGCGACGTGCGGGTCGCGGTGGCCATCGCGGCGAACGGCCGGCCGACGGTGACGCTCAGGGGCAGCTCCGGCTACGAGGTGCTCGACCGCCAGGCGCTGGAGATGTTCACGCAGGCGGCGCGCGCGGTGCCGATTCCGCCGGCGCTGCGCGGCAAGGAATTCGCGCTGGAAGTTCGCGCCGTATACGGCCTGGAAGACTAGTTTGCGGGACGAAAAGCGACTACGTGATCGACGTCCAGCCGGATGCCGATCTTCTCGCCGAGCGCGTGATTGTGATGGCTCGGCACCAGCGCGAGCACCTTGCGCCCGCTCTCGAGGCGCAAGGTATAGAGGATCTCGGCGCCGCGGAATGCCTTGTGCAGCACCTCGGCACGCGTCGGCGCGGCGTCGTCATGCACGACGTCGTCCGGACGCAGCAGCACCTCGACCTCGCCATTGCCTTGCGATTCTCCCTGGAGAATTCCAAGCTCGATCTCGAGCTTGCCGGCAGGTAATGCTCTGGCGGGCAGAAATACCCCCTGGCCGACGAAGTCGGCGACGAAGCGGTTGGCCGGGCGGTGATAGAGGTTGTAGGGGCTGTCCCATTGCTGCAGGCGGCCGTCGTGCAGGACGCCGATCTCGTCGGCCATCGCGAAAGCTTCCTGCTGGTCGTGGGTCACCAGCACGGCGGTGGCGCCGCTCGCCTTGATGATGTCGCGCACCTCGAGCGAGAGCCGCTCGCGCAGGTCGATGTCGAGGTTCGAGAATGGCTCGTCGAGGAGCAGCAGCTCCGGGCGCGGCGCGAGCGCGCGCGCGAGCGCGACGCGCTGCTGCTGGCCGCCGGAGGTCTCGTGCGGGTACTTGTCGAGCGCCGCGGCGAGGCCCACGAGATCGGCGAGCGCGCGTACCCGCGCCGTGCGCTCGGCTTGAGGCAGCGCGTGCAGGCCGAAGGCGATGTTGTCGGCTACGGAGAGGTGCGGGAATAGCGCGTAGTCCTGGAACACCATGCCGATCCGGCGACGCTCGGGCGGCACCATCACGCCACGGCCGGAGACGGCTCGGCCGGCCAGGAGGATTTCACCTTCCTGCGCCGCTTCGAACCCCGCTATGCAGCGCAGCACCGTGGTCTTGCCGCCTCCGCTCGGTCCGAGCAGGCAACCGATCGCGCCGCGCGCAAGCGAGAACGTAAGCCCGACCACGACCTCGTGGTTGCCGTAGGCATGACGCAGGTTGCGGACCTCAAGCAGCACGGACCCATTATAGTAATAGTTCTCATTCTTCTTAAAATCGCAGGCCGTTGAATTACAAGAATTTAGGTTTTCTCGGAGCCATCGCCCTGTCGATCGCCGCGCTGCTCGCGCTGCCGGTCGTTTCGGTGGTGATGAGCTTTTTCGTCGGCACGGGTGACACATGGGCGCACCTCTTCGCTACCGCGCTGCCGCGCTACGTAGGGAACACGTCGCTGTTGCTCGCGCTCGTCACGTGCGGGGTCGTGTCCATCGGCGTGGTGAGCGCGTGGCTCGTCACGGCATACCGGTTCCCGGGACGCGATCTGCTCGAGTGGGCACTGCTGCTGCCGCTGGCGATGCCGGCTTACGTGATGGCTTACGCCTACACCGACTGGCTGCAATTCACGGGCAGCGTGCAGACGATGCTGCGCCAGGTGACCGGTTGGCAGGCGCGCGAGTACTGGTTTCCGGAGGTGCGCTCACTCCCCGGCGCGGCGGTGATGCTCTCGTGCGCGCTCTACCCCTACGTCTACATCGTCGCGCGCACGGCGTTCCACGACCTGTCGCGCAGCGCGATCGAAGCCGGGCGGCTCGCGGGATACGGCGCGCTCGGCGCGTTCTTCCGCGTCGCGGTGCCGCTCGCGCGGCCGGCGATCGCCGCGGGCACCGCGCTCGCGCTGATGGAAACGCTCGCGGATTTCGGCACGGTTTCGTATTTCGGCCTCGAGGTGTTCACCACCGGCATCTTCAAGGCCTGGCTCTCCATGGGCGACAGCTTGGCAGCGGCCCAGCTCTCGGCGTGCCTACTGGCGTTCGTCGTGCTGCTACTCTCGCTTGAGCGCGTGAACCGCGGCCGCGCTGCCTACCACGGCCCGGCGCCGCGCCGCGCGCGCGCGCATCGGCTGCACGGCGGCATGGCGGCGCTCGCTCTGATCGCCTGCGCCGCGCCCGTGCTTTTCGGCTTTGCGCTTCCTGCGCTGCTCCTTGGCCGGCTGGCGTGGGATGAGGCCGTTTCCGCGGCGCGCCTGGGCATGCTGATGGCGAACAGTTTCAGTATCGCCGCGCTTACCGCGCTCATCGCCGTCGCTGCCGCGCTCGTGCTGGCCTACGCCGCGCGGCTCACGCGCAGCCCGCTGGTGGGAATGGCAAACCGCGTCGCCGGCCTCGGCTATGCCGTGCCCGGCGCGGTCATCGCGGTGGGCGTGCTGGTGCCGCTCGGACGGCTGGACAACGCGCTCGCCGGCTGGCTCGAGCAAGGCTTCGGCATGAAACCCGGTCTGCTGCTGACCGGCACGGTTGCTGCGCTGATCTACGCCTACCTCGTGCGGCTGCTCGCGGTGTCGCTGCAGACCACGAACGCCGGGCTCGCGAAGATCACGCCGAGCATGGACGACGCGGCGCGCTCGCTCGGCGCCACCCCGGGCGCGGCTCTCGCGCGCGTGCACGTGCCGCTGCTCGCGCCGAGCCTGGCCACCGCGGCGCTGCTGGTATTCGTCGATGTGCTGAAGGAGCTGCCGGCCACTTTCGCGCTGCGGCCGTTCAACTTCGATACGCTCGCGGTCGAGGCCTACAACCTCGCGAAGGACGAGCGTCTGGCGGAAGCCGCAGCCCCGTCGCTCGCGATCGTAGCGGCGGGGCTGCTGCCGGTGATCTACGTCTCCAAGCGCTACTTCCAGGCCACGCGGTCGTAGATCCTCTGCGAGCCGGGCTGGTTCTTGCCCAGCACCGCGACGTTCAGGTTGTCGCGCTTGAAGTCGCCGAGCGCGTTGAGCACCGGGTTGTCGACCTTGACGCTGCGCACCACCGGCCATTCGTTGTTGCCGTCGGCGAAATAGCGCTGCGCTTCGTCGCTCGCCAGGTACTCGAGAAACTTCACCGCGTTTTCGCGGTGCGGCGCGTGCTTGAGCACGCCGGCGCCTGAGATGTTGACGTGCGTGCCCCAGCTCGCCTGGTTCGGCAGTACGATGCCAAGGCGCTCGGCCGCCTGCTTCTCGTCGGGCTTTTGCGAGCGGGCGAGCCGCGCGTAGTAGTACTGGTTCGAGACCGTGACGTCGCACTGGCCGGCGGCCACCGCCTTCAGCTGGTCGGTGTCCCCGCCCTTCGGTTCCTGCGCGAGGTTCGCGCGCACGCCTTGCGCCCAAGCTTCGGCGCGCGCCTCGCCCAAATGGTCGATGAGCGCGCCCATAAGGGAGAGGTTGTAGACGTTGGTCGAGGAGCGCATGCAGACACGGCCTTTCCACTTCGGATCGGCGAGGTCTTCGTAGGCCTTGATCTCATTCGGCTGCACCTTCGCCTTGTTGTAGGCGATGACCCGCGCGCGGCTGGAGAAGCCGAACCAGTGGCCGGCCGGCTCGCGCAGGCTCTCGGGGATGCGCGCCTCGAGCGTCTTGGATTTCACCGGCTGGAAAAGCCCCAGCTGCTCGGCGCGCCAAAGGCGGCCGGCGTCGACGGTGATCATCACGTCCGCTGGGCTGCGCGGACCCTCGTTGCGGATGCGCTCGATGATCGCGTCTTCGCCCGCTTCGATGCGGTTGATCTTGATTCCGGTCGCCTTAGTGAAGCCGGCGTACAGCGCCTCGTCGGTCTGGTAATGACGACCGGAGTAAACGTTAACTACGTTTTCTTGACCCCAAGCCAAGGCCGCCACCGCCAACCCGGCGAGCGCGAAGGCGAGTTTTTTTGCTGACAAAACAAGCATGTTGATCCCTAGGAGAATGGTGCCTAAATGATAAGAGCTCTCATTGATTGCGTCAATGAGAATAACTATCATCTGCTCTAGGGAGTGACGCTAGAAGCTCGGTGGATCCAGGCGCCGTGCGCCATTGAAGCGCACCCGCCAGTAGGCGGTCTCGGAACTTTCGATGCGAACGTAGCCGCCCGGCCGTGGCGCATGCAGGAAGCGCCCGTCGCCGAGGTAGATGCCGACGTGCGAGAAAGGCCGGTTCCGCGTGTTGTAGAACACCAAGTCTCCCGGTTCGAGCTCCTTCGCCTGGACCGCTTTGCCCACCTTGCGCAGGGCGCCGGTACGCGGCGGCAGGAGCACCCCCCAGGCGCGTTCGAATACATGCGCGACGAGCCCGCTGCAATCGAAGCCGGTCTCTGGAGAGCGGCCGTCGTACCGGTACTGCACGCCTATAGCCTGCAGCGCGTGCGCAAGGGGCCGGTCGCGATCGGTAGTCGCGCCGTCGTTCATGGCCCGCGCGTCGAAGCAGGCAAGACAGGCAAGCGCAAGAACCGCGTGTCTCATAATGGGCAGGTGCACGCTGCGAAGGATCGCGCGTTCATGGAAAGGAATGAATCGCTTGAACCTGGTCCGGCTGGTAGCTGCTACGGCCTTCTCCTCTCTTGCCGGCGTAACATTCGCCCAGCAAGCCTTGGAAATCATTCCGCTGCGCCACCGCACGGTCGAGCAGGTGTTGCCCGCGCTACAGCCGCTGGTCGAGCCGGGCGCAACGCTGAGCGGCAGCCGCGGCCAGTTGTTCCTGCGCGCGAGCTCATCGAACGTCGCCGAGATCAAGCGCGCCCTGGAAGCCATCGATCGTCCCTCGCGCCGGTTGCAGATCCTGGTCCGGCTCGACGATGCCGAGGAGCGTGAACGGCGCGCTCTGGGCGCGAGCGGCACCATCAGCAACCGCGGCTCCCGCATCGACATCACGGCGGCGGATTCGCGCAGCGCCGGGGCCGAGCGCGTCGACCAGCGCGTTCAGGTCCTGGAGGGAAGCCGGGCGACAATCTTTACGGGAGCCTCTCAGCCGGCGCGGGTGCAAGGCGAGACCTTCATCCAGGAGGCGGCATCCGGCTTCGAGCTGGTGCCGAGGCTTGCCGGCGGGCAGGTAATCATGGAGATCTACCAGCAACGGGAGACGCTCGGTGCGAGCGGCAGCGTGCAAGGCCAGCGGCTCGCCACTACCGTCACCGCCCGGCTCGGTGAATGGACCGAGATCGGCGGCGGCAGCGCGGATAGCGCGCGCGACGAGCGCGGCATCGCGGCGGCAAGCCGTGCGCGCGCAAGCGCATCCCGTCGCGTCTGGGTAAAGGTCGAGGAGCTGCCCTGAGCGCTGCGCTCGAGCGCGCCTTCGCCGCCGGCGGCGCGCTGGCGTCGGCGGTCAAGGGATTCAAGCTTCGCCCGCAGCAGGTCGAAATGGCGCGCGCCATCCAGCAGGCCATGGAGCGCACCGGCGTCCTGGTCGCGGAGGCCGGCACCGGCACCGGCAAGACCTTCGCCTACCTCGTGCCTGCGCTGCTCGCGGGCGGCAAGGTGATCGTCTCTACCGGGACCAAGACGCTGCAGGACCAGCTTTTCGACCGCGACCTGCCCGCGGTGCGCGCCGCGCTCGCCACCGGCGCGAGCATCGCGCTCCTCAAGGGCCGCACCAACTACGTGTGCCTCTACCGGCTGCGCCGCGCGGCAGAGGCGGGGGTGCCGTCCGCGGATGAAGCGGGCCAGTTACGGCGTATCCAGCGCTTCGCGGCGATCTCGGCGACCGGCGATCGCGCTGACCTCGCTGACCTGCCCGAGGACGCGCCGGTATGGGCGCACGCGACGTCCACGCGCGACAACTGCCTTGGGCAGGGCTGCCCCGACTACGGCGATTGCTTCGTAATGCGCGCGCGCCGCAACGCCCTCGCTGCCGATGTGGTGGTGATCAACCACCATCTCTTCTTCGCCGACGTGGTACTGCGCGACGAAGGCATCTCCGAGCTCTTGCCCGCGTGCAATACGGTGGTGTTCGACGAGGCGCACCAGCTGCCCGAGACCGCGCGCCTCTTCTTCGGTGAGAGCGTTTCGAGCGCGCAGATCGTCGATCTCGCGCGCGACGCGCGCGCCGAGCTGCGCAGCGCGGGAGGCGCCTCGGCCGAGCTCGAGGCGCTCGCCAACCGCCTGGACAAGGCGGCGCGCAACCTGCGCCTCGCCTTCGGCGAAGGCGCGACGCGCATGGCGTGGAACCAGGCGCTGCGGCAGGCGGGTTTCGCCGACGCGCTGCAGGCGCTGCAAAGCGCGCTAAAAACGCTGCGCGGGCCGCTCGAGGCGCAGGCAGAGCGCTCGGAGGGGCTCGAGTCCTGCGCGCGCCGCGCGGGCGCGGCGCTCACCACGCTCGTGCGCATGCGCGAAACCGAGCCGCTCGAGGAAGTGCGCTGGGTGGAGGTTTTCGCGCATACCGTGCGCTTGAATGCCACGCCGCTGTCGTCGGCCGAGCTCTTCAGCCGGCAGATGGACGACCATCCGCGCGCCTGGATATTCACCTCGGCCACCCTCGCGGTCGGCGAGGACTTCGGCCACTTCACGCGCGAGCTTGGCCTGCCGCAGGCGGCGACGGCGCGCTGGGCGAGCCCGTTCGACTTCGCGCGCCAGGCGGTGCTCTATCTGCCGAAGGGCCTGCCCGGCGACCCGAACGAGCCGGCGTTCACCGATGCGGTGATCGACGCCGCGCTGCCCGTGCTCGAGGCGAGCGGCGGGCGCGCGTTCCTGCTCTTCACCACGCTGCGCGCGCTGCGTCGCGCCCACGAGCGGCTGCGCGACCGGCTGCGCTATCCGCTCCTCGTGCAGGGCACCGGCTCGCGCAGTGAGCTGCTCGCCCGCTTTCGCGCGCTCGGCAATGCGGTGCTGCTCGGCGCGCAGTCGTTTTGGGAGGGCGTCGACGTGCGCGGCGACGCGCTTTCGCTGGTCGTCATCGACAAGCTGCCGTTCGCGCCGCCCGACGACCCGGTGCTCGCGGCGCGCATCGAGGCGGTGCGCGCGCGCAACGGCAACGCGTTTGCCGAGCTGCAGCTGCCGCAGGCGGTGCTCAGCCTCAAGCAGGGCGCGGGGCGGCTGATCCGCGACGAGACCGACCGGGGCGTGTTGATGCTCTGCGACCCGCGGCTCGCCTCCAAGGCTTACGGGCGGCAGATCCTCAAGAGCCTGCCGCCGATGCGGCTCACGCGGAATTTGTCCGAGGTGCAGAGCTTTTTTGCAACTCATCCGCAACATGAATCCGGATGATGTCCTCGAAGCTCGCGTCGGCGCGGAAGCCGAGCGCGAGCGCGCGTCTCGCATCGAAGTTGCGCGGCCAGCCCTCGACGATGCGCATGATCGTCGCGTCCGGCTCGCGCCGGATGAGGCGCGCCGCCTTTTCGCCCGCCACCTTGCGCAACGCCTCGATCTGCTCCCCCACGGTCGCGCTGACGCCGGGCATGCTCAGGTTACGGCGGTTGCCAAGCTGCGCCGTGTCGAGTTTTGCGGCATGAAGTAAGAAGCCAATCGCGGCGCGCGGCGAGGCGAACCAGTGCCGCACCGTTTCCGGCACCGGCAGCAGCGCTTCCTGCCCGGCGAGCGGCTCGCGGATGATGCCGGAGAAGAAGCCGGAGGCGGCCTTGTTCGGCTTGCCCGGCCGCACGCAAATGGTCGGCAGGCGGATACCGATGCCATCGAAGAAGCCGCGCCGGCTGTAGTCCGAGAGCAGCAGCTCGCCGATCGTCTTTTGCGTGCCGTAGCTCGTGAGCGGCGCGTTCAGGAACTCGTCGCCGATCGCCTCGGGAAACGGCGCGCCGAACACGGCGATGGACGAGGTAAAGACCACGCGAGGCTTGTAGCCGTCGCCGACCTTCCGGATCGCCTCGAACAACCGCCGCGTTCCGTCGAGGTTGATGCGATAACCCTTGTCGAAGTCCGCCTCGGCTTCGCCTGACACAATCGCCGCGAGGTGGAAAATCAGCTCTGGGCGCGAGGCGACCAGCTTTTCCGCCTCGCCGGGCGCCGAGAGATCGGACACGAAGCTCGCCCCGTCGAACGGGACCACGTCGTGCAGGAGCAGGTCTTCCCTAGAGAACTGCAACGAGAGCTTGCGACCGATCATTCCGGCCGCGCCGATGATCAGTGTCTTGCTCACCAGTCGGGATCCCATAGCCGCCACCAGGGCACATCCTTGCGGCTGGCACCGGGCTTGAAGTAGCGGCTTTCCGGGAAATTCGTGCGCATCACGCGATCGGCCGCGTCGCGCAGGTCGTTCATGCCCAGGCGGTCGTAGGCGAGCACCAGCACGAACACGGCTTCCTCGATCGCCGGCGCCTCCGGGTAATATTGGATCGCGTACTGCGCGCGGTTGGCGGCCGCGAGGTAGGCGCCGCGCTTCATGTAGTAGCGCGCGACATGCACCTCATGCGAGGCGAGCGCGTTGACGAGGTAGCGCATGCGCGCCGCCGCATCGGCCGCGTATTTCGAGTCGGGAAAGCGGGTCACCACTTCCTTGAAGGCGACGAACGACTCGCGGGTCGACTTCGGGTCGCGGTCGCTCATGTCGGGCGTGGCGAGGTGCGACAGCATGCCGTACTGGTCGTTGAAGTTGATGAGGCCCTTCAGATACCACGCATAGTCGGCGTTGCCGTGGTTGGGATACATCTTGATGAAGCGGTCGACCGCGGCGATCGCCGAAGCGCGCTCGCTGTCCTTCCAGTGCGCGTAGGCGATCTCGAGCTGCGCCTGCTGCGCGAAGCGGCCGTACGGATAGCGCGCCTCGAGCTTCTCCAGGTACTTGATGGCGCGCGGCCAGTCCCGGTTGCCCATCGCGTCCTTGGCCTCGCCGTACAGGCGCTGCGCCGACCACCCGGCGGTCTCGTCGTCGATGTCGGCGGCGCACGAGGCGACAATGAAGGCTGCGCCGAGCGCGAGCACTACAATTAGGAAGCGCATGCGGGAAAAAAATTATAACTGGGACGCAGCCTTCGGCGCGCCGATGGATGCCGACGTGCCGGCAGCGCTCGGCGGCCTGCGCCTCGACCAGGCGCTCGCGCGGGTGTTTCCGCAGTACTCGCGCAACCGGCTGCAGGCCTGGCTCAAGTCCGGCCACATCACGGTCGACGGCAAGCGCCTCGCGCCGAACCACGCGGTCGCGGGCGGCGAGCGCATCGCCTTGCGCCCGCCGCGCGTGCCCGACGCCGCCGCGCCGCAGGCGCAGCGCATGCCGCTCAAGGTGGTGCACGAGGACGCGGAGCTCATCGTCATCGACAAGCCCGCGGGGCTCGTGGTGCATCCCGGCGCCGGCCAGCCCGACCGCACGCTGCTCAATGCGCTGCTTGCGCACGCGCCGTCGCTCGGCGCGGTGCCGCGCGCCGGTATCGTGCATCGGCTCGACAAGGACACGAGCGGGCTGCTGGTCGTGGCGAAGACCGTATCGGCGCAGGCCGAGCTCGTGAAGCAGCTCGCCGAGCGCAGCATGCGGCGCGTCTATCTCGCGGTGGTGCAGGGCGATCCGCCGGCGAGCGGCACGATCGACGCGCCGGTCGGCCGCGACGTGCGCGCGCGCACGCGCATGGCAGTCACCCATCGCGGCAAGCCCGCGCTCACGCGCTACCGCGTGCTCGAGCGCTACGGGAGCGCCGCGCTCGTCGAATGTCGTCTCGAGACCGGGCGCACGCACCAGATCCGCGTGCACTTCCAGCACATCCGCCATCCGCTGGTTGGCGACGAAACCTATCGCCGCGGCACGCGCCGTGGCGTGAGCTTTCCGCGCCAGGCGCTGCACGCCGCGGAGCTCGCGCTGCGGCACCCGCGCAGCCGCGAGCTCGTGTCGTGGAAATCCCCCTTGCCGCGCGATCTAAAGCGCCTGGTCGAGAGCCTGCGTGATCAAGCCTGACTGGCAGGCGCCGGCGCGCGTGCGCGCGATCGTCACCACGCGCGAGCTCGGTGATCTCAAGCGCGAGGGGGTAAGGCGCGAGCTTCGCGCGCTCCTTCCCGCCGAGCCCGCGTGGCTCAAGCAGGTTCACGGCAGGCAAGTCATCGACCTCGACCGCAATGCACCGGGTGAGGGCGACGCCGCCGTGACGCGGACCACGGACCGGGTCTGCGTGGTGCAGATGGCCGATTGCATGCCGGTGCTTTTCGCCGACCAGGCCGGCACCACCGTCGCGGCGGCGCACGCCGGCTGGCGGGGACTCGCGGGCGGCGTGCTCGAAGCCACGATCGACGCGATGCGGGTTCCGCGCCGCGAGCTCGTCGCATGGCTCGGCCCGGCGATCGGGCCCCGAGTCTACGAGGTGGGAGAGGAAGTGCGCGATGCGTTTCGCGGCTACGAGGCGGCGTTCACGCCCACCCGGCCCGGGCACTGGCTGCTCGACTTGTACGCGGTGGCGCGCAGCAAGCTTTCCGGCTTGAAGGCGGTTGCCGGCGGCGGTTTCTGCACGTACTCGGAACCGGGACGATTCTTTTCCTTTCGTCGCGATCGCACCAGCGAACGCATGGGGGCGCTTATCTGGCTAGCGTAGAATCGAAGCCCGCATGACACTCGGCTGGATTCTCGTGGCCAGCGTAGCCGGCGGCACGCTGAGCGCGGGCCTTGCCGCGGCGACGCTGATGCTGCGCGCCACCTGGGTGCCGATGCTCGTGTCGTTCGCGATCGGCGCGCTGCTCGGCGCGGCCTTTCTCGAGATTATCCCGCACGCCTTCGAGTCCGGTGAGTCGCACCAGGTCGCATTCTCGATCCTGGGCGGCATCTTCGGCTTCTTCGTGCTGGAGAAGCTGCTCCTCTGGCGCCATTGCCATACGGAGCACTGCGAAGTCCACGACCCGCATCCGCAGCAAAGGGCTGCAAACGTTCACGACCACGGCCGCAGCGGCGCCCTGATCGTGGTCGGCGACACTGTGCACAACTTCGTCGATGGCGTGCTCATCGCCGCCGCCTTCCTGCAAAGCACCGAGCTCGGGGTAGTGACTGCGATCGCGATCATCGCGCACGAGATCCCGCAGGAGGTGGGCGACTTCCTGATCCTGCTGCATTCCGGCTATTCGCGGCTGCGCGCGCTCGCGATGAACCTGCTGTCTTCGCTCGCCACCGTGGTCGGCGGCGTGCTCGGCTATTACAGCCTGCAGCTCGTCGACGGGCTCGAGCCGGCGCTCCTCGGCGTGGTGGCGGCGAGCATGATCTACGTCGCGGTCGCCGACCTGATCCCGGGGCTGCACCGGCGGCCCGAGCTCAAGGACACCGCCGTCCAAGCCCTGCTTATCGCCCTCGGAATCGGGGCTATCGCCATGGTCCGTGCGGTGCTGCCGCACTAAGTAAAAAGGACTACTCCGTCAGTGGTTTAAGAACTATTTGACGGGGCGGGTTGTGCGTCGCAAAATCGCCCGGCGATGCAACCCGGCTCCCCAGATGCCCTGCTTGCGGCAATCGCGCAGTCGAGCAACGAGGTGACCCAGGGCTGGATGCGAGTCTTGGCGAGCGCCCCGGCCTCCGCCGCTGCGCTGCCGTGGAACAACTCGGCGCTGCAACGCAGCTACTTCGAGAAGCAGGCGCGGCTTTGGACCGCGCTCGCTTCGGGCAAGCGCGAAACGCTCGCCTCGCCCGAGCCCGGCGACCGGCGCTTCGCCGCGAAAGAGTGGCGCGACAACCCTTATTACGACTACCTGAAGCAGTCCTACCTGCTCGCCGCGCGCTACCTGGACGAGCTGGTGGACGCCGCCGAGCTCGACCCGCAGGCCAAGGCGCGGGCACGCTTCGCCGCGCGCCAGTGGATCGACGCGATGTGCCCCGCCAATTTCCCCGCCACCAATCCGGAGGCGCTGCGCCAGGCGCTCGACACCCGGGGTGAGAGCGTGGCGCGCGGGCTCGCCAATCTCCTCGGCGACGTGCAGAAGCAGCGCATCAGCCAGACGCAGGAATCGGCGTTCGAGGTCGGGCGCAACCTCGCCGTCACGCCCGGCGACGTGGTGTACGAGAACGACCTGATCCAGCTCATCCAGTACAAAGCGACCACTGCCGAAGTCGCGCGCCGCCCGCTGGTCATGATCCCGCCGTGCATCAACAAGTACTACATCCTCGACCTGCAGCCCGAGAACTCGTTCGTCGCGCACGCGGTGGGCGCAGGCAACACGGTGTTCATGGTCTCCTGGCGCAACGTCGAGCGCGAGCAAGGCCGCTACAGCTGGGACGATTACCTCGAGCTTGGCGTGTTTCAGGCGCTGCGCGTGGCGGCGGAGATTACGAAGAGCGAGCAGGTCAACGCGCTGGGTTTCTGCGTCGGAGGTACCTTGCTCGGCGCGGCATTGGCCGTTCTTTCGGCCAGGAAAGACCAGCGCGTGGTGAGTGCCACGTTCCTCGCCGCGATGCTCGATTTCTCGGAAACCGGGCAGATCGGCCTTTTCGTCGACGAGGCGAGCGTGGCGACGCGCGAAGCGACCATCGGCGCGGGCGGCATTCTGTCCGGACGCGACCTCGCGTTCGTGTTCTCGAGCCTGCGCGCGAACGACCTGATCTGGCCCTACGTAGTTAATAACTACCTGCTCGGCAGCGAGCCGGCGGCGTTCGACCTGCTCTACTGGAACGCGGACAGCACCAACCTTCCGGGGCCGATGTACTGCTACTACCTGCGCAACACCTACCTCGAGAACCGGCTGCGCGAGCCCGGTGCGCTGGTGAATTGCGGCGTGCCGGTCGACCTGAGAAGCGTGCGGCTGCCGATCTTCGTGCTCGCCACGCGCGAGGACCACATCGTGCCGTGGCGCTCGGCGTACCGGACCGTGAATTTGCTGGGCGGCAATGAAAAGCAGTTCGTGCTCGGCGCGAGCGGACACATCGCCGGCGTCATCAATCCCGCGGCGAAAAACCGCCGCAGCCATTGGGTTTCGGATGCTTATCCCGCCGAGCCCGAGGCATGGTTTTCCCGGGCCAGCGAGGTGCAGGGCAGCTGGTGGCCGCGGTGGTCGGAATGGCTGGCGAAGCACGCCGGCGGCCGGCGCAAGGCGCCTGCAAAGACCGGCGGCGCGAAGCACCAGCCGATCGAGCCCGCGCCCGGCCGCTACGTGAAGCACCGCATTCATTAGGAGGCAGTCATGGAAGAGATCTATATCGTCGGCGCAGCCCGCACCCCCATCGGCAAGTTCGGCGGCACGCTCGCCAGGACCCCGGCCGCGGACCTCGGCGCGCTCGTCATCCGCAAGGTGCTGGAGCGCGCGCGTGTGGCGCCCGACCAGGTGTCCGAAGTGATCATGGGCCAGGTGCTCGCCGCCGGCGTCGGGCAGAACCCGGCGCGCCAGGCGGCGATCAAGGCCGGGCTGCCGAACATGATCCCGGCGATGACCATCAACAAGGTGTGCGGCTCGGGACTCAAGGCGGCGATGCTCGGCGCGCAGTCGATCGCGCACGGCGACGCCGACATCGTAGTGGCCGGCGGGCAGGAGTCGATGAGCCTGTCGCCGCACGCGCTCATGGGCTCGCGCGACGGGTTCCGCATGGGCGACGCGAAGATGGTCGACACCATGATCGTCGACGGGCTGTGGGACGTCTACAACCAGTACCACATGGGCGTCACTGCCGAGAACGTGGCGAAGGAGTACGCGGTGACGCGCGAAGAGCAGGACGAGTTCGCGGTCAACAGCCAGCAAAAAACCGAGGCCGCGCAGAAGGCCGGCAGGTTCAAGGACGAAATCATCCCGGTGGAGATCGCCTCGCGCAAAGGGCCGGTGATGTTCGCCGACGACGAATACCCGCGCCACGGCGCGACGCTGGAGGCCATGAAGGGGCTCAAGCCGGCGTTCGACAAGAACGGCACCGTGACGGCCGGCAACGCGTCGGGCATCAACGACGGCGCCGCCGCGGTAGTTTTGTGTAGTTCAAAAAAAATGAAGGAACTGGGCCTGAAGCCGCTTGCGCGCATCAAGTCGTTCGCGTCGGCCGGCGTCGACCCGAAATACATGGGCATGGGCCCGGTGCCGGCGTCCAAGCGCACGCTTGCTCGAGCCGGCTGGGAGCCAAAGGACCTCGAGCTGATGGAGATCAACGAGGCCTTCGCCGCCCAGGCGATCGCGGTCAACCGCCAGATGGGCTGGGACACCGCCAAGGTCAACGTGAACGGCGGCGCGATCGCGCTCGGTCATCCGATCGGCGCGTCGGGTTGTCGCATTCTGGTGACGTTGCTGCACGAGATGCAGAAGCGCGATGCAAGGCGCGGCCTTGCGTCGCTGTGCATAGGCGGTGGGATGGGGGTTGCCTTAGCCGTTGAACGTTAGCAAAGGAAAATGAGAAAAATGGGCAAAGTGGAAGTCGTACAACAGCCGGAAACCTGGCGCGACGAGTCGCAGCCGATCGTGCAGCGCATCGCGTTCGTCTCCGGCGGCATGGGAGGAATCGGCACCGCGATCTGCCGGCGCCTGGGACGGGCGGGCCACACCGTGGTCGCCGGCTGCCTGCCGGGCTACGAGAAAAAGGCCGAATGGCTCGAGCACATGCGCAAGGATGGCTTTCGCGTGCACGCCGCTGAAGGCGACGTCGCGGAGTTCGAGTCGTGCGCCGAGATGTTCTACCACGTGCGCTCGGTGATCGGGCCGGTCGACATCCTGGTGAACAACGCCGGGATCACGCGCGACTCGGTGTTCAAGCGCATGACCGAGGCCGACTGGATGGCGGTGATCAACACCAACCTGAACAGCGTGTTCAACGTCACGCGCCAGGTGATCGACGGCATGAGCGAGCGCAGCTGGG
>Ga0075420_100002322_pt1 | contig 16428 bp, 16 predicted proteins | sample SoiMetdeltSBSDD4_FD_75296 | JGI IMG/M metagenome (GOLD analysis project Ga0075420, IMG submission 75296) | Bulk soil microbial communities from a Populus tree surrounding site in Tennessee, USA - Soil MetaG P. deltoides SBSDD4 | ecosystem: Environmental > Terrestrial > Soil > Tree plantation... | reverse complement strand
GATCCGACAAGGTCTTCCTCAATCCAACGATCGACCGAGCCTCGCCGCTCTCCTCGCCGACTTTTTCGACAGCATCGGTCATCTTTCCCCGTGCCTGGCGCCTCCCAGCCACGGCAGCTCTACCGCAGAATCATGCCCAAGTTGCTGCATTTGGCGAGATGTTCTGCGCTGCCAAAGAACTACCCTCGCGGTCGACATTCAGTGAGGGTCCTCGCTTAGTCATTCCACCGTGCGCGCATCCGCTCCAATGCCGAAACCGTGAGACAAAGGCGCCGGGCAGCTCCTTCAAGGCCGTGCTTGTCAACCATCCCCTCGACGTGAACCCGGCGCTCCTGAGAACGACGAAGGCGGCCGGTTCGCCGGCACGCGCGGCATCGATTGGCTCGGGTCGCGATCTTGCCCTTGGCCTCTTCGTACCACCACTGCTGAGCAGCGGCGGTCCATACCTCCTCCGTACCGCACTCAACACAAGTGAAGCGCTTATCTGCGTAGAAACGTGGACGCTGCCCCAGCGTACGGTCGTGAAGCAGCTTTGCCTGTTCGGCCCGTATCGCACCGCTGGGCATCCGGTCGGGTTCTCGCCACGGCTCGACGCTCATTCGCTTTGAAATGCGAGCATGTAAACGGCGGCGCGCCAAGATCTCCTCGCGGCCCTGTCGCCCGCTCTTCATAGTCATGCTCCGGCCAAGTCTTGCTGCATTCCAGGGTGTGCCGCTGCCCCGGTCTGGTCAAGTGCATAACCTGAGCCTATCTGTCGGTGGGGACGTATTGCTCGGCTGTGCATAGGAGGGGCCCATGGAATCGTTCCTGCTCCTGGTATTGGTTGTTGCCTGCCTGGCTGTGTACGACGGCCTCTGGGGCTCAGGTGCTCTGTTCATCGCGCTTCGGGCGGCTGCTCGATCCGTCCGCCGACGGCACCCTCGCATTGCGGACAAGCTGGGTTTGGGGGAGGATATTTGCGACACGCAGCGGCTAAATGATCCTGCTAGCGTCTTGATCGGTCGGATCGCGGTCGTCGAGCAAGCGATTGTAGCGGGGCGGGGACGTTTAGCGATTGATGGAACAACGTGGTCGGCGCAGGGGCCCGATCTGCCCGCTGGCACACGCGTGATGATCACTGCAACACAGGGGACTGTGCTTGTCGTTGAACCCGTCGCATAGCGCTAGCATTGATCCGTTGCTGCGCCGGAGAGGGGCGGACTGCCTCAAGTAGTGACGAAGGCTCTGTAATGGGGCTGGAGCGAAGGGGGCGGTATCGCTGGGGCCGGCCTGGCAGCCGAAGTTGTTGCACCGGCGAGATTTTCTGCCCTGACCAGTTTCTGCCGTTGCAGCTCGCGGGCGATGCCGCAGAAAGCAGACACCCGCGCTCGGAGCAGGAGCACACGTGCACTCCTATTCTCGTCTGCCGAGGCCGGACGCGCAGACGTCGGTGCGGCTTGCATCACACGCTTTGATCAATGATCTATCACTTCAGCGACCAATTCGGTAATCTGTTCCTATAGTGGAGGAGCAGACAGTCAGTTGCAGGTGTGGGGATGATGGAGGCCTGCAATGAAGAGGATTATTCTGTGTCTGGATAGTAGTGCGGAAGACGTCCCGGCTGGTTCGACACCCACCAACGTCGCGAAATTGCATCATGCCATTGCAAGCACAGACAGCAACGGCGTGCGGCAGGTCCCGCACTATATCGCGTGCGGTACCGCAGAACCCATTCGAACAGCGTACGCGTTGTTGGCTGCTGACTACGAGGCCGGTGACGAGATCTATTGTTTCGGGGCTTCGTATAGCGCGTTTCAGGCACGCGGATTAGCGGAGTTCATTGAGCTTTTTGGTGTCGCAAAGTCGATCGAGGCATTCGCTTTCGACGAAGCCTGGTCACTCTATCGCGCGGCTGCAAAAAAAAGCCTAGCGGAGGCCTCATTGGTCGAACTGCGCACCGCCGCCCATTACCCAGCTCGCATCAGATGCCTTGGCGTTTGGGATACCGTCAATTTGCCTAGTTCGGGCGGTCGCGCGTTTAAGCTGCGCGACACGCGCCCGCGGGACGCGATCGATATAGGCCTTCACGCCCTATCGATTGACGAGACGCGCGGAAGGTTGCGGCCGGTGCTGTGGACGATGCCGGCGGGTGAGATCCTATCGCAGCGTCGGCATATCGAGCAGGTTTGGTTCGCTGGCAGCCATGGCGACGTCGTGGGGGGCTTACGCGAGGGTACTCTCTCGGACGTAACGCTGCTGTGGATGGCAGAGCGCGTCGCGGCCACGACAGAATTGGCACTCGACATGGACGCACTGAAGGCGTCGACCAGATCCGATCCGCTCGGCCCGCAACACGCGCCGACCGCCGGCCTGGCCTTGCGATTGGCGCGCGCGTTTCCATTCATCCGCCTGGTGAAACAGGCGATAGCAGGTATCCCACCTCTTCGCAGGATGCTGTTTGGTGGGTTGCGCACGAGCAAGGTGCAGCACCGCCACATGACGATCAATGAAAGCATTCACGAAAGCGTTCTATTGCGTTTCGGCGAGAAGGTGATCGAGTTGCGAAGCGGACGTTCGCACATGATCGTGTACCAGCCGCGGATGCTCTCCGAGGTCATTCCCAAGGAGTACGAACCAGTCGCGCGGCCCGCATCACATAAGCTGCAGAGAATCAAAGTCTTTACCGTCCACGGCACTTTCGCGCACGACACTAGTTGGGACAGCTGGGACCCGAACAACGAGCAACGGTTCGTTAGTCGGCTGCGCCAGCACCTGCGTGAGCGCGGTGTGACTCTCGATGAGTTGGATCACACGCAATACAAATGGTCGGGAGGCAACAGCCACGATGAACGCCGTACTGCGGCGATCGGTCTGAAGAAGCTCATCGAGGCGAAACTACGAGAGACGTACGCCCAGCACGGCAAGGACTACTACGATGCTGTGTATATTGTTGGGCATAGTCACGGCGGAACAATTTCGCGACTGGCCATGAACTTATGGGAGAAACCACACGACTACTACGATCCTACCTTGGACGCGCATTTCGACGAGTTCAAGCACGACGACCAATGCCAATCGTGTAGACGCCCCTACAACGGCAAGGTTGGCCCCAACACAGTTCCACGTCCAACCGGAGTTATCACACTTGGCAGTCCGTTCGTTACCTTTGAGAAGCGGAAAGCAGGCCTCGTGGCCGCGCACATCGGTGCGTGGGCGTTCCGGGCTCTGTCGCTCGTTCCGGTGGCCGCACTGTACATTGCCTACAAATACGACGAGCTCGTCAGTTTTTTAGCAATGTTCATGCTGCCGGGCTGGTTGGGGCAAGCGATTCAACTGGCATTACCGATCGGGCTATATTGGCTAATCGCCAGCTACCTACCGCAGCTGCTGCTGGGCCCTGTCGAGCGACGTTTTGGCAAGGGTGGTGCCTTGGCCGCGGTGTCCAGTGCACTACAGGTCCTCAAATTCGCTTTCGTCGCCGGCCTCTGTGTTTACTACCTTGCGTATTGGTTCGGTGGCTGGGCGTTGGCGGCGCAATGGCTGCCATTCCTACGCAGCGAGACAGTGCTCAGCTGGGTGCGGTGGTCGGTCCCACTGATCGCTTTCTGGCTGCTGGCCGTCACGCTTCCGCGGTGGTTCCTCACGCGAATGCACCGCAAGGTGCTCGCTTTACAAGAAAAGCTACCCAAGAAGTACGACCCAAGCGAAGGGCGACCGGTCCCCTACCTGAGCTATCTCACGTTTGGGGACGAGGCTGGCATCCACTTGAAGATATTCGGCTTTATCACGTGGCTCATCCAGGCGAGCGCTCTAGCGGCGGTTTGTGCATTGGCTTTCGGGATCATTCTGACGGGCGTGGTCGTCGTTGAAACCTTCGTCTACTTGTTGGAAGGCAACAGCATCCTCAGTAGGTTTGGAGTTTCCGCCCTGAGTTCTGACCGCGCCGTCCAGGATCGTTTCATCGCGTTGATGGACTGCCTGACGTTCTTGCCGTCTGCGTGGTCCAACCTGTTCGGACAAACCCAGCAATACGATCTGGGCGCGCTCGAGAACCGCCACGATGTAGTGCGGTACATTCCGGGGGCACTGGTGGCAATGACGTTCCTGACAGTGCTAATCTTTGTTCCCATACAGCTGGTGCTCTACACCATCGCCTACGCGATCAACCTGAGCCTGCGAGGCTCGGGATTGGTGTTTGGTAGCGAAAAGCTGGCGTGGACCCTGGCGAACCGCATCAGCATTTCACCGCACGCCAACAGCAATTCCATGTTACGGCGGATATTCATCGCACCGGAGGCTTGGCGCCGCCGGGAACTCGCGCACGCGTACTACTATCAGAGCGACCGGGTGATTGCGGATGTGGCCAACTATATGGCCGATTGGACCAGGCACACTCCGTCGCGCCCCTGGCCGACCGGCTGGATTGCAAGCTCAGGTACTGGGCTAGTGGTCGCATTGTCTATGCTCAGTATTTTTTCGAATTCGGTTTCGATGGCCAAAGGGTTCGAGGCAACGTCTCGGAGCTTCTTCGGTGGCAATGGCACGGACCGACCGGCGACGCCACCGCAACCTGAAGCGCAACCGGCACCGCCAGAGCCAGAACCAGAGCCAGAGCCACCGCTCGTGGAAAGCGGCGATACTATTTGCAGGGGCCGCGACGTCACCGTCGACGTTCAAGTCGAGAAAGAGCCGGAGATCACCTACGAAGCGCGACTTGAAGCGGCAGCGAGGGACCCATGGACATCCGCAGTCACCGCCAAGTACGGCCCCTTGTGGGCAAGTTTTGAACTCGCCAAGGAACGCTCACCTTGGGCGTGTTCGTCGGCAGATTGCAAATACAGCGGGGTGCCATGCGCAAGACTGATGCTGCCGCCCGCCACCATCGCGCCGGATCGCGGTGCGACCCCAGCGCCGGAATCCACTGACGGCACTCGGCAACGATAGCATTCCGTCCGCACCTGCATGAAGCAGTGAACAACGCGATCCTTGATCGTTTTGTTTTGGTCGTCGAGTGACGAACCATCCTTGATTGTGCGATGCACACTTCACTTCCGAGTTGGGTCATGGGCTGCCGACCAGACCATGCGGTGTCCAGCCGAGTAGGTGAGGATGTTGCCGTCCTCACCCCTCACAGATCCGGATGTGCAGATTTCCCGCTTCCGGTTCTTCACGGGAGAGCTTCGCTCACGGTGGTGTAACGATGGACGATCCGGGCTGCCGGAAGCGGAAGTCGTTTGAGGAGGTCGTTGAAGCGGCTCCAGTGGAACCGACTCCCCCGATCCCGCCGCGACAACCATTTCTGCCAGATCCTCGCGACCTGATGGGCGTACCAGCGCAACCGTCGAAAGTTGCCCGTTATGCCGAAGTAGGCATAGTGGCCCCGCATCTTCGCGCTCAGATGGTAGTGCTGGTCGCGGATGGGCCGATGCCGGTTTCTCCGGCACCAGTCAGTGACCGTCGCCAGCGCTCGGGCGTAACGGTTCTTCGCCGTTACTTGCCACACCACGTTCTTGCCCCTCCGTGACTTGCCCCATACGTGGCAGAAGCCCAGAAAGATGAACGAGGTGCCATCCGTTTCGGGATGGTCTTTCCCACCTGTTCGGCCAATGCGGAAATCGACGAAACGCGTCTTGTCGGGATGAAGCGTGAGCCCATACCGCGCAAGCCGCTTGCCCAAAACGCTTAGGACCCGCTTGGCATCGTGGAAGTCCGCGAAAGCCATGACGGCATCGTCGGCGAAACGGGCGAGGGTACTTCTCCCCTTGAGACGTGGTCGCACCTCGGACTCAAACCATTCATCCAGCACGTGATGCAGGAAGATGTTCGAGAGGCAGGGTGAGATCACACCCCCTTGCGGGGAGCCTTCGGTCGCATGGCGCAGGAGACCATCTTCCAGGACCCCTGCTTTCAGCCACTTATCGATCATTCGTCGGATGACACCATCCGTGACTCGTCTGTCAAGAAAGTCGCGCAGATGGGAGTGCGGAATCGAATCGAAATATTTGACGATGTCGATATCCAGCACCCAACGCAGTCCTTGGCTCATGAAGGCCGTGTGCAATTGCTGTAGGGCCTGATGAGCCGAGCGACCCGGCCGGAAGCCGTACGAGCAGGGAAGGAAGTCCTGCTCATAGACCGCCTCCAACACCATGACGATCGCCCTCTGTGCCACCTTGTCTTCGAAGGTTGGAAGGCCGAGCGGCCGACGCGACCCGTCCGCCTTCGGAATGTATGCCCTCCGGACCGGCGGCGCTTGGTAGCGGCCGGACTTGATGCGACCCAAGAGGTCCAAGAGATTGGCCTCCAGGTTTGTCGCGTAGTCCGCCGCCGTCACGCCATCGATGCCAGGGGCACCATCCTTGCGGGTGAGACGGTAGGCCTCTTTCATCCACTCCAAATCGATGACGTGGTGCAGCGTGGATAATGCCACCCCTCGCTTCGACCTTGCCAGTTCAGCTATCCGTTGCCGTTTCGTGGACAGGTTCGTGAGACTCAAAGTCCTCTCCCATGTTTCCCGTCAACGGTCCTCTCCTCGTGACACCCCCCATCCCTCGGTCGGGTCCTGGCGAGTCCAGTTCCCCGATGTCACAGGTACTATGAGGGTGCTACGACTTCCCGCCCACGCATCCCCGGTCACTTATTTGCTTCGCTTCCGGGGCCCACGCTACCCTCCTCGGTTCGTTCTCACCGCTAGCGCTCCCAGAAGTGCGGAGGATGCTCTCTGGGCCAGGACCATTGTTCAGCCGGCGATCCAGTTTCCGGCGCACTCTCACGTGGACATGAGCGGGATCTCACAGGTTCCCAGGCGGTCCATCCTGTACCTTTGCCCCGGTCAATGACCCCGGCCGAACCGACGATCCCTCGCCTATGGCGGTTTCGTCAGTACTGCCCCTGCTCTGCCGAGAGCAAAGGCTTCAGCGTGACGTACATATCGAGGCTACCGCGGAGCTTCAGCACCTGCTGCCTACGCTTCACGAGCGGCGTTGCCACCGCCCATGCAAGGCTCGCTTCCGGCTGGCTGGCTGGCCTTTACCGGGAGGGAGTCGAACCCTCTGGATCGCGATGAAAGGTTTCAGATCACATGTCGTCCCCCTTTCCTGGATTTTTCCTGTCGCAACGGCAGACGCACCCCCGATTCCTGACGAAGCTGTTGCGCCGCAAAGACTTTCTCCCTTGGGCCATAAACGGCCCTGAGCAACTGCAAACAATTGCACACGCGGTGCTGCCCGCACAGCTTCGCCGGGATGTGACCGAGTTCAGTCCGCCCTGGATCCGCTGATTTCGTTCGGGTGGACCAGCTCTGTCCGTAGGCAAGGGGCGTTGTCTTGAGGGGCAATGTTCGAAATTCGCTCAAGGGGCCGCCGATCGACAAGCAATCTCAGGATGTCTGGTCGTGAATAGTGACCGGCAATATCGGCTACAGCCTTTGCCGCGAGCACCGCCTCCATCGAGCCCTCAGCGATGAGGATCGTCTCGCCCGAGGCCGGCCCGGCAATAACCTCACCTCTTGGATCGATTATGTAGCTGTCGCCCGTCTCTCCGAAACCCGAGAGTTCCCGATAGCGATCCGGCGTGTCGGCTCGGCGTCGCATGCCACCCACCGCGATCACATAGCAAGCCGCTTGCGAAGCAAACGCGCGAGACAGCAGGAGCTGACGCGGCCACAACGTCACTGGAGCCGGCGGTGCAGCCGACGGTTCGCGCCCAGGCCACGCCGCGACATGGATTTGCGTGCCCTGGGCAGCGAGCGCATAGCCGGGCAGCATGAGATTGTGTTCCCAGCAATTCAGCCCGCTGATGCGCCCATATGGTCTTTCGTGAACACGCAGGCCTTGCGCGTCGCCTTCGCCCCAAGCAGCCCTTTCGACGAAGGTTGGTTTGATCTTGCGATGCCGGCCGAGTATGCAACCATCGCGACCGATGAACAGCAGCGTGCAATAGACCGTGCCCTGGGTGGCCCGGTCGCGCTCGACAATCCCGATGACCACATCGACGCCGGCAGATTTAGCAGCTGCACAGAGCTTCTCGGTCGTTGGGCTTGGGATCTCGACTGCACTTGCGATATATTCAGCCAACGCCTTGAATGTCAGCGGCTGTGTCTGGGCATAGATGAAGAAGGGATAACCGGGCAGCCAGGTCTCGCCAAAGCCGGCTATGGTCGCGCCCATTGCCCCGGCCTCTTTGATTAGCGAACAGGCCTTCTCCGTAGACGCGTCGCGATCGAAGAAAACCGGCACGGCCTGGATGGCGGCAAGCCTGAACGAATTTTTCGCAGTCATGTCTCATCCCCTTGTGCGCCGGTCAAGGCCGTGGTGGCACTGTCAAAGCTGGTCTGACGCAAGACCTGTAGCGGATCGGTAAGGTCGAGTTGGATGAGATTGGGTCATGTGGTGGCCCCGGGTGATTGGGCGGGCGATTGTGCTTACACGTGGCCGCGTGGGTCGGTGCGCCAATCGGTGCCGTTCAACGAGAGGTATTCGATTTCGCCACGCGAGATGCCGATGTCCTTGAGGTCTCGGTCTGCCAGGCCCTGCAAGACCGCTCGCAATCTCGTGCGCTTGCGCCGCTCTTGAAACGCGTTCCAACGCCGCTTGAAGAAGTTGGAAACATGAGACGTCAGTTCGGCGATCTGTGCGAGCTCACTTGCCCTGTGGGTCGTGATCATTGCTGAATTACCCTGGTTCAATTTGATGTTTGCTCAGCTGAACGAGTACCCGTGGGGCTACGCCGGTCCGCCAAATTGCGTCGCCACGACACGAGAGCAGCGAAGATGTCGCGCACGACCTTCGCCCGCTCGGCGTGTGCGCGCCGCGCGACTTGCCGCTTCAAGAGCGCCCACTGATCGGGGGTGAGAGTGCGATAGTCCGGGATTGTCTGATCGGGCTCGTTAGGCACTTGCAGGTTGCTATCAAGGCCTCTGGCGGGGCTATCGATGTTGCTGATCATGGGTGTTCTCGCTGTCTCGGTTGGCCTTTCGAACGGCCCGACGCGGCCGATCTCCCCGAGGATGCGGCCCTGGCCCGTCTTGCGCTTTGAGAGGAGTTCGATTTTGCTTTGAGATACCTATGATTTTCGGGCTAGAAGTTCTGGCACTGTTGCCCTTGGAGTGAAGGTAAGTGTTCACGTTCGACGATTGCTCGATCGATTGCGACCGGCGCGAGTTGAGGCGAGGCGCGGATTTGATCGGCGTCGAGCCGCAGGTCTTTGATGTGTTGGTCTATCTGATCCGCAATCGGGATCGCGTGGTCAGCAGAGATGACTTGCTTGCGTCCGTTTGGCGTGGTCGGATTGTTTCGGAGTCCACGCTGTCCAGTCGCATCAATGCGGCCCGGACAGCGATCGGCGATAGCGGCGATCAGCAGCGGTTGATCCGCACCATCGCTCGCAAGGGGTTCCGTTTCGTTGGCGAGGTTCGAGAGGTCCCTGGTTCGCCGTCAGCAAGCGCGTCGGATGAGCAACCCGTGCCACGAAACATGAAGCTTCCCAGGTCGACTGACACCCCAGCACCTCGGCTGCCGGAGAAGCCGTCCATCGCAGTTCTTCCCTTCACGAATCTGAGTGGCGATCCGGAACAGGATTACTTCGCGGACGGCATGGTTGAGGAGATCGTCACCGCGTTATCACGCTTTTCGAACCTGTTCGTAATCGCGCGTAATTCCAGCTTCACCTACAGAGGTCGCGATGTCGACGCGAATCAGGTGGGGCGTGAACTGGGGGTGCGGTATCTGCTTGAAGGCAGTGTGCGCAGGGCCGGGAACCGGATACGCCTTGCTGGGCAACTCATCGACGTTGCCAAGGGCGTGCATCTTTGGGCGGAGCGCTTTGATGGCGCGCTGACTGACATTTTCGGTCTTCAGGATCAAATGACCACGAGTGTCGTCAGCGCGATCATACCCAAAATGTCGCAGGCCGAGTTGGAGCGCGCAAAGCATAAGCCAACCGAGAGCCTCGATGCGTATGACTACTATATGCGGGGCGTCGCGCTCACTTACTATGACACAAAGGACGCCTTTAGCGACGCACGGCAGCATTTTCTCAAGGCGATGGCTCTCGACCCGCACTACGCCTTGGCCCATGCGGCGGTGGCGTCGTGCTTTGAAGCTCGGATGAGAAACGGGTGGATGTCCGATCGCCTGGCCGAGATTGAGGAGGCGAAAAAGTTGGCTCGCCAAGCGGCGGAGTTGGGCAGGGATGACGCGCTTGCTCTCGCAGTGGCCGGGTTCGTGCTTGCCCGCGTCGCAGGTGATCTCGACGACGCACCTGGATTCATTGACAAAGCTCTTGCACTCAATGCGAATCTCGCAAGAGCGTGGCAACATAGCGGATGGGTGCGGATTTGGCTGGGCGAGCCTGAGCTGGCAATCGAGCATGTAACACGGGCTATGCGGCTCAGCCCGGTCGACCCATGGTTGTGTTCGATGCAGACGGCAATTGCGTTCGCACACTTCTTCATGGGGCGCTATGACGAGGCTTCGTCCTCGGTGGCAGCGGCTTTGCGTGACCGACCACACTTCCAACCTGCTTTGCGCCTGGCAGCGGCAAACCATGCAGTGGCGGGAAGGATGGAGAAGGCGAACGAAGCCGTTGCACGTCTACGAGCACTCAATCCTGGCCTGCGCCTTTCCAATCTAAAGGCTTGGCGCGCCCCTCAGCGCCGGCCTGAATTTTCTTCTATGTACGAAGAGGGCTTGCGCAAAGCTGGACTGCCGGAGTGATCCTACCTGTTGTTCAAGCGACCGCCGAGGTCCCATCAAGCACCTCGAGCATAGCTGCTCGTAATCGGATCGCCTCCCCCCGCTTCCCTTCGGCTCGGCGAGTATTAAACTCCCTCCGTTGACCCAATGGCTCTTCATTCCGACAGCAGCTTTGGGTCACGAAGTGGCATGCTGACCGGTTCCTCGGGACGGTGAAAGTAACTCTGTAACCGGACGGAGTCGCTGCAGCGCCGAAGACTTCTGAGGTGGGCCAGAAACGGCCCTGAGCGACTGCAATAGCGCGCGTACAGACGACTGACGGCGAATTAGGGTATCGCGGGATTCGAATAACGGCCGCCGCGTTACACCCGGGCGTGTTCTGATTGTGCAATTCCAGCACGGGTGTGCGAAGTCACTCGGTTGTTTTCGAACGCGCGGATCAGAGGCAGCTAGTTGAGCCAGTATCGGTGCGAATCCGTACCGACTTCCTCCTGGGTCGCACCTTCTTCGTGATATACAATGCGGTAGGCAGGACGTGCCATGCGCGCTCGTCAACTCATAGATACCGCGTCGTACGACCCAGAAGCCCTCCAGGTTATGGGCCAGGCGTTCGATCAGGCTTGGCGCGACATCGCCGGCAATTTCGGCGGTGGCGGCGACAAGGACGCGGCCCGGCTCAAGCTGGCGAATGCATTGCTGTCTGTGGCCAACAACGACTGCCGCGATGTGGTGAGCCTGAAACGAGCGGCCCTGATGGCGATGGCCAGAAGCTATCGCGTGGGGCAACGATCTTGAGGCAAGAGCATCTATTTGCGTCGTTGGCCCAAAACCTTGGTGGGCAACAACTCCAGTTGAGTGGCGAGTTCGGTAGTCGCGCCGAGAGGCCCTCCCATCCCACCGCACACCGCCGCGGCTATCCTTCGTCGCCGCGCTGCTCCGTAATAGACGCGCCGGCGATCGAGCCGACCTCTCCGCACTCGGTGTAGGGCTCACCGTCGCATTGGCTGCGGCCTGAACGGTCGTGGAGTTGAGAGGCGGCGACGGATTGATAGACGAACGGACGGCACGCGAGAGGGCCGAGCGATGCCGTCGCAATCCGCGCACACGGGCGAGTGGTGAGATGCTCCAGCACGATCCACTCTATCGGGCGAGTCAGAAGCCAGGGCTGCAATGGCGATCACACACCCCCCACGTCGGCCCAGCTATCGACACCGACCAACTGCGGCGCCATCGTATAGCCGCGCTCCTTCAAGCCGAGCAGAAGACCGAGTTGAGCGCCACGAGGAATTTCGCCCCACCGCTGCCAATCATCGAGTTGATCGTCACTGATGCAGAACGCTTCGCGGAACGGGCGCCGGCCGCCGTACGCGGCGATGGCTTGGGCGAGCGTCATCACGGTCTTGCTGCTTTCTAACTTGCGCGGTAGTCGTCTGATAACCTTGGCCATGTTCTCTTCCGGGTTGATGGCTGAGGCGGGGCCTTCACATGGTTTGCTGGCAGTGCGCTGTGTGGAGGCCCGCTTGGGCCTTTGGTCATCCACATGGTCGGCCAGATGCCACGGTGCCGTCTGATTCGGGCCATCGGGCGGCACCACTCACTCAGTCGTCGCGGTCTTGCCCGTCTTTGGCACTATTGGTTGTGGTCCTTGGCCATTTCTCACTCTCTTGTTGATGGCCAGGGTGAGGCCCTCACGCGTGTCGTCTCAGCCCGTGTGGGGCCACTTTTTCTCCTGACCCTTCTCGATGTTGCGGCGCGGGCGCTATTGAGGCGCCGGAGACGACAAACTGAAACCCGAGGATTTCGCGCGCTGGTTGGTGGCGCTCCGCGGCGATCGCGGCATGTTGCCGGCTCAATCTGGGGGGCTATCCATGCAATCGCTTTTTTCCGCCGAGCGGGCGCTGACCCGCCGCGACCTGGTTGCTGCCATGCAGTCGCTGGACGCGGCACGCGGGGCGCTTCTGCGCGCGGAGCGCGATGGACAGATAGAGCGCGCGGCGGAGCTGCACCGCGACATAGTCGATCTAGAGGCAAACATTAGACGATTAGACGCGCGCCTTGCGCAGCTCACGATGGGACTGGCCATCGCTGGCGGCCGGCAAAACTGATGACCTGTTCGGCGCTGAGTGGGACCTGGGTGAGGTGCGCTTGCCGCCTAACAGCATGATCGACCCGCTATGGACAGCGGGCCGGTCCTTACTGTCCGGGTCCGCTAATGGGGCTGGCCGCGCCCAACCAGGCACGCCCTCAATCCTTCTTGATTGCTCGCGCATCGAAATGCGAAAAGCCCGCCAGGTTGAACTGACGGGCGCCCCGCAACTTCGGCCTACCGCGAGAGAGCGCTTGCGATAGACGGGTCACGATGCTGCCACTTCAGCCTTGGGATCAAGGCAGCGCAGAATTGATCCACAGGCTTGTCCACATCCCTTTTAACCCAAGAAGCTGTCGGGGTAGGCTCTAATTCTGGGCACGTCCCTTAGCCCAGCCAGCGTCGACAACCCCCAAGTATCGACGCGCTTCCTGCGCGCGGCGACATCCCCCCTTCCGTCACCGGGCGATTTCTTTTGCAGCTCTTGCCCACGTATTGTGCGGCTCCGGCCAGCAGCGCGTGCAGCACATCGCCTTAAATAGCGAGCTGCGGCATCCGCACGTAGAGTCGACGCCGTTGGGCGAACTCGTGCTCAAGATGCTGCGCATGCACTCGTCACAGCAGCCACCAGAAGTTCATCCGTGTGCTTGCACCACAGCAGCTACAGGATACAACTAGTCAGGTCGAGCGGGCGTCGACACTACGAACGGGAGGGGTTGTCATGCGTGGGATGGCGATGTCAGGCGCGATCTTCGCAGCCGGCATGTTCGTAGGCGTCGTGCTGGCGCAACAGCAGAGAACGCCACCCACGGAGAGCAGGGGCTTTCGGACGGACGTGCTGGCCACTCTAGACCTCGCGGAAGAGATCGAGGGGATGTCAGGGCGCCAACTCCGGATGCGCCGCATCACGGTCGAGCCTGACGGACAATTCGCAGTCCACGACCACCGCGACCGACCCGGCCTCTTCTACATTCAGGATGGTACCATCACCGAGTATCCGGAAGGCGCCGAGGCTCGCGTGCACAGTGCCGGGCAGGCGGTTGCCGTGGGCCTCCGTACCCGGCACTGGGAGGAAAACCGCGGGACCAGCCCTGTTATTGTGATCGCTGTCGATGTCGTTAAGAAGTGAGCGGCACTTGATCAGGTCGCCACCTGCTGAAACCCTCGGCAATGCCCTCGAGACCACCGTAGGGGTCACGGACTCCCGAGGGCACTTCCGCTTTACCCCCTAGCAGCCGTCGCAGGGGCCTAACGGAGTCGTCGGTGAAAGACGTCCAAAAACGGCCCTGAGCAAGTGCAGGAAAGTGCATACAAAGAAGCGCTTCGGCCGGCCTGGATGCCTCAGGGCGGCCCGCTCTTGTTGCTGCCCGCGCGGTGAGGCTGCTCGCCGACCGCCTCCACCGACGCCCCGGCCTCGATACGGCGACGAATGTCCTTGAGCCGCATAAGCTGCTGGACGATCTGTGGCATCAAGTCGAGTTTTTCCATCAGGCGCCAGACATAGACGAAGATCGCAAAGATGGTCCCAACGTCAGCGTATGGCATGTATGCGACGCGCAGCAGCACCAGGAGGAACACCAGGATCGATAACGCCTCGATCGCAGTCCAGTTAAATGCATCGGCGTCAGAGAGCTTGACACGCCACGCGCGCACTTCGGCAAAATGGCGGCTGACGGCTCCTTCCTGCGCCGCCTCGATCACCTGGACCTCATGCTCGAGCTGGTTGTTGAGCCCCTCGTTGAGTGTCAGGGACCGACGCATGTAGCGGCGGTTGATGATCGCGACTGGGATGAAGAGCAGCGCGGCGACCGCGCCGATCACGAGGTCGTAGTAGAACAGGATGGCGGCGGAGCCGACTGTGGTCACCATCGTGTTGAGAACGACCGGCATGTCCTTCTCGAAAAAGGTCACCAACTCACGTGACATGGCCGAGCGTGCCGCTACCTTTGTGGGCTCGATCCCAGACTGGCGCTGGCGCAGCACCGTATCGATCACCATGGTGTTGTAGACCTCTGTGTAGAGGCGCGTATCGTACATCTGCCGACCGCAGCCGATCGCGGTGTGAAGCACCCATGCGATCATCACAGGCGCAATCATCCGATAATCCTGCGCCAGCAGACCGTTGATCGCGAGCCCCGTGGCCCACGGATAGGACAGTTCCAGCAGGTCCTCGATGACGGTGAGTGCATAAGTGAACGCGATGCGCCAGCGGAACGGCCTTATCGTCTCCGTTACGGATCTCGCTCGGGTGCCGTCAGGCATGGGGGAAACCGGTTGTGGGAATAGCCGACCGCAAGGTCCCGAACTTTAGGGCACGGGCCGTTTTAATGGCGTTAACTCGTCGTGGTGGTGAACAACAATGAGTGCGCCTCCCAAGATGCTTCGTGACAGCGCGAAGGACCTGCTCACCGATGTGACCACAGGGCTTTACATGATCAGCGCGACATGCGGCTTGGTCGACGCCGTCTGCTTCGTTGCGCTGGGCGGGGTGTTCGCCGAGATGATGACCGGCACCCTGCTGCTGATGGGGCACTTTCAATTGGCACTGACGGCGCGCTGGGCCAGACGGCCCGCTACATCCCCGCCATCGTGGCCTTCACCCTGGGAGCACTAGTCTGCGGCCGCCTGCTTCGTGCGCCTCGGAGGTTGCAGGAGCGGCGGATCGGCTTTGCCGTCGAATGGGTCGTTATCATTGCGGCGACCGCGCTGACGTGCGTAGCCGAACCCAACGCGCACAATCTCGCCGGTCATATAGTCGTCGCTATGTTGGCGTCGGCGATGGGCATCCAGAATGCCATGCGCGCACGCCAGCCAAGGCGTTGGGTCATCGCCGTTGGATTGGGTCAACTGACAGCGGGAGGAACCCGACTTGCCCGCAAAGCAACAGGCTTCATGTGCCGCGCACCCGCGCGTCGGCAACCCGCGACACGTCCTTATTCTAGTGTTATCGCGAGGCCGCTCAGATCCAGGTTTGCCAGCAACCCGACCTGCCGTCCAGTCAGTTCCAGCACGGCACCCTTCTGGTTGGTCAGCACGATCGCGCGCGCGCCAGTACCGACCGCAAGCCCCGCCCCCGCAGCACCGTAGACGCCCGCGACATCAGACGGCCGCCAGATGTTGCTCACCCTTCCGTGCAGCACGGTCTTAGAACCGCCGAAGAGGAGGCCGTAATCCAGCCCACCGGTCGACAGCGCGTAGTACCTGCCGCGGAAGTAGAGGGAGCCGCTGCCACCAGAAGCACCGATGATCCACCCTCCCTTGTAGATCGTGAGCGTCACTGTCCCGCTGTCCGCATAGCTGGCGGGGGACATGTCGACGAAAGCAACGAGCGCAATCAGCGCAGCGCGAGTGGCCGATAAGATTCTCATGAGGAAACCTCCAGAATGGTTCAGAGCTGGTGGCCCGAAGCGCACACGCTCGCGAATCTTAACGATGAATTGGGGAGGCAAGATGTTCACTGTCCGCACCTTACAGGTCTGCCAGCTGCTGGAGTGCCACATCAGGCCGGGAGACAAGCGGGCGTCGCTTGCTGTTCGCACCACCGAACAAGAGGTTCATGAGCGCCCGGCGCTCAATTCTCAGTTCATCCATACGCACGAAACGCCTTTCGCTCGTTCGGTCGCGAACCAACGCGCTGTACTCCATATTCACCTGGCGAAGCTTTGTCCT